>CESF01023639.1_pt1 | contig 14946 bp, 14 predicted proteins | sample 356331 | NCBI WGS metagenome assembly CESF01 (sample SAMEA2621779, study PRJEB7988) | marine metagenome | biome: marine biome (ENVO:00000447); feature: surface water layer (ENVO:00002042); material: "saline water (ENVO:00002010), including plankton (ENVO:xxxxxxxx)" | depth 5 m
TGCTATCCCAATAGTAATAGCCGCAATAGTTATAGTCATCATATCTAAAGGGATACCCAACAAACCAATTATTCCAAGAATAAAAAAAGCTGCAATAAAGTTAGGTGCCACCCCTATAAATGAAATCATAATATTTCTAAATAAAATTAAAAACATTAAATAAATTCCAAATATAACTATTCCTAGAGTAAGTATTTGAGATTTAAATAGACTTTGTAACAAGTTATTAAATAAAATAAGAACTCCAGCTAATCTAAACTCATTTTTTTCTAAACCTAATTTTGTATTAAGATCAAAATTAATCTTTTTGATTAAATTATTTCTTCTTAAGTCTTTTAAGGAGTCCTTAATTCTTACGCTAATTCGTGCTTCATTTTTATCAACAGAAATATAAGGTGTTACTATTTCTTTCTTTATAGAATCTGGAATTTTACTATAAAGGACTGCAATTTCTAAACTTTGCAGTTGCTTATTATTTAAATCTTCAGCTACCCTTAAAATTGATCCAAATGAAAGAACTTTTCCAATTTCTGGTAAAGAATTTAAATAATCATGCACTTTTATAATCTTATCCATCTTATCTCTAGTAAACCAATATTTTGCTCTATCTTCATTATTTTCGTTTTCCTCTTCCCATTCTGAAAACTCGTCATCTTCAATATTTTCTTTTTGTTGTACAGGAAATTTCAAAATAATATTTAAAGGCGTAGTTCCACCTAAATCATCATCAATTTTTTTCATCCCTTTATAAATTTCAGTCTCTTTATTAAAATAATTAATAAAGCTATTTTCAACTTCAAGTTTTGAAATGCCTATAATGCTGAACAATATTATTATTAATGTAAATCCAAAAATGAGAATTTTATTATTTTTTGTAAAAGCACCTAAAGCTGACGTAATAAAAGATTTTTCAGTATCTTTTAAATTTACTTCATTATTTGAAGAAAATAAACTAAGCAGAGAAGGTAATAGTAAAAATGTAACCAATAAAGATACTATTAGTCCTAATGTCATCATCCACCCAAAATCTATTATTGGTTTTATCCCGCTGAAAACTAAAGATAAGAAAGCACATATAGTAGTTAAAACGGTGTAGAGAATTGGAAGCATCATTTTTTTACTAGCTTCAAGAACGGCATCATCATTTGATAATTCAGCAAACTCTTTTTTTAGTTGAAGAAATCTTACAGTGATGTGGATATTCATAGCCATATTAAGTATCAGCATCAAAGCAATAAAGTTTGATGAAATTACTGTTACCTTCCAACCTATAAATCCCAATAAACCAACCATTATAGTTACTGAAGTTGCGCACCCTAACAAAGGCATTGCCACCCATTTAAAATTTCTAAAAATTAACCAAAGAGTTAAGACAATAAAGGCGAACACTCCAATTCCAAACACAATTATATCATTTTTAATGTAGCTCATCATATCATTAGCTATCATAGGGATGCCACCCAAATGAATCTTTGCATTTTCTCCATATTTATTTATTACATCTCTAATTTCAGTTATGTTCTGTTTATTTCTGATATTATATAAATTTTTATAACTCTCATATTCCTTGAGAAATTTTTTATAATTTATCTTTTCTTTTTTTGATAAACCAGATTCATTCGACTGATTAAAATATCTATCTTTTATTTTTATATATTCGGCCAATCTTTCATCTTTTTTTAAATAAACAACTATACCTGAGGTTTTTCCGTCTTCGCTAATAACATAATTTTTATAAATTGGGCTGTTAATTATTTCATTAAACCCTCTTTTTCTATCAATTTCTGGATGAGCTAAGGTTTTATAATTGGTAAGTCTTTCCATTAAACCTTCATCAGTGCTTTTTAAAAGAGGTACATCGATAACTGTGATAACACTATCTACCCAAGTTAATTTTTCAATTTTAGATTTAAGCAATTGTAGATTGAGAATTGTTTCTTTTTCTTCAAAACTTGATACAGGCGTATAGGTTAAAACTAAGAAATCTTTTGAACCATATGTTTGATTAACTTCTCTCAAATATTTAAGATCTGGATCTCCTTCAAGCAAAAGAGCGTCTGACGAAGCGTCTAAATTAAAATTTTTTGATTGGTATAATGAAAAAACTACTAAAGATATTAAAAAAAGCAGAGTTAACTTAGAAAAATCTATAATTATTTTTTTATAAATATAAGCAAACATCAGAATATTTCAGATATATCTTAATTTTTTTATAACTAAAGAGAAAATTAAGGTTAATTTTTGCTTAAATCTTTGAATTTTGTATAAATTCCTTCAAACTCAACTTTTACGGTACCTGTAGGACCATGTCTTTGTTTACCTAAAATGATATCCGCTAGTCCATTCACGTCATTCATTTTTGATTGCCATTCAGCATGTTCTATTGAGCCTAATTTTGGTTGCTTATTTTCTAAGTAATAAGCTTCTCTATAGACAAACATAACTACATCAGCATCTTGTTCAATAGAACCAGACTCTCTTAGATCAGACAACAAAGGTTTTTTATCGTCCCTTGACTCTACAGCTCTTGATAATTGCGATAATGCTAATACTGGAACTTTGAGTTCCTTTGCTAATGCTTTTAGCCCTTGAGTAATTTCAGAAACTTCCTGAACTCTATTATCTCCTCTATTATTTGAACTTGGCGCTCTCATTAATTGAATATAATCAACGACAATTAAACTTAAACCAAAGAGTCTTTTAATTCTTCTTGCTCTATTTGATAATGTAGATATCGTAATGGCTGGGGTTTCATCAATATAAAGTGGCAAATTATAAATATTTCTAGATGTTTCAATATATCTATTTATTTCAGTTTCAGTAACTTTGCCTCTTCTAATATCATCTGACTTTATTCGGGCTTGTTCAGAAAGAATTCTGGTAGAAAGTTGTTCAGATGACATCTCTAAAGAAAAAAAAGCTATAGACGATTTTTCTTGTCTGCTTAAAAGGTTTTGTGCAGCATGATAAGCTATATTAGTTGCTAAAGCAGTTTTACCCATACCAGGCCTTCCAGCAAGTATTACTAAATCAGATTTATGTAAACCACCTAATTTTTCATCTAAATCAGCTAGCCCTGTTGGAACACCTACAATACCCTGATCACTTTTCATAGCTAACGTCGCCATTTCAATTGTTTGGTCTAACGCTTCATTAAATTTTAAAAATGACTGAGAAAAACTACCTCTTTCCGCTAAATCAAAAAGTGATTTTTCTGTACCCTCAATTATATTTTCAGCATTTTGTTCTTGAGAATTTGCATTAAGAGTATCAGCGGATAATTTATCAGAAATTAATACAAGCTCTCTCCTTAAATACATCTCGTGAATTATTTTTGCATAGTCCACCGCTTGTTTTGGTGATCCTGAAAACCTAGTAAGTTTGACTAAATATTCTGTGCCTCCGACATCATTTAACATATTATCTTTTTCGAAAAAATTTTTTAAAGTAATAGGATTTGCAATCATTCCTTTATTATTAAGACTTTCAATAACTTCGTAAATTTTTACGTGAGCAGGATCGTAGAATATTGCTGAGCTTATAATAGAAGAAACTTCATCAATAATATCATTATTGACCAGGATTGAACCTAATAAAGCTTGTTCAGCTTCTAAATTTGAGGGCTGTTTATTTTCTATTTTGCTTTGAAGAGAATTAATTTCTTTCACAAATTGATAATATGTGAATGAAACTTTTGATAAAGAAAAAAGTTACACACTATTTTTAAAGTTCTGTGGAAAAGTTATTTAGATTGAATTTTATCTATTTTGATTGAAATATTAGCCTTTACGTCCGAGTGAAAATTAATAGCAGCTTTAAACACACCAATTCTATTTAAGTCATCTTTTAATATGATTTGAGAAGGACTCACTTCTGCTTGTGATTTTTCTTTGATTAAATTTGTAATTTCTTTTGGTTTAATTGATCCATATAATTCTCCATTTTCTTTGCTTTCCTTATTAAAGGTAAAAGTTTTATTATCTATCAATTTTGCCACTTCTTTAAATTTATTTTTCGTTTCTGTGTTCTTTTTGTTTAGTTCATCTTTTTTTTTCCTTACGTATTCTTTATTTTCTTTATTAAATCTTAGAGCTTTACCTTGCTTTAAAAGAAAGTTTCTGCCGAAACCATTTTTCACTGTAACTTTGTCTCCAATATTGCCTAAGTTAAGTATATTTTCTAATAAAATAATTTCCATTTATATTAATCCTAAAATTTTAGCTTTTTTTATTTCTTTAGTAAGTTTTTTTTGTTTACTAAATGAAACAGAAGTAATCTTAGAAGAGATTATTTTCCCGTTGTCTGATATATAGCTTTTTAGCAAAGAAACATTTTTGTAATCAACGATTGGTGCATTTTTGACAGACAGAGGACACTTTTTTGAAAATTTTCCATCATTTTTTTGGAAAAGACTCAATTTGTTAAGAGAGTTTCCTTTTTTTTGAAATTTTTTGTTTTTTCTCTTCATTTTTATTTATCTTTTTTAAAAAATTCACTACTAACATCTAATTTGGAATATTTAACTGTAAGGTGTCTTATTATAGATCCATCAACCTTAATTTTTTTTTCTATTTCATTCAAAGTTTTGTTATTACCTTCGAATTTAAAATGAATATAAAATCCTTTTTTATAATTTTTGATTTTGTTTGCTAAATTGAGGAGACCCCATTCTTCAGTTTTAACAATCTTACCTGATGAAGCGTTAATAATATCTTCATATTTACTTATTATTCCTTTTAATTCCTTTTCGGCAAGGTCTTGTTTAGCTACTATAGTATTTTCGTAAAAAGCCATAATTAGTTGTGTTTATTAAGTTTTATTAATTATTTATAAAAATTGGTTTATACTATAATGATAAATTATAGCAATACTAATAATTGATAAATAAACATATATAAATGAAAGCTTTATTATTTCCAGGTCAGGGTTCTCAAACTGTTGGAATGGGTGCGGAGTTTTATGATAATTTTGATATTGTAAAAAAGATTTTTTCAGAAGCAGATCAAAAACTAAATTATCCAATCTCAAAAATGATACTTGAAGGACCAACAGATCAACTTCAACTTACTAAAAATACTCAGCCAGCAATACTCACAGTTAGTTATTCAATTTTTATGGTTTTAAAAAATGAATTTGGTCTAGATCTAAATACAGTAAAATATTTTGCTGGTCACTCATTAGGTGAGTACAGTGCACTAGTTTGTTCTGGGGCATTAGATTTTGAGGATGCATTATATTTATTATATGAAAGAGGAAAAGCAATGCAAAATGCTGTCCCTGTAGGGAAGGGAAGTATGTTAGCAATTCTAGGTTTAGAGATTAATGAGATCAATAATTTAATACAAAATATAAATAATAAAGATGAAGTTTGTGAAATAGCTAATGATAATTCAGATGGCCAGGTAATAGTAAGTGGTGATAAAAACACTATTGATTTATTTCAAAAAATTTTGAAAGAAAAAAAAATTAAATCTATTCCCTTAAAAGTAAGCGCACCTTTTCATTGCTCTTTAATGAAACCAGCAGCAAATATAATGAAAAACAAAATTAATGAAACAAAATTTATTAGCCCTTCACATCAAATTGTTAATAATGTAACTGCAAAACCAGAAAGTGATCCGAACATCATAAAAAACCTTTTAATTGATCAAATTTTTTCAACAGTAAGATGGCGTGATAGTTTGATTTATATGTCTACGAGTAAAGTAAATAATTTTATTGAAATAGGACCAGGAAAAGTTCTGTCTGGAATGGTAAAAAGAACTGTTAAAAATGCAAATTCCTTTTCAATCAACTCAATTACTGATATTAAAAACTTTAATGATAAATTTAAAAAATAAAAAAGTTTTAATTACAGGTGCTACTGGAGGTATAGGAAATTGTTTAGTTGAGAAATTTAATAATTTGGGAGCGATTGTTGCTGCAACTGGAACTAACGAAGATAAATTAGATAATCTTAAAAAAAAATTTTCAACTATTAAAATAGAAAAATTCAAATTAAATGAACATGATAAGATTGAAGAATTTATAAATAAAATAGACAAACAATTAGATGGTATTGATATTTTAGTAAATAATGCAGGTGTTACCTTAGATAATCTTTCGATTAGGCTTACAGAAGAGAGCTGGAAAAAGGTTTTAGATATAAATTTAACGTCAAGCTTTTTAATGTGTAAATACTCTATAAAAAAAATGTTAAAAAAAAAATACGGAAAAATAATTAATATTACTTCAATAGTTGGACATACAGGAAATTTGGGCCAAGCAAATTATGCTGCCTCAAAAGCAGGAATTGTAGCTTTTTCAAAAAGTTTGGCCATTGAATATGCTAGAAAAAATATTAATATTAATTGTGTTTCTCCTGGTTTTATTAAAACAGAGATGACTGACAAAATTAATGAAGATTTTAAAAAAACCTTAATTAACAAAATTCCATCCGGCGACCTTGGTACAGGCGACGATGTTTCGAATTGTGTAGCCTTTTTAGCGTCAGATATGGCAAAATACATAAATGGAGAAACCATTCATGTTAACGGCGGAATGTATATGGCTTGACAATTTCAATTATTAATCTAATAAGAAATTAAAAACATTTATGAAAGGAATTCATGTCAGAAGATATTAAGGGAAAAATTAAAAAAATTGTTGCTGACCACTTAGGCATAGAAGAAGAAAAAGTTGTAGAAGAAGCAAGTTTTATTGACGATCTTGGAGCAGACAGCTTGGATACAGTCGAGTTAGTTATGGCTTTCGAAGAAGAGTTTGGTTCAGAAATATCCGATAGTGAAGCTGAGAAAATACTTACAGTAGGTGATGCGGTAAAATTTATTGAGAGTAAGGCTAGTTAAAAAAAGCACTAATAAATAGATGACTCATGATAACGAAAACATCATGGTTATATTATCATCTCCTTCAGGAGTAGGTAAAACTACACTTACAAAAAAAATTCAACAAAAATACCAATCTTTTAAAATATCAGTTTCGCATACAACAAGGTTACCTAGATCCAATGAAGTAGATGGCGTCGATTACCACTTTGTCTCTCATCAAAAATTTAAAGATTTGATTAAAAAGGATAAATTTTACGAATATGCAAAAATTTTTCAAAATTATTATGGAACATTAAAAAAAGATGTAGATGAAACAATACTTAAAAATGACATAATTTTTGATATAGATTGGCAGGGAACAAAACAGTTATCAAAATTTAATAACCTAAATTTAATAAAAATTTATTTGATTGCAGATAATAAAGAAGAGTTAAAAAAAAGACTTATTAAAAGAAATCAAAATACAGATGAGGAAATTAAAAAAAGATTTAATTCATTTGATGAAGATATAAAGCACTGGAATGATTATGACTATATAATAATCAATAAAAATTTAGATGTTTGCTTTAGACAAATTGAAAATATAATATTGACTGAAAAAAAAAGCTTTCTACTTTTTCTCAAATAGTTCTGTAATTTTATAATAAATTTCGGGTTTAATATCAGCTGGTCTTAAATTTATCTTTAAACCAATAATTTTTTTTATTTTTTCTGGACTAAGAATTTTTTTGATATTTTTATTGATCATTTTTCTTTTTTTTGAAAAAAAAATATTTGTTATTTTCTCTAAATTACTGATTTCTTTTATTTTAAATTTTGTTTGTCTGTTTGGCTGAAAATGAATAACCATGGAAGTAATTTTTGGTTTTGGAAAAAAACAGTTTTTTGAAACTAAAAATTTATTCATAATCTTAAATTTAAAATTAGATAAAATTGATAAACGTCCATAATTACGTGAAGGATATTTACCTATAATTTTTTCACCTAATTCTTTTTGAAACATAAAAATTAAATCCTTAATTTTTGGAGGGTATTTTTGTAATTTTATAAATTTAACAAGAATTTGAGAAGATATGTTGTAAGGTAAATTGCCAAAAACTGCTGAATTTTTTTTAGCTATTTCTTCTAAATTAAACCTAAGTATGTCATCGTTATATACTTTTATTTTTTTGTTCTTTGAATATTTTATTTTAAGATCTTTTGATAATGTATAATCTTTTTCAATAATTTTTAAGGATTTTGGATTACATCTTAGAATTTCTTCTGTTAATGCTCCTTCGCCAGGGCCAACTTCGATAATATCCCTATCTTGAATTTTAATTAAATTAACTATTTTTTTAATGATATTTTTATCTATTAGAAAATTTTGGCCCAGAGATTTTTTTGCAAATATCATTTTACGTATTTGTCAATATATTTTACGCATTCAAATAGGCTTGTAGGATTTGCTTTATTTTTTCCAATTATATTATTCGCAACTCCATGATCTGGTGAAACTCTTAAATATTTTAAACCGAGCGTAATATTAATGGCATTAAATTTAAATAAAGATTTAAATGGAGCTAAAACTTGATCATGATACATACCCACAATAACATCATAATTTTTATAGTCTTGTATAAATATTGTATCAGCAATTAATGGTCCTTTTACGTTTATTTTCATTTTTCTCATCTTTAATAAAGCAGGTAAAATTATTTTTTTTTCTTCTGAATTTGCTCTTAGTTCTGCATTATGTGGATTTAAGCCTAGCACACCAATTGCAGGTTTTCTCTTAAATAATTTATTAAACCAATTATCAATAGTTTTTACTTTGTTTATAATTAACGAAGTTTTTATTTTTTTTGAAACATCTTTAATATCAATATGAGTTGAAATAGGGCATACAGATAATTTTTTATTTCTAATTAACATAGCTTCGCAATTGTTCTTTATATTGCATTTGGAAGCTAATAATTCCGTAACACCAAACTTACCTTTATTTAATAAAATTTTGCTTATTGGACAATTTATAATTCCCGAAACTCCTTTATTTAAAGCAAGTTTATGAGCTAAATTTAAAGAGTTTAAAACAAATAATGAAGCATCTTTTTTTGACACTTTAAACGGATCTTTAAATTTTAAATCTATATTGATTATCTTGATTTCATTATCATTTTCAGCCTCATATATATTATTAACCAACTTTATTTTAATATTGTATTTTAATTTCCTAAATTGAACTTTTAAAAGTTTATAATTTGAAATAAAATAAATTTTTTTTTTTAAACGACTGCTAAATTTTTTCCAATTTTTAAAAATTATTTCGGAATTTATACTATTAGGGTCTCCACTTACTATTATAATTTTTTTTCTCATTTATATTCAATTGTACTCGTATTTCTTAGTTTTGATAAATGACTACGAGAATATAAGGTAAATAATTCATTTTTTTTTTGATTTATTAAATTATTCCTTAGTTGAGTTATATCAATATTAGAGGCACTAGATGTTCTCCTATCATTAAGTTGTAAAAATAAAATACTATTTTGTCTAAAAATTGGATCTGTTATCTCGCCTGGTTTTAGAACATTAAGTTTATTATAAATTTCTTTAGATAATGAGCTTGAATTTATCCAACCTAAATTACCCTTTTTTGTAGATGATGTAGACATACTAAATTTAGCAGCAACGCTTGAAAAATTATTAATCTTTAATTCATTTTTTATTTCTTCAATTTTTTTCAAATTTGATTTTTCATCATCTCTTAAAATCTCTATCTCTGATAATTTAAATTCCTTAATTTCAGATCTTTTGTTAATTAAATCATCAAGCTCTTGATCAATATTCGTATTATCTATTTCAATTTTATTTGAGTAAATTTGGTAAATTAATTTTTGCCATTTAAAAAAAATTTTTATTTCATTTAAATATAAATCAAAATCAATATTATTATTTTTAAATCTATTTTTAAGTTCAATAATATTATTAGAAGAAATTGAATTTAAATAAGAGTTAATTTGATTTTCATCAACTGTAACATTATATTTAATAATTTGAATTTTTTTTAATTTTTGTTGAACCATAAAATCCAAAGCTTGTTTTTTTAAATTATTTATATTTTCCTGATTTATGTTTTGACCTGATAACAATAAAGTTCTTAAAATTTTATTTTTAATTTCATAGTTTGTTACTATTTGGTTTTCAACTTTAACAATTATCTTGTTAGATATATTTGAAAATGCTTCATTAAACGAATTGAAAATAAAGAATATAACAATTATAAAGATGTTTATCCTCATTGACTAAATGATGGTGATTTAATATTTCCAAAAGGCACTAAGGTAATCTTAAACATTAATGAGTCTTCTGGCTCAAGTTCGGAGTCATTATAAAACTCTCTACGATAAACTAGTCCCGCTCTTAAGCAATCATTTATATATTCGTAGCTTAAATTATAAAATTCTGATGAATTCTTAATTAAATTTCTTTTTGTTTCAAAAGAGAGTAGACCATTATTATTTTTAGCAAAATCTATTTTAGTTTTTATGTATTCTTGATTTCCAATATGTTTATCTTCTTGTAAATAGTTAAAATCAATTTTGATAGGATTCAAATCTAAAACAGCACCGATTTCATTGTAATTAAATTCATTATAATTTTGATCAACAGCAAAATTATACTTTAAATTAAGATTATTATTTATTTTATAATTTGTAGAACCAACTAAATCAGATAGCTTTTCATCCATACTAGACTCTGATGACATCTTCTTATTCTCTTTTTCACTTATAATTTGAGCTACTGAAAAATCAAACTCTTTAATATTATTTTTATTTTTAATTTCGTAATCAAAACCTATTGTTCCAGTCAAACCAGTTTCAAAATTATTGTTATTATTCGTTCTCTCTATATTAAATGCATTTGTTGGCTTTAGTCTTGAGCCACTAGTCTCTTTTCTCATGCTGCCGGGAGCATATCTTGCAAGTATTTTTGGTTTAAGTAAGTGATTATTTGATCCATTTTGTTTTTGTAAAATAATTTCTGAAAGATAGCCTAGAGCTCCATAAAATTCATTGGTTGCATCTTTTTTAAATATATCTACGTTTTTTGTTTCATAATTAATATTTCTAAATTTTCCTAAAAATTTACCATTAATTCCAGATTTATAATTTATTTCATTAGAATTCCAGTTTAAATCGTTAACTAAAAAATTTGTAAATTTATTCGTATCATAAGTATGAGCTTTATAATTAGTTCCTAAATCAATGCTACCAATTTTATTATTATTAATTAGATTTTTATCAAGAGTAATTTCAGGTAGGATATATTCATATTTGTCTTCGTAACTTTCATTTAACGTTTCATATATACTTGAATGAAATCCAATAAAAAGATCTTCATTTTCGTGTGTGATATCTATAGAATTTTCTAATGTATTTTTATTGTAGTCAATTAAATTAGACTTAATCTTATAAAGTTTTAAATATTTGTCATTCGATATATGTTGAATATTCAAATCCAATTTACTAGTTGAGTCATTTAAATGATTAAAATTTTTTATAAATCTAGAAAATAAATGTGATTTATCTCCTTGTTTTTTTTTAGGGGTAGAATTTTTATATCCACCTGTATAACCAAAGTTTGCAAGTAGAGTAGAATTTTTAAAAGCTTGATGATACTCGCCTAAAACTAAAGGATGATCGTCAACAAATAATCTATTGGTTATTGTTAAATTTTTATCATCACTTAAAGCCCAAAAATAAGGCAATGTTAAACTGGCTCCTAAATTTTTAGTATCAGAAAAAGATGGTGGTAGGAAACCAGATTTTCGATTAACAGTAGGGTCTGGATGAGATAACTTTGGTAAATAAAATATAGGTATATCAAAAAATTTTATTACAGCATTATCATAATAAATTGTTTTTTTTTTGCTATCATGCAACATTTTACTGGCTTGAATTGACCACGGAGGACAAGCATCATTTTTTCTATAGTCACATAAAGTAAATACACTTTTATTAAAAGTACTAACTGAGTTGCTTATATTTAAAGTATTTCCAAAAATTCTTGGCTTATTATTTTCATTGACCTTAAATTCAGCACTGTTCATATAAGCTTTTATATCTGTGCCTAAAATTTCTTTTTTTTTAGTATCAATATAAATTTGAGAAAATTCATAAACATTATCTATTTTGTCTTTTATTTTAATAAGTCCAATTGATTTAAAAATATTCGAGTCAGTATGATAATTAAAATTTTCTAAATATATCTTGTTTTTTTCTTGATCAATTATTACTGTTTCTTTGTCAGAGTTTATAATTTTTTGGGTATCATCAATAAATACGTCAATAGTTTCAATTATATAATTTTCTGAAGTAATTATTTTTGTTGGCCCTTTACTTATAAATTTTTTTTGTATTCCGTCATATTCAGCATATTCTGTTTCAATCACGTTACCCTGGGAGTCTGCGGCTCGTATTTTATTCTTTAACTTTATAAAATTTATTTGTTTGTTATATTCAGCATAATCACTCTCAATTGTGTAACCAGTTTCAGTTTTGATATTGACCTTACCTTGAAAAATAGTTGTTTGATTATTTTTATCTAAAGTAATATTTTTTGAATTAATAAAAATATTATCAGCGAATACTTTTGAATTGATAAAAATTAAACAAAAAAAGATTATTATTTTATTTTTCATTAATTTGTAATACTCCAATAAATGTAAATAAACTTAAAGCAATAACTGGAGCCCAAACACCTAAAACTAGAGGAATTCTATCAGTTTGACCTAAAGCTATAGAGAGGTCTTTGGCATAAAATACTAAAGCACTTATTATTAATCCTAATACTATGAATCTAAAATTATTTGATTTTTTAAGTGTATTTAAAGTGATTATTGAAGCTATAGCAGTCATTAAAAATAAAAAAAAAGGTAAAGATAACATAGAGTGCAAACTCTGATTTAAAAAATTTCTGGTATAACCACTATCAATTAATTCATCATAGTTTAAAATTAGGTCAATAAATGACAATGTGTCAAAATTTCTAAATAAACTATTTATTCTTTCATAATTGTAAATAGTTTCAATTTTAAAAGTATTTAACTGATCTTCTGTCATTACTCCATTTATTGGTTTAAAAATTTCTACATCATATAAGATCCATGTCGTATCTTTAATATTTGCTTTTTTAGCAGTTATTTTTTCCACAAGAGAAGAATTTTTATCAAGATGAAAAATAGTAACTTGTTCTAAATTATAACCATTAGGTTTTTTTGCAGATATAATTCTTTGATTTGTTTCTATTTTTTCTTTTATCCAAAGACCATTTTTATTATATGTAACTAAATGATCAATATCTCTAGAATAATTAGATTTAGTTTTTTCATAATACTTGGACATTGTAGCTGTAATAGGATTTATTATAATTAATATTAACCAACCCAATATAAATGAAGTAGTTGCTAAAATTAAAAAAATTTTTAAACTAGAGTATCCAAAAACTTTCAAAGTCAAAAGATCTTTATTATTTCTTATCTTCAACATAAACCACATGCTAGAGAGAAAAATTATAAATGGTAAAATTTTTATAATTAAACTTGGAATAAAAATACTTGTTAAAGTCAGAGGTAAAAATAAATTAACATTGATATTTTTAAAAAATTCAATTTCTTCAAAGAGATTTAAGATTAATCCAAAGCAATAAAAAATAACAATAAAAATAAAAAAATTTTTCATGAAGTTTGTTAACAGGTATTGAATGAGAATTTTATTCATACTTGTTTTACACTTTCTTTTGAAAAATTAATTTTTAGTGAAAAATAAAATATTAAAAGTAAAATAAAAGGTGTTACTATAAAAATAGATAAAACTAAATTATTAATTCCAGTAAATCTGACCGCTAATTCAGTAAATAATAGAATTACAAAACTATATAAAAAAATTAAAAATTTTCCCAAGTATCTTTTCTTAGATTTAAATAATAACAAACTACAAATAAGAGATAATACTGGGATATAAAATGGTATTAATATTCGTCTATTTAGTGTTGGATAAATTTCTTTTTTAAATCCTTTAGTACAAATTTTACTTTTTATATTGTTAGAGTACAAACAATTAAAGAGGGATAGAGTTGATGTTTCTTGTATTTTAGGATTTTTTATTGTTGTTGTGCTTAGATTAGAGAGATCAATATTTAATTGATCAAATTTTATTATTTCATTTTTTTTATTATTTTTTGTAGATATTATTTGTCCTTTGAATAATACCATATTCTGTTTTTCAATAATACCACTGTTAGCTAAGATAGTCGTATTATTAGTTTGAGAACTATTAGATGATAAATTTTTTAAATTATTAGCTGTATCATGTAGGAATATATTTTTAATTTCGTTATTAATTTTTTTTTCAACCAAAAAAGTAAAACCTTTGAAAGAGTCACTAAATTGCTGAGGTTTAATTGTAGGTAAAAATGAATTTAATTTATCATTGCCCAAGAGTTGTCGTGATTTATTTAAAGCTAGCGGTGTAATTATGTTGGTAAAAATTAAGTAAAAAATTAAAATTACAACTGAAATAAAAAAAAATAAATTAGTTACTTGTATTTTTTTTACTCCCGATGTCCATAAAATTACAAATTCACTGTCATCTAAATGCTTTAAAATAAAAATTGTTAATGATAAGAGAAACGATAATGGAATAAATTTAGGCGCTATCCCAAAAAGATTTAATATAGAATACTGAAAGTAAACTGTTATAGGATATCCACTTTCAACAATTAAGTCTAGAAAGCTTACCGCTCGAACAGTAAAAGCTATTAAAGATAACCCAAACAAAATAATTATAAATGTTTTGAGTATTTCAAAAGTAAAGTTTTGATAAATTTTGTTTTGAAGCATTGTAATTTTTGTATATAAATAATGCATCTTTGATTAAAACTCAACCTATGATAGTACACTATGATGAACTTTACATTGAAATTTGGTATATTTGGTCATATACACCAACCATCTCTTTTAAGAGCTCTTGAAAATTATGTCTATACAAATTAGTTATACAAAAAAAACATTAAACAAATCATCATCTAATGTGGTGTTCTTTGTAGATGAAAAATTCAATATCAAAAATTTACA
>CESF01118912.1_pt1 | contig 14900 bp, 20 predicted proteins | sample 356331 | NCBI WGS metagenome assembly CESF01 (sample SAMEA2621779, study PRJEB7988) | marine metagenome | biome: marine biome (ENVO:00000447); feature: surface water layer (ENVO:00002042); material: "saline water (ENVO:00002010), including plankton (ENVO:xxxxxxxx)" | depth 5 m
CTTAAGATCTGGTAGCGTAAGCTGCGTGGGTTCGAACCCCACTCAATGCACCATCTTCCATAGCTCAGTTGGTCAGAGCATACGACTGTTAATCGTGGGGTCAGAGGTTCGAACCCTCTTGGAAGAGGAAGACCAAAGTTAATAATGTCTTTAAACTTTTTTAATTCGGAGGTAAGGAATATACACATTTTCATTTTTTTCACATTATTTTAACTTTGGAAATGGTATTCTAACTATTATAGGCGAGCAGTTGGGGGCCTATAATATTTGCCCTATTGGCGCAATTGGATAGCGCGTACGACTTCTAATCGTAAGGTTGCAGGTTCAAGTCCTGCATAGGGTGTGAGGGTCGAGACACCCCTTGGTCTAGAGACCAGAAGTCTCACGGGAAATGGAGAGACAGAACCCTAAGCAAAAACGGTGTCTCACAGTCTTAAGCGAGATTAATGAGAGGGAGTAACTACAGCATATAATCTGTAGGTAGGGGGGCTTAAGACACTATCGGGGTGGCGCAGAGGAAGCGTGTCTGGCTCATAACCAGAAGGTCGGATGATCGAAACATCCCTCCGATATTTATTTTTATTATTTACATTTATTTTGTAAATAATAAATTATTTTCTTACTATGGGTCGCGCACTTTTTTAAAAAAAATTGAAAACCCATATTTATTTAATTGATTTTATAAGTAAAAATGTTAGCGTTATCTGAGCAGCTTTATAATAATGATTGGACTTTTGTAGTTCCAAATGTAAATAAAAAATATAAAATAAATGTATTTGATGATGGAAATCAAAATTTAATAAATAATATAAATGAATGGGTATTATTTGGTACATGGAATGGAAAATATGCATTATTTAACGTGAAAGATTATGATATAATTATAAAATCTATAAGTAATTGGAAAGTAGAATTAATAAATTAAAGTAAAAAAATATCGTTATTTGTTCTATTATATAGTATATTAAATTTTTCACTTGTTTCTAAATTAGTATATTGATTACTTATATTTTTTCGATTACTTGATTTTTTCCATGAATTCCATGATTCAACATTTTTCCATTCAGAAATAGTAATAATTTTAATGGTATCAGTATTATCTACAAGATCTATATTATCTACAAAATAACTACTAGAAGAAATGAATCCTTTATATTTTTTAGCAATTTCAGATAATTCATTACTATAATTAATAAAGTTTCTTGTATAATATGTATTTTTTAATATTTTTTCTGAAAAAATTCTAATTTTGCTCATATATATTATAGTCATATGTTTTTAGAGAAAGAATTACATATTAATTTTTATTTACCAGTAGAATTAGTAGATTTAATAGCAGATTATCACGATTATACTAAATATTGTATGCCAGAACATAAAGAACTATATAGACATGTAGTTATAGATATAATTGAAATAAAAAAGATTTTTTGTCATGATGATAATTTATCACCAAGTATTATATATCAATGTTGGGGTAAAGGATGGCCAGAAGAATGGAATTAAAATATTTGTATAATATATATGTTATCAGATTATGGAATGGTATTGATATATGTAGGATCATTTGGTCTATCTGATTTATTAGTAAAAATATGTAAGTTTAGTAATATTGATAAATTTATTTATTATATCTTATTGTTTATGTTAGGTAGTGTTGTATTCTTTTGTTTAAAGAATAAAATTGATGTTTTAAATAATTTCTCTGATATTATAATAAGTAATCATGAGCAAAAAAATAATTAAAGGGTATAAAGGAGTTATAGATTTAGATCTTTCGCTAGTACATAAAGACTATATAGATTCCGCAGTAAAACAGCATTATCAAGATATAAGAAATTATAAAAAATATCAAAAAACATTGAAACCAGAACATAGATACGAAAATACAATAGAAAGAATTCAGAAACAACATGAAAATGAAATTTATTTATGTAATTTAAAAAGACAAGCTGAACAAGATAGAATATATGAATTGGCAAATAAGCTATATAATTTAAACAAGTAATATATTAAAAAATTGATAAATTTATTTTTTAATATATTAAAATAAATGTATCATGAATTCACCTGTATATTTGTTTAAAGAAATATTACCACAAGAATTATTAAATCAAATTCAACAATATTTACCAGTAAATGAACAAGTAAAAAATGCGTTGAAAAAATATTATGATGAATTATACGATCAACGATTGTTAGATGAAGAAAAAATATTTGAAAACGAAATATATCCAAACTGTACTTGCTCAAATTGTCCTGATAATGGAAAACATAAAATATTTAGAAGAAGAGATTGTTCATTATGTTTTGAATATGAAACAAAACAATATTGTGGAGAATATGCAAGTGATGAATATAAAGTAGCTATTAGACATAATCCACAATATAAAAAAATAGCATATGATGATAATGATAGTGATAATAGTATAGATGATATGTATTGGTACGATGATAGACATATTTGGATTGAAAATGAAGATTATTAAATGTTATAAAATTAGAAAAAATTGAAATTTCATGTGTTTTCTATTATATAAAACAACTGTACAATAAAAGATGTGGCTACCCAAACATAGTGATAATGAGATGTATGTAGGAAAAATGGCACGTATATATTATAAAAATGGACATCGTAAAAACGTTAATTATGTGGAAGGTGAATTAATATATATATTAAAATCTGAAAATATGAAATATACTTATTCTGTACAAATATTAGATAATATTAATAAATATACAAAACACACATGTACAAATGATATAATAAAAAAGATAGAAATAGAAATGTTTGAAATAGGCGAAAATATACATGAACTTTGTGATCAGATTTTAATACAAGACTTAAGTAATGAAGTAAAGAAATATCTAGATAATTATATTGAAATTTAATAATAAAGAGATTTAAGTAAATAAGGAGATTTCTTTATATTTTTTAATAAACACGGATGAGCTCTATTACCAAATTCTGGATCCCATTTTTGACGACGTGATATCTGCCATTCGCTCATGTAATATACTTGTTCATCTTCTGCCCAGTATTCTTGTATTTTATCATTATAATCATTTAATTCTTGAATAACATTATTCATGTTTTCTTTTGAACTACTATCATATTCGCCAATATATTTTATTATGTCTAGGGGTAATATTTTATGTAGTTGTTTATAATTCATGATTTGTATTATATATACAATAAAAATAGATTAATTTAATCAATTTTTTATTTATTATCGATTAAGAAATGTATATATATTATATTAAAAATTTAATATATATTATATTAAAAAATTGATATATATTTAAAAATATAAATCAATTAATACAAAACAAATATGTATATTCAAGTTACGTTCGATGTTATTAATGTAAATGCTGTATGTGATTATTATAATAAAAATAAAAGTGAAGATCAAAATTCTTTAGAAAAGTTAAATAGAGCGGAGGGAGGATTTCAAATTAAACGTAAAGTGATTCCTAATACTGGTAGTGTATATGATAGTGATCCAAATAATTTAGTAAAACAAGCAAGATGGAGTAAAAAGTGTTTAACTACACCAATAGGACAATATGAATTTACTGAATATGAATGGAATTTATTATATGAATCTATATGTTCAGTACATGGTAAAGAAAATACAATATTACATAATGGATTTAAATAATTAATTATACATATAAGAAAAAATAGTATCATTACATGTTTTACAATAATTACTAGTAGTTTCATAATTATTATAATTACGAATTAATTTTGATGCACAAGTATTACAATGAAATTTTTTACATGAAATGCATATATGATTATAATTATTAATATCATAATTATTACATTCACTACATAATTTTAGATAATCAGTAATATATCTAACTACATGTATATCAAACATCTACGTAATATTTTATATACGTATATATTTATATATATAAATGCATATGTATTTTATAATAATATTATTATTATTTTATTTATTATACGTTCAATTTTCTCCAGGAATGGGAAATATATGGTATAGAAATAATGAATATTTTTCACCAATGGGTGCAATTAAAATTATATTAGCACCTTTACATTTATATTATATGTGGTATCCAAGTATGTGGGATATTAATTTTTTTATATGGTTAATTATTTATTTTTTAATAGCTTTTAATATTTTTTCAATAAAATATTCTTTTTCTTTTATTTGATTAATCAAATAATTTGTTGTGTGCATATTATCACTATTTGAATATAAATCTTCAATATTAATATTTGTGATATCATTAAAACAATAATTTATTAAATCAGGATAAATAATAAACGGGTTCAGTATATTATGATATTTATAAATAATTATATTTTTGTGATATTCATTAACATCAACTTGGTAATCTTGATTCCATTTAATCATAGTATTAATATCAATTACATTTGGTAATTCTTGAGTAAAATTATATTTTGTAGAGAAATATGCCAAACTACGTGAAATAGAACCTCTAGATTTTACGGATGGTATAAATAATTTTTTCTTTTTATTAACCATAATTACATCATTTTTTAGAGAGATTAATTCATTAATATCATTAACTTTATGTGAATTAGAATTGATAATATTAAATGAAGATAAATCTGATTTTTCCAGTTGTTGTAAATAACTAGGATCAACAAATTTAAAATGTTGTCTATAATTATTTAATTTTTCACTACATAATAATAAATTATGCATATCAGATTTCATAATATTTTTTTTGTTACTAGCTTTATAATATACTTGCGGAAATATATGTTCAACATTTTTAGAATGTAAATTGTCACCATATATATCCATATTACTCAATTCATTATGTAGAATTTCTTTTGCTTTTACCCATGAAACTTTTGTAAAATTATTATTTAAATCCTCAGATATTGATTTACGTAATAAAGAAGGGTTAATTGTTTTATAAATATATGGATTGAATGCAATACTTTTATAAAGTAGTGAAAATATCATAAAATATATATACATAATATAAAATAATATTATTATTTAATGAATATTTAAAGTTACAATTATATCTGATTTATAATTTGTATCATATAAGTTTTTATTTGATATTTTTGTTATGCCTTTATTTTTTAGAATTATTTTTTGAGAAGGCAATACAGTAATATCACGAGCATGTATTTTATATGTAAAGTTATCACTTAATTGTATGTCTATGTATTGATTTTTAAATAGAGTATTTATATTTTCGAATATGTAAATATGTATATTATTATCAGAATCTATATCAATAAATGGATTTAATTCGGGAATACATTTTACACATATTTCATCGGTATTTTTTGTATCATAATATAATTCACTATGCCATAAAGGTACATTAAATATTTCATTATTGTAATTTAATCTGTATATTTTATTTTCTAGTAAATCGTCAATTGTTGGTTTTAAAATAAAAGTTTTACACTCGTTAGTTGTATTAATTGTACTAATGATTTTATTATACACACTTGGAGGTATTTTATGTTTATAATATTCAAGAATTTTTTCTAGATTTCCTATTTGTTTATCATCACATTCATTTATATACGACATGGAAACAGAATTAATATACTTAAAAATATATTTTTTTAATTTATTAATTACATCTTTATATTCAAAATTAGTACTAGAATTATTTATATAATTTTCATAAGGTGATTTATTAAACGTATTTAATTCAACCATAATATTTAAATAGTCGTATGCTTCTTGTAGTTGTCTAAATTTATCATTAGATCCGCCTTTATCTGGATGTAATTTTAATGCAAGTTGATGATATTTTTTTTTTAATATGACATGATCCAATGAATATAAATCATTTTTATTTATATTCATAATTTCTAGTGCTTTATCTGTATTCATGCACAATACTTAATAAATAATAAAAATAATTCTCTAAATGATAAATTGGTCTATAGTTATTATTAAAATGTTTTAAAAATGTGAAACTGTTGTTTAATATAGTTATTTTTTTGTCATCAGAAATATGATGAAAAATATTTTTATTTATTTCATATATACAACTATGTATATTTAAATTACATGTTAGAATTTCATAAATAGTCTCACGTACATGTGAAAAGTCTGTATTATTATTTAAAATTAAATTAGAAATATATTTAGATATTTTAAGTTCATATTGTGGTTCATTTATATCATTTTCTAGCGATTTAAGATTAATATTAGTATATGTATCAAACGAATGTTTTTTAATTTTTTGTAAAGAGGTTTTATTCGGAATTTCATATGGTATCATTAATGATGAATTTAAAATACTATAAGGTATAAATGATACAGAATTAGTCAATAATATATATTTTATATTTACTTTTGATAAAATATTGGATGCCATATAAGAGTAAAATATTTCTAAGAGTTCATGATGAATATTTTGAAAATTTTTACACATAACAAATGCTGTTCTATTTTTTCTAATTTCAACAACTTCGTTTATTTGATTTGTAATTTCATACCATAATAATTTTGAATTACACCCAAGTAATGACATATCGACTTCAAAGTGGATATCACTTATAGGAAATATATATTCTTCTTTATTATATATTACGGTCATCTTTTTTTCATATTTTAAATTATTATAATTACTATATTTAGATATAATTTTAAGAGCTTGTGTATATTTTCCAATACCTTCGTTACCATATAAAATTAAATGAGGAACTTCGTTTATATTTTCAGGTAATTTATTGTATATATCTTCTTTTTTATTATGTAGATTTAGTTTGTTTGTATTATTAATATAATTTTCAAATGTTTTATGTGATAATGTATTCATATATAATAAAACAAGTTTTTTTTATTATGTATTATAACCCAATTAAATTAATTTCTCCGGATATAGAACATTTTTTAACATATTGTTTATTTGACTTATGTATATCATCATGACATGAATCACAAATAGATACTAGATTACCATTATGATTTTTATGAAATCCATTTATATAATTATTTTTATTTGCATGTTTTTGATATTGCAAATGATGAATTTCCGTTGCATTATTAACATTACATATCTCACATATTTTTGATGTTAATTTTTTTGAATTATACATAGATTGTTTTAAATCTAGATTATCTCTTGATTTCAAAATTTCTTTTCTGATTTCATAAGCATCATCTATAAAATCATCGGGCATTAGTAATGATTTACATACCTCCAATCCATAAATACTTTCACCTGGACCATCTTTTATTTTTCTATCATATATTAATTTTTGAATACTATGATCATATATAACACTAAGATGTTTCATTTTTAAATTTTTTAATTCATGTATTTGATTAATGTTATTTATTTCGTGAAAATGTGTTGCAAAAATAAAAGAACTTTCACGAACATGAAGTGTTTTTAGACCACTAACAAATATACTGATTGCTGATATATTTTCTGTACCAGAGCATAATTCATCGCCCAATATTAAACTACTTTCATTTGCCATATTGATAATATTTCTTAATTCACACATTTCAACTGCAAATGTTGATAATCCTTTAAACATATTATCATTATTCAAGATTCTAGTAAATAGTTGTGTATATGGTTTATAAGTAAATTCAGAACAAGCAGTATAAAATCCAGATTGTGCTAAAATAATATTCATACCAATTGATTTAATTAGACTAGTTTTACCTACAGCATTTGTTCCAAATAGACAAATTCCATCTTGATTATCTTTTCCTAATGTTATGTCATTAGATACATACAACTCATTTTGTTGAATATGTTCAATTAACGGATGTCTAATATTTTTAGCATCTAAATAAGATTTATGATAATCAATATCGATAGTTGGTTTGCAATAATCAAATTTAGTAGAAACATATACTTTATTTTGTAATATGTCTATTGTAGATATGAATTTTGATATTTCATAAATAGTGTTTGAATAATTTTCTAATTTATTTAATATTTCTAAATAGCATTTTTGAATAATGTCTTTTAGTATTGTTTTACCTTTAAAAATTTTATCACAAATTGTATTTATTTTATTATTTTCAATAGAATATTGATTATTTGCTGCCATTTTTTTAATATTATATGAATTTGAATTATCTAATGATTTAAATAGTTCTGCTCGTTTTTTTGTTGTAACAATATACATGCCTGATTTTTCTGTACTATGAATTTTTACATATTCAATTAGTTTTGATTTATTTTCAGCTTGATTCATTAGACTATTTATGTTATTTATTATATTTGATAATTCTGTTTCGGATGATTCTAATAATGCAATATGTTCATCTAAATTGCTAAAGATACCTTTATTGAAAATATTTACTTCAATTGTTTGACTATCTAAATTATTACAATTATCTAAATTAAATATGTATTTAATATATTCTCTCAGGGTTTTAACATTGTCATTATTAGAAGTAATTGTACTAGTTCCTATGTAATTAGTAAGTTCATCATCATTTTCAATATAGGTAATGATAGTAGTTGTAGAGAGAAGATTATTAAATATATCATTAATTGTTTTTGGTGTTATTTTCTTTAATATAATCTGTCTATAACATTTATCAAAATCCTTAAATCCTGATAATTGTGTTCTAATAAAATTACAAAACTCTTTCTTTTTAATGCAATAATCTACAATATTATATTCTTTATTTAAATATTCAATATTAGTAGATGGATAAAGTAATATATCTTTTAATTTTCTGTTACCCATAGACGTTTTAGAATAATTGATAAAATTATATAAGTTACTTATTTTTTTATTAGTATCATTCGAAATAATACTAAGTTGTTTTAGACTGTGATTTGCTAGCATCATATTATCTTGAAATGTTTCAAGAACCGGAATTTGTATGTTTTTAATCAAATATGGATTATGTTCATGGATAAAATTTAATAAAAATGAAAAACTCTGAGATGATATAGTGTTTTGTAAAAATAAATTAGAAAAAATATTATAATTAATGTTTTTATAAGTAGATGTTACTAATTCTTTAATATAAACTTGTTTTTCACATTTAATTGCTCTCTCTGAGAAGACCCCGTTATCGTTTAAATAAATAGTATGAATCTTTGAATCATTACATATATCGGTGACATATTTTATATGAGTATTGGTAGATCTATCTGGAGAGATAAGGATTAATTCAGATGGTCTATATATAGAGAGAAAACGCTCCAAATCATCATATGCAGTAGGTAAATTAATATTTTTTGTTGTATATTCGTATAATATAGTTTTACCAGTTAATATATCAATACATGATATACCTATTAATAATTGATTAGAATGTTCATGAAACCAAATACAAGAACAGTTATTGGAGAGATTATTATTATTATTTAAAAATACAGTACCAGGTGAGTATTTTGCAACCATTTTTCTAATAAACTTTTTTCCTTGTTGTTCTTGATCAAATACTATACAAGTATATCCCATTTCGGTCGTTTTTGCAACATATTTATCTAATGTATAATCTCTAAATCCACACATAAATACAGGACAATTATCATACATAGCTTGTTTAGAACTTATATTTAAATCACAAATAGAAGATATTTCTTCAATTGAACTTCCATAAAAAATGTTATCTTTTTTAATAGCGTATATCTCATAAAATGCACCAACCATTAAAAATACTACAGTTTTATCACCATATATATTTTTATTTTCAGAAGTCAAATCGATATATTCTTTAATAATAGACATTTACAATATATAATATATAGATTTTACCTTTATTATTGTTACCAAATGTATATAGAGCTATAAATTAATTAAACACTATATTACTATTTATATAATGAATATAGCTATTCCATTAGATAAATATACAAATAACAAATATCTCTTTTTAGAACCAATAGAAAATACAATAATAAAGGACAGTATATTTCATAGGATTATATTGTCGAATAATATAATTTGTATGAATAATATTAATATTAAAATAGAATTATCAAATGTATTAATTGAAAGATATTATAATAAATATAAATGTACAATCGATATGTTATCACAATATTTTAAAAATATAACAGATATTGAGAAATCAATATTATCAAGTATAAATATTGAAGGAAAATATAAAAAACTAAATATTTTTGAACAATTAAATACTGGTTCATTACGTATATTTTCTAACTTAGATTTAGAAAATAAAGTATATAGTAATTTTTTAGTAATATTAAAAATATCAGGTATTTGGGAAACACACGATGAATATGGTATAACTTTTAAGTTTTACACAATGTAAGTTATTAATATACATCGCTATAATTGGAAAATCCATCAGTTGAAAAATATTTTAATATTGAGTACATAAACATAGTGGATATACCAGCACATGTAGAAAATAACACAATAAAAGAACTCATATTAAATGACTGACATTTTAATGATTCTATACGATCTCTTGCTTTTCCTGGATTATTATTAAATTTTAGTTTATCACTTATAATTTTTTCAAAATATTCTAAATATTTCCATATACATACTAATGTACATATATAAAACAACACGTTAATTACTTTTACAGCAATAAAATTATCAGGAACATTGTCTGAACTAATATTATCACTCTGTTCGATATGCATTATAAACAAAAATAACGTAAATACACAAATAGGTAAAATAGGAAGCATAGATATAATTCTATTAATAAACGTCGGATCTTCTAATCCATCTCCCGGGGCTAACATAGCAGCAGTTATAGCAATTAAAAATAAAGAAATAGTAAATATACCATATAATACTGTACTAGCATCAGTGTCAGGATTTATAACAGACAATACTATAGATAAACTTGCTGCTACGATTAAAAAAAAATTTTTAATATATGAAGGCTCAGCTAAATTTTTCATATGTTAATATATACTAATACTTTTTTTTATTTTTATTTTTACTTAACTCTATATATTTGTAAAAGAATGAAACATCATCAGTATTTTCATAATCGAAATTACATTTTTGCAATGACGTAAAAGAAGGTTTTTTCATTTTTATTGTTTTATAATATAAATAATGTCCGAATTTACCATTACGTATAGATAGGTTATCGTCCAATTGTTTTATAATATTAGATTGTTGTTCATTAGAATTATAATTTTGAATAATACTAATTACATCTGCTATAGTAATTTGCTCAAAATATTTTTCAATAGATGATAACGAATAGTTTTTATTTTCAAAGTTAAAATATGGGCCAAATTTTCCTTTCTTAATTATAATATCAATATTTCTAAATGTACCTACATTTTTTTCATTAGAACCGTCTAATATTTCGTCTAGAGTAAAATTTTCAACATTTTGAAAATCGATATTAGGTTTTACTGCTTTAAATACTGTTTTATTCTGTTCCTTGGTTTTTATAACAAATCCGTTTTTACCATAAATAAGAGAATGATTATCATCGATTTGTTTCTCCATTTTTTTAGAATCCGTTTCGATACTGGATAAATATTCATGTATTTCTTTACAAATATCATAATAAGTCAAATTATTTTTAGATATTAAATCTAATTTTTCTTCCATTTTTGATGTATATTCAAAATTAAATAATGAATCATGATTTTCATATAACCACTCACATATTAATAAACCAATAGACTGTATAACTAAACGTTTTTTCTCTCCACCTACTTCTTTTATTTGATCTAATTCATTAATTGATTTATTCTCTAATGTATATTCTTTTGTTTTTACTTTCTTTGCTGCTATGTTTGTTTTTTTAACATATCCACGGGTTTGAATTTTTTCAACAAGTGATGAAAATGTAGAAGGTCTTCCTATTCCTTTTTTCTCTAATAATTGTACTAGATTGGCTTCACTTAAATGTGATCCTACATTTTTATGTTGCACTTTACTGTGAATTTTATTATATGTCACTTCCATATCATTTTTTAGTTGCTTAAAATAAGTATAATAATTTTCTTCTGACTCACCATCTACTATTTTCCACCCGAGAAATTCATATATTTTTTCTGTATGATTATATTCGTAGTTCAATGGAGCGCTAATTGTTGTTTTTAATTTCTTGCCATATGCATCAGCCATGCAAGATTTAAGAGTATGATTATATATAAATTGATACACATTTGTATCACGCTTACTACAACTACTATCTTTACAAGTATTCATTAATATATTTGTAGGTCTAATTGCTTCATGTGCTTCCGATGAATTTTCCTGAATAGTTATGTTGTTAATAGATGTGGAATTAAAATTGTCGCCATAATTATCTGTAATAAAATTTTGCGCGGATTGAATAAATTCTTTAGAATAACATTTATTGTCTGTTCTCATGTATGTAATATATCCTTTTTCATATAATACTTGACAAGATTGCATAATATCTTTTGGTGAATAGTGATACTGTGTATTAATTAGTTGTTGAATAGATGAAGTATGTAATGGTAGAGGGGGAGCAGTTACAAATCTAACAGGATTTTTTTTATTGTATAAATGAACAAATGTTTTTGATAATTCAAGAAATTCTAATACAGATTTTTTTGTTAATAATTCTTTATTTAATTCATATTCGAAATTTTTAGACATGAAATAACCAATGGTTTTATAAGACATTTTTAACTCTTTTTGTTGATTTTCTATATGATTTTCATAAACTAGTTTTAATGCAGGTGTTTGACATCGTCCAGCTGATAATCCTTGTGTGCGAGAAATATATTTCCATAAAAGCGGACTAATAGTAAAACCTACCATTAAATCCAAAACTTGACGTGCTTGTTGAGAATATACTTTATTCATATTAACAATTGTTGGATTTTGAATAGATTGTTTTAATGCCGATTCTGTTATTTCGTGAAAAATAATTCGTTTTGTTTTTAATGGTAATTTAAAATGATCTAAAATGTGCCATCCTATTGCTTCTCCTTCACGATCATCATCTGTTGCTATAATAACTTCTTTTGATTTATTAATAGCTGTTCGTAATTTTTCTATTTGTGATTTTTTTTCTTCCATGGGCTCAAATGTAATAGCAAATTTGGAATTATAATCAATATTTTTTAAAGATTTACAATTACGAAAATGACCATAAGAAGCCATACATTTATAGGACGAACCTAAATATTGTTCTATTTTTTTACACTTTGCTGGTGATTCCACAATTACCAATATAGACATAATATATATTGAAGAATTATGTTTATATAGATTTTCAATTTTCAGAGATATTACACCACATACATAAATTACTTTCATTTGCACATTTTGTACATACCATAGGAGCCAAATATAAATAACCAAATGGATTTGATACATGATTAGGATTTGTAAAACCATGTATATTTTTTAATTTGCATATTTTACATACAAATCGACAAGGACTTAATGCTGTTTCTTTATCGTATCTTTTATGTATTTTGCATGTTTTCATTTATATATATTAGATAACTAATTTTAAATAAATTAAAAATTGAATATTATTATTCTAATAAATAGAATTAATTGTAATAATGGATATAGCTGTAGAACCTGAAATATATTGTCCTATAATAGATGAAAAAGGTAATTATATAGATAAATGTCCTGCTCTTATAAAATATGGAATAAAATGTCCATGTGGTACAAGAGAAGATTGGATATATAATACAAAAAATAAATTTAAAAATCATATATCTGGTATAAAACATAAAAAATGGATAGAACAATTAAATAATAATAAATTAAATTTTTATGAAAATAACATTAAATTAAAAGAAACTGTTAAAAATCAAAGAGAAATTATAGCAAGAATGGAAAAAGAAATAATAAGTTTAAAATCAATAAACTCATATATTGAATCTAAAATATTCAAAGTAGAAAATAATCAAGAAGAATACGACTTATTAGATATTAATTAGTAATTTTATATAGTTATAATATATGAAGCATAAATCTAGTAAAAAAAATATAATAAGAAAAACAAAAAAAGTTAAAAGTAGATTAAGAAAAACAAGAAAAAATAGACAAAAGAAAAGAATAACTAGAAAAAAAGGAGGTCGTTATTATGATAATAATTATGATCATAAATCATTTTTTGATAAAGCTAAAACAAGAACAAGTGCTAATATGTTACAATTTACTAGCAAATATAATCCAAAATTTGAAACGAGAGTAAATAACAAAAGAGATATTGTTGTAGAAAAATTAGATAATCATATGGAAAAGTATTATTCAGATACAGATATTTCATCAGAATGTACAAATGAAATTTGTAAATGTAAATCAAAAGATAAAAGAATACAACATATATTAGACGCATTAAATAATAATACTGAATGTACAAGAACGCAAAAAATATTAAAAAATTATAAAAATTTAAATTCTTATGACTTAAGACAATTACCAAAAAATAGAATTAAATGGAATATCGTGTCGAGATTCCCTGCATATTATGATGGATATATGACATCAGATCGTATAAAAACATATATAAAATATTTAATTGAAAATAATAAAGTAGAAGAAGAAAGGAGAGATAATATATTAAATAATCTAAATTCTGAATTACATTATGAATATAAAAATAATGGTGACCTGATATTTATATGTAATAAATTATTTAAAGGTGCATTAGCAAGAACGTTTATTCAGAAATGTAATGATTTAGATAAAGATTTGAAAAAATTAAATAAAAATCTAGTAGATAAAAAGTATATATTATATGAAAATGAATTTAATAATCATATATTACTACTAGTAGATAAAAGTTTATTTAACGATAGACCAGAAATTAATGATATAGAACTATCGATACCAATTTCAGAAGAAAATTTCGAATTACCGAACGTCACAGAAATTAAATCAACTAAAAATAATAAAAATGAATATAGAAAATCAGTTGATTCTGTTATAAATGATTATCATAGTTTGGATTTAATTCAAGAAGGAGATGAAGAAGAAG
>CESF01099297.1_pt1 | contig 14897 bp, 8 predicted proteins | sample 356331 | NCBI WGS metagenome assembly CESF01 (sample SAMEA2621779, study PRJEB7988) | marine metagenome | biome: marine biome (ENVO:00000447); feature: surface water layer (ENVO:00002042); material: "saline water (ENVO:00002010), including plankton (ENVO:xxxxxxxx)" | depth 5 m
TTGAGTGGTGGTCAGCGTCAAATGGCGTTTATCGCGATGGTTGTGGCACAAGATACGGATTATGTGTTCCTAGATGAACCACTGAACAATCTTGATATTAAACACTCTGTTGAAATCATGCAGACGTTGCGTCGTTTAGCGCATGAGTTCAATAAAGCAGTAGTGATCGTGATTCACGACATCAACTTCGCGTCTTGCTATTCAGATAACATTGTCGCGATGAAGAAAGGAAAAGTGGTTAAGTCAGGTAAGGTTGCGGAAGTGGTTGAAAAATCAGTGATGGAGTCGATTTACGAGATCCCATTTGAGATTCGTGAGTTCGATGGTGTTCGAATCTGTATGTATTACTCTGGTCGTTAGGCCTATTAGTTTCTAGATACAAAAAGGAAAAGAGCTCCCATATGAGGAGCTCTTTTTTATTCTCCAAGCTTCTTTGCGCGTTTGCTGCTTTATCTTCTTACAATTTAAGCTTCTTGTAATTTTAACGCCTTGTAACTTCGTCATCTTCTAAGATGAGCTTCTTGCGACTGTTGATAAAGTGACCCAGGTTGATCCTTTACAGTGCGTGGTACGGTGTTAGACCCATTAACACACTCCTCAGTACCAAGATATGTTTAACCATATACCTTGAGAGTATCAGAGTATCAGAGTATCAGAGTGTTACGCTGTAAGTTGCATAATAAATCCAGTCGAGTTTTTGACATCAAGACCTACTCATCGCTAGTTTGATGTTAGTCGAAGATCTATCCTTCATTTTTAACAAACATTTGTCATTTTCGTGTTGAGAGGTGTGAAAAGCCATCTACACTATGGTTATAACTGTTTGATTTTTATACGAGGTATCAATGAGTCGGAAACCTATAGTGTTAGTCGTAGATGACACCCCAAGTAATTTGGATGTGTTAACTGCAATACTCAAAGATATCTATCAAGTCAAAGTAGCAATTAACGGTACCATTGGTATTAAAATTGCGAAAATGGTACCGCAACCCGATCTCATTCTTCTTGATATTATGATGCCTGATATTGACGGATATGAGGTGTGCCAACAGTTAAAATCACAACCGAATACTGCCCATATTCCTATCATATTCGTGACCGCTAAAATTGGGCCCGAAGCGGAGGTAAAAGGATTGGCTTTGGGGGCTGTAGATTACCTTACCAAACCCATCACACCAGCTATTGCACTTCAGCGGGTTAAGACTCACATTACACTTTATGACCAACAACGCGCGTTGTTTAGTCAGGTAAAAGAGAAAACTCAAGAGATCAATCTCGGTAAGCTAGAAACCCTGAACATATTGGGTAGAGCGGCTGAATTTAAAGATAATGAAACTGGTATGCACGTCATGCGCATGAGTCATTATTGTGAAGTATTAGCTAAAGCCTTAGGCATGACAGACGAAGATGCAGAGACTCTCCGTGATGCGGCGCCGATGCATGATATTGGGAAAATCGGCATTCCTGATAGTGTGTTATTGAAGCCCGGTAAGTTGGATGCTGATGAATGGGCTACCATGCAAAAGCACGTTGAGTATGGTGTTGAGATACTAGGTAGACAAAGCGATTCAAAGTTGATGCGAATGGCAACCCAAGTGGCGCAGTATCACCATGAAAAATGGGATGGCAGCGGTTATCCAAATCAGATCGCGGGTGAAGCTATTCCTTTAGTTGGTCGGATTGCGGCTGTTGCTGACGTGTTTGATGCTCTGACGGCTGAAAGACCTTACAAAAAAGCGTGGAGTGTTGAAGAGGCGCTTGCTCTAATTACGGAGCAGAAAGGCAAACACTTTGACCCGACAATAGTCGATTTGTTTCTCGTCAACTTGCCCGAGATACTAGCGATTAAAGAGAAGTTCAAAGATGAATAAGCGCTTTATTATATGGATTAATCAGTGTTTTATTCTCATTTCTAGCTTATCGCTTCTGATCGTTGGTTTACCACATGCTTATGCTGAAAGCGTCAGTGAAGATGATTTAACCCAGTGGTTAGAAAGCAAACCAACAGTGACCTTTATCGCGCTTTCCAGTCATTATCCTTATTCATTTATCGATGATGAAGGTGAGGTATCCGGTATTATTCGAGATTGGGCGAAAGAGTTTGAACTCAATTATGGAATTGAAACGAACTTTATAAGTGTGAACTCTCATTCCGAAGCAAAGCAGGTCCTACTTGATGGGCGTGGCGATGTTTTTCCTTTCCAGCAATTCGACCCAAGCGAAGGTGGTCGATTTCTCGCTACTAGCCCTTATATTCCCTACCAAATCGCGGTGATTCTCCCTACCGACGATCCTACTAATAATAACATCGAGCAATCTGATAAGCGTCGTATCGCCATGGTGCGAAATAGTATCGATCTAGAAAAGTCAGGAGTACAACTCAGCTCGATCGAAAGAGTTCAATTTGATACTGCTATTGATGCTATTCGTGCTCTGGAAGAAGGCTCAGTCGATGGCATGCTTGCTGAGCCAGTCACTACGCTAGATCTCGCTCACAAGAGCGGCGTATACAGTTTAGCGGTTAATTACGTTCTCGAACGCTGGAAATACATAGAAGCTTCAATGGTTGTTCGAACTAGGGACGCCAAACTGCTTGCTTTGTTAAACCAACAAATCGCAACATTTGATATTGGGAAGAAAAACCGGATTTTATCGCACTGGTTAAAAGATTCGCCCTATCGCACTCCAGTAAAAGGTGTGTTTGGATTTGGTAACCCTCCTTACATGTACCCAGAAAGTACATCTGTAGGGATTGAGCATGACATTATGCAGCGCGCGCTCAACAATATGGGATATCGACTTGGTGACGTTGTCACTCTTCCTCGTAGCGCAGCCAACCAGGCTATTGATAATAATAGTTCGATATCGTTTGTTTCAGGAATACAGGCTGATGGGGCTTCAGTACATTTTTTGAGTGATAAAATCATGGATGTTGAGTTTGTACCTATTTCGCTAAAAAGGCGCAACTTGAACCTCAACTCTGCCGAAAATTTATCGCTGGGTGCTTTGCTATTTGATGATACTTCGCCAATAAAAAACTCCGTTGAGATACTGAGAAACAAAGTCAGTATCGGTAGCCTTGAGGATATCGACAGCCTAGAATCTGCATTTTCTCAGCTACGTGCACAAAACGTCGATCTATTAATGGTTGAGAAACGGGTGCTGAGGTGGTTTGTCATGAATACCCGTTTCATTGAGATGCGTGAAATCGAACTACATGAAGATTTTAAAGTCAACTATCCGATTTATGTGGATTTTAGATCAGCTAAGCTAAGAGACAGCTTCAATGAAGCGATTAAACATCTAAAGCAAACTAATGACGAGTTTGAGCAGATACTTGAAACTCAAGTTAGGAATGATCTTACTCCAGTACTTAGGAAGGCCGACATCATTGCTCAAATATCGGCTTATTTTATTGTGAATGACCGCTTTGAAGAGCTCCCTAGGATCTTCGATATATTCGATGCTGAGCATACTTTTAGAGTGATTTCCGCACAAGCAGATAACAACAAAAGGCCTATTGAGTCTTGGTATTTAGGCGAAGATCTAGATTCCTCACTGAACAAAAAAAACACCTCCAAATTATCATCTGTGACTAAAGGCGCTGGCTATAAAACGCAAACAGGAAGTGTTAATGCAGGGTTCATGACGTTTTACTTTGATGTTAGTTCCGTCGAAAGAAATTATGTATATTTCCCTTCCATTGAACAATTTGAATCGTTTGGAGAAGGAGCACAGCGTTATATCGCCGGTGTCTATCAATCAAACAACTTGACTGGTGAGCTTCTAAATCTCAGCCAAAAAGAGCGTCAATGGATCAAGAACCATCCCGAACTAAAAGTAGGTATCGACCCCAATTCATTACCTTATGAAGCCTTGTCTAGTAAGGATGAATATATTGGAATGATTGATGATTACCTGACGTTAATTGAACAAAAAACTGGGTTACGATTGAGTCATGTTGATGTTGAAAACTGGCAAGAAACTCGCAGACTTGTTGATCACCGTCAGGTTCATCTAGTGTCTGCTGCTGTCGAGAACCGCTCGTTAGGTGAAAATGTAAAACCAGCAAAAGCGCTATTTTCTAGCCGTCTTGCTATAGCTTCACACCGAGATATTAATAGTCTTGTGCTGGAAGAAGCTTATGGATGGAAGCTTGGAATATTAGCAAATGGTGCCAATACTGAAGCTATTGTGGAAAGTTACCCAAATATTGAATGGGAGCTTGTCGATTTTACGAGAAAAGGGTTGGAGCGAGTTGAGTCTGGTGAGCTCGATGGAATTATTGACACTGTCGACGTGCTTAATTACTTGATCGATTCGTTTGGTTACCGAGGTATTGGGATCATTGGGCGATTAGATTTTTTCTTGTCACCAACATTTCATGTCATAAAGTCTGAGCCGTTATTGTTGTCAATTATGAATAAAGCGATTGAAAATATATCGGCTGAAGATCATCAAAAAATATCAGCTAAATGGGCGGCACCTAAAGCGATTGAAAAAATTGATTACCAACTGGTTTATACCATATCGGTATTCTCGATCGTGATAGTGTTGCTGATTGTATTTTGGAATAGAAAGCTATCCAAACAAATCACTATTGCCAATAACGCGACCGAAGCACTTCGCAAAGCACAAGATCAACTATACAACATCCTGAATACTTCGCCTATCGCGGCGAGTGTCATTGTTGATGACCAAGTGCGTTATGCAAATGATACGGCCAAACGCCTATTTGGGGTGGGACGAAAAGAACTCTCTTCTATCGATGTTGAAGTTGTTTATGACTCTTTGTCTGATCGTGATGCGTTTGACAAAGAGCTAGATCTTAACGGTAAAGTAGTCAACCGGGAGTTAGTGCTGAGAAAGTTTGATGGAGGCCGCTTTGTCGCGCTTGTGAGCTATTACCTATTTGAACTTGATGGGGAAGTCGCGACTCTATTTTGGGCTTTTGATATCTCTGAAATGAAGCGCCTAAATGAGCAACTTGAAGAAGAGAAAGAGAGAGCCGATCTGGCTAGCCAAGCTAAATCTGATTTCTTAGCTAACATGAGCCATGAGATCAGAACACCGATGAATGCGATTATCGGTTTGTCTTATTTGGCTATTGGCGAAATATCTAATCCTATTGCTCGAAATTATATCGAGAAAGTGCATCGTTCAGGACATTCACTGTTAAGTATCATTAACGATATCCTCGATTTTTCTAAAATAGAAGCGGGGCAGCTATTCATTGATAGCATCCCATTTAACCCTATGGTGACCTTTAAAGATGTCATAGAACTGATGGAGTCTAAGGCGTCAGAAAAGCAACTTAACCTATCGATGTCTGTTGACCCAGAGTTAAACAGTCCAATGCTCGGCGACCCGTTAAGGCTCTTTCAAGTCATTCTTAACCTTATTGGTAATGCCATTAAATTCACAGAGTTTGGACATGTGACATTAACCGCTGTTCTACTGGAGTCTAACGATCACAGCGTGAGTATGAAGATCAGTGTATCCGATTCGGGAATCGGGATATCAGAAGAGAATCGACACAAGCTCTTTCAAGCATTTAGTCAAGCTGACAGCACCACGACCCGAAAATTTGGTGGTACTGGTTTAGGTTTGAATATTAGTCAGAAACTCGTGCATGCTATGGGCAGTAAAATTTCAGTCGAGAGCGTGTTGGGTAACGGCAGTGAATTCTCTTTCCCTATCACGTTACTTAAATCGAATGCACAAGAACTTGAGCAATTTAAGTCCCAAGAATTAAAACTTGATTACCATGTTGAATTTAAAGGGCAAAGGGTACTTTTGGTTGAAGATAATGAACTGAATCAAGACTTGGCATTGGCGTTCTTGGATCGTTTCAAGCTAAACGCAGATTTGGCCGAAAATGGTCAAGAGGCCGTTTCACTAGCCAAAAATAATGATTACGAAGTCATTTTAATGGATCTTCAAATGCCAGTTATGGATGGCTTTGAAGCGACACGGAAAATTCGAGAGTTTGACATGCAAGTTCCTATCATTGCGATGTCGGCTAATGTGTTCGCTGATGCCAAACAGAGAGCAAGAGACGCAGGGGTAACAGATTTCCTAGATAAGCCGATAATCATTGATGAAGCGAGCTCTTTGCTTATTAAGTACATTGTGCCTGAGGTTATGGTCGAAGGAAAAGCTGCACCTTTAACGGATCAAGTGGTGAGCTCAGCGGAGAACGATGACCATTCCATTGATGAGAACTCTGAAGAATCTCCTGTATTCTCAAAACAGCGCTTTGAGCAACTCACTCAATCCGACGTTGAACTCCAAGATAAGCTGCTTAGAAAGTTCGACAATAGTGCACCAAAGATCATGGCAGAGGCCTTTGAGAGTCATGAGAAAGGTGAATGGGTGAATTTAGAGCGTAGTCTACATACCTTGAAAAGTATGGCAGCATCGATTGGTGGAGTACGTTTAGCAGGCTTGCTAAGTGATTTAGAGGCGAAAGCCCATGCGAAGGAGTGTCATGAGTTTGATCTTCAAGAAGGTAAACATGGTTTGCTCGAGCTCATTAAGGCTATTGAAAGTCAATTTGATAAATCACAAGTAGTTGAAGCGGTTAATCTAGGAGCTTTGTCGTCAACGGTGACAGAGAAGCAAAGAGTGAAGTTGCTCAGTCTACTTGAAGCCTACGACAACGAAGCTGCGCAATATGTGTCTGAGTTACTTGTTTTGTATCCAAGTTCTGCCGAGCTTAAAGAGGTGCAACGTGCGCTGGATGGGTATGATTTCGAGCGGGCGACTGACGTAATCCGAACTTTTCAATAATCACATAATTTGTGTTAAATCACATCAGTACTCAAAAAATTGGCCCTTTTAACTGTTTTAGTTTAGGGGCCAATAATGTTGGAGGAACCGATGAAGCTAAAGGTCAAATGCAGTTAAAGATTAAATGCAGTTAAAGACTAAATGCAGTAAGCAGCTACAATACGGTAAAAGGGTCTAATCAAATCGGCAAACACACCTAATCACGGACATTTTGTTTGATTAGATCAATGACAGTATCGTATCTGTGTGGCAGTTTTCGGTTCCTCTTCTGAACCAAATACAGCGTTTCTTCTACCTTTACCTTTGGTGGTACAACGTACAGCTTATCTCTGCCTGGGAAGTGTTCAACAGCACCGGCGGGCAGTACCGTAAAGCCTAATCCTTTTGATACTGGTAGCAATATTTGATGAAGTTGATTGATGTAGCCAGACTTTGGTATTTCGTTGATGTTGATATTCGCCAAATCTTTGTCTCCGCATAAGTCGAAATACAAAGACAGATAATGGGCAGAGTCTGGGTGCGCAATTAATCCAATGTCATCCAACACTTTTGGTGTTATCTCTAAACCTGCATGGCTTTGATGGACGATTAAACACAACGCTTCTTTACCGATGACTTGGCTTTGATAATAACTGTCGTTTGGAGAATGTCTCACGATGCCGATATCTGTCGTGCCCTCAAGTAAGTCATTTAATATTTTCTTGTTGGGAGCTGCTTCTAGGTTAATGCTTAATTCTCTATGCTGTTGCTGCAATTCAAGAAGCTTTGGATAAAGGCGCAGAGATAAAGAGCCAGAGCACGAAAGGTTGCATTGCCCTGAATAAGGGTTATCAAAATTCAAAGACTCGAAAAGATCTTCTTGGTCTTTTTCCAGTTTGAGAGCATAGCGATACATAATGCGACCTTGCTCGGTAAGTTCGAAGCTCTTATTTTCCCTCGATAAAAGGTCACAATCACACACTTGCTCTAGCTTTTTGATATGTTGGCTAACTCCGGGCTGCGTCATATACAGCTTTTCGGCCGTTTGGGTAAAATGACCTACTTCAACCAGAGTCTTAAACGTGTTTAGCCAAAGCGGATTAATCATACTCATTTCCAAATCCCCAAACCTGTGAATAGCAAAATTAAAATCAACATGAATAACGAAAAATTATTATTCTATTAAGTAATGATAATTTCAACCTCAAAAAGACACTTCTATGGAAATCAAAGCAAGCTAGTGTAAAGCGAACGATATGTGTTTTTGGCTAGATACGGACGTTAATCTATTTATTGAGTAACAAAGTGTTGCGACTTTGTTGAATGTTTGGTTTATTGGCCGACTACGATCGTATTTGGGAATGAAGATGAATAGAAACGTTTGGCTGCTATCACTGTGTCAGGCCTTATTGATGACGGGTAATATATTACTGATCTCGGTGATTGGTTTGATAGGTAAACAGATCGCCCCTAGTGTCAGCATGATTACTTTACCCGTTGCTTTACAGTTTTTAGGTTTAATGGCGGCCACTATTCCCGCGTCTTTAATTTCAGGTAAGTTAGGACGAAAACGAGGGTTTAGTATTGGCAACGTAGTCGGTATTACAGGGGCAAGTCTTGCAACTTACGCGTTATCTCAACAACACTTTTATCTGTTTTGCTTCGCCACATTTTTGCTTGGGATAGGTATCGGTTTTGGCACGCTTTATCGTTTCGCTGCTATCGAAGTGTGCGATGAAAATGCTCGCCATCGTGCGATTTCTATATCAATGGCTGGTGGCGTTCTTGCTGCCGTGTTAGGGCCTAACTTGGCGATTATGTCGCAACAATGGTCGCAAGATGGCTTGTATATTGGTGCTTTTGCTTCGTTGATTGGATTGAACATTCTTGCGTTGCTTATCTTACAAACCATTCAATTTCCAAGAGTCTCTTTTAATAGTCAGGCTCCCAAAGCTGATCCTTTAGGTGTGATCGTTAAAGCACCGAACTTTATTGGAGCAGTTTTTGCTGCAATGGTCGCTTATGCGGTGATGAATATCCTAATGACAGCAACACCGTTGGCAATGATTGGCTGTGGTTTTGATTTTACCAAGGCGGCTGGCGTGATTGAGTGGCATGTTCTGGGGATGTTTGTACCTGCATTCTTTACCGGAGCGCTTATCGAGAAGTTTGGCTCAAGAATGATGATCTTGGCGGGCGGGATTCTGTTCGTTGTCTGTATTGCGATTAACATTCATGGCGAATCTATCTGGCACTTCAGAGCGGCTTTGGTCGTGCTAGGTGTAGGTTGGAACTTCATGTTTATCGCGGCAACAGGCTTGTTTAGTCAGTCTTACCAATCGCAAAACAAAGCCAAGGCTCAAGCATTCAATGAATTTGTTGTCTTTGGTTGTGTGACTATCACAGCGATGCTTTCTGGTTGGCTAGAATCAACAGCAGGGTGGCAGAACCTTAATATCTACGTATTACCCTTCGTATTAGCTGTGATCTTGCTGTTCGCTTTTAGCGCGCGTAAATCGCGTGTTCAAAAACAGCCAGTATGATGATTTTCTGGGCCTCCAAGCCTCCAATTAATTCAAGCTTATTATAGGTAGTACGAATCTTGTTAGATTGAAATACAGACTAATAAAAAGCCCTACCATTTGGTAGGGCTTTGCTTACGGCTTAAATAATCACGTTTTCTTAAAACTGCTGTCGTGGCTTATCTCCTGTGACAACAGTACTTAAGTTTGCTTTCAAGTCGATATGGTAGAGTCCACATCGCTATTATTGGGTTTAAAAACCTGCTGTGATTTACAGGTCGACTAAAATTGTCTTAGTCGTAATCCCACCTTGGTCATCGATTATCTTCAGTGTCACCTCGTGCTTTCCGTATGAAGGGAAGATTGACGTGAATGTGCGACCACGTTTCACCTTTCCGTTTGGAAGTGTCCACTCGGTATCAACAATACGACCATCGCTGTCTGAACTTGTAGACCACATGGTTACCCAACGGCCCAAGTGTATGTACTTCGCTCTCGCTTCTGGAAGAGCATTTGGAGACTCAACAACCACTAATGAGCTAAACGAATCGGTAGCGCCTTTGTCGTCGACAACGGTCAAGCTTACCGTGTATTCACCGGCTTGCTCGTAAGACCAAGTTGGTGTCACTTCGTTGCTTGTTGTACTGTTTCCAAAGTCCCATAGATAATTGGTGATTTCACCGTCTTGATCAGAACTGAAGTTACGTGCAGAAACGTTCCGGCCAGTAACATCGACCTCGAAGTTTGCAGTAGGGGCGACGTTGTGTTGGTTTACTTTAGATAAACGCACCACACCATATTCGTTGTTTTCACCTTGGTTGAGTATTTCAATTTCAAGGCCAAACTCTGTTAACTTACGCCCTGAGTCTGGTGCTTGAGGTGATGCGTAGTCTTCAGTATCTGAGAAGTTGGCAGTTCCAACTAAGTTGGTGTCTTCTAGTACGTCGTTATCTCCATTGACGAGGCGCATTGGTGCTTGATCACTCAGTGAGAATGCAGCATCACGCACTTGGAATCGAGTTTGAGCGACTTCTCCTGAATTCGCCCATGCCATGGCATTTTGATCTGCATCCACCACACCTAGCCAACCTTCGCCTGGGTGTTTGCCTACCCAGTTATCGGTGAGAGCTTCATCGACGTACCAAATAATGAGGCCCGGTTCGAATGAGATCAGTTGACCCATGCGTTTGATGTTGGCTAGACCTTCATCAACGTCCATGTGGCTACGCCATTGCAGCAGGTAGTAGTGTTGCGCTTGGTGGAATCCATTACTCAGCTTGTAGCCATTTAGGGCGAAGGTGGAGTTGCTTTCACCATCGTCTATTGAGGTGACTTCACCATCAACGACAACACTGAGGTTATCCAGATAGAAGCCTTCCATCGCCAAGCCACCATCGGTGATGTACTCGAATGACAGTTCTACTTCTTGGCCTACCCATTGTGAAACGTCAAACTCAGCGTCAATCCACCCGCCAGATTCGCCCCCAATAGCAGGAACGAGGCCAGTATTGTATGGGTCATCCATTGAGGTGATGTTGCCTGCGATGGCTTGTCCATTCACGAGTACCCGCGCAAAGTCGTAGTCTTTTTCAATCTCGTACCAAGTTTTGAAAGACAGCAGCGCAGATTCACCCGCTGGAATCACCAACTTGCGAGTCATGTTATTTTTCAGGTCATCGCCTTTTTGAGAGTGGAACGAATACTCTCCCTCAAAGGGTTTCAGACTTTCAATTTGCTTTTCAGGAAGATCGACCTTAATCATGTTCGGACGGCTGTTATCCGTTGTTTGGAACAGCGTATAAACTTGTGGGTTGTCTTCTAGGTCATCAATTGAGATCTGGTCGTCGTTAATCCAACGTCCGCCAATCGATTTTTGTAGGAAGTGTTTTGCCCAAGAGCTGAATGCCGTTGGTTGTGTACCACCAATTTGACCAGCCCAACTGCCTGAAGACATGATTGACCAATAGGAAACCGGTTCACCTTTGCCTGTGTATTGAGTGTCATACTCATCAGGTAAGCCTAAATCGTGGCCGTATTCGTGAGCACAAACCCCGGCTGCAGCATCAATCGGCTGAATAGTGTAATCGAACGCGGCGTATTGACCACCAAAGCGGTGAGGGAGGGAACTTGAGGTGCCACTAAGAATATGAGCTTGGCCAAGATTAAAGCGGTGAGACCAAATTGCATCAGGGCCTAATACGCCGCCACCGGCTTCTTCGCCTACCGATGCATGGAACACCATTAGATGATCTATCACACCATCGGGTTCGCGGAAGTTTCCGTCACCGTCGTAATCGTAACGATCTTCAATGTCGTAATCGGCAAGGTTGATACTTGGGTCTTGCGCCAGTTGATTAAGCGCTTCACGAACCAGTTCCTGTGCGTTTAAGTCGTTGTCGGTGGTAGGGGAGTTGCCACCATAGAATGACGCAGGCTTAGAAGCGCGGTACCAACCTACCGCTTGACCTGCAACGCTGTAACTATCACCTGATTCGCTTTGGTAATATTGACGCATTGAGATTAGGTTCTCGCCATTAGGTCCGATGTAGCCAGAATTTGAAAACAACAATTCTTGATAATGATTTGGATTGTAGCTCGCGTACAACATCTGAGTATGTTCTTCAGTCAGTTTGTTGTCGTCCCAGTTTAAATCAGGAAAATCAACCAGTAGAGCGAGTACTTTATCTGTACGCTTGGTGCCGACTTCCAAAGCAAAGACGCTCGCCTTTTTAACACCAGATCCTTTCTCGATGGCTTTCAGTATCTTCGCTCGTTGTTCTAGCGCTTTTTTACCGAATTGGGCATCACCTTTAAAACCAGAATTGATCTTATTCTTTAAATAACGGTCGAGCGCATCGTGTTTTGCTACATCGGTTGCGTCTTGATCAACTAAGCCTTGTCTTATTAGCATTTCAATTAGCTTGTCTTCATTAACCACGCCTAAATCAATAGGTGTCTTTGCATAACTACTGACGCTAAATAGAGCAAGCATTGCTGAAGCCAACAATGTTTTTCTCATCATTTTCATTGTATTTCCTTTTTATATTTCCATGTCGATATCAGTATCAACTTGCCTTATTCGGATCTGTTGTCCGAGTTTGGCCTAATACACTCTTGTGGTGTTATATTTAACTGACGTGTGTTTGTGGTATGTTTCGTATTTTCTATCTCTTTTATACGTTCTATTTCTTTTGTATTAGTTGTCTCTTTTCTATTTTTTGAATCAAACGGAGTGCCCTTCACTTTTTTAGCGTTGAGATAAACACGCAAAGCTTCTTGATTGTCCTCATAGGTTAAGCCAGAGCAGATAACGCCTCGTCCAATCAATGATTTCAGCAAGAGTTCATCGTTCTCAATAGTGGAAGCCTGTGACAGTGAGCAATAAAGTAGAACTATTAAAGGCATTGTTTTGGAAGACATCGTGATAAGAGCCATTAGTTTTGATTATGTAACAAAATATATTTATAAAATTAACCAATCAAATGGTTAATTTTTACAAACAATTATTCGTTCCGATTTCAACATTAAGAGTTAATATCAAATAAGATGGGTTAATTATTCTTCTGTCAGTTATTTAATGAAAGTTAATGAATAAATAGGTGATAGTTTGGTTATTAGTACTATTCATTGAAATGAACGTTATTACTCTAGAAGGTAATAAATATGAGGTTTGTCATAATCACTGTTTAATTATTTTCGTGCATTTGGAAATCTAGAAGTGAATTAAATTATAAGAGATGAATGTAACTTTAGTCGTTAAATTATTTTTAGATGGAAAGCGTGCAACAACAGAGTTTTTTTGGAATAAACGAATAAGTAGTAAAAAGAGCCGAGTTAGGCTCTTTCGTTTGTATTCTAGTTAGTCATTTGGTGACAATACCTATGATTGAGAGACATCGCGATAGAAGTACCGTTCACACACTTTGGGGTTAATGCGCTTGATGACATTTGAGATCAAAGCAACGACAAGCACTGAGAATACTAATCTTCCCCAAAATATGGTGTAGAAGTCAGCCCCAATGAGCAGGATCAACAACGTATCTTCAATCAAACTGTGGAGCAAGTTGAGCAGCATGAGCGCGGTGAACACGTCTCTAGCTGAGATATGTCCTTTCTTGGCTTCGTTGATCAATAAGCCACCGCCAAACGAAAGCCCAAGCGTGATTCCGATAATCGTTAGGTTGGTTGCGTCTTTGCTGATCCCTAACAGTCTTAAGAATGGTCTCAACATTACAGCCATCAGTTTTTCAATTCCGACAAGCTTTAAAATTTTGAGTAGCAGTAATAGTGCTGAGATTACCATGAAGATAACCGCAAAACTCTTAAGCTGATCCAAGGCCCAGGTGAGGTAACTTGTATCCGTTGATACTTCCGGTTGCCAAAGCACTGTCGCGGGGTAGTTGAGTAAGTCGCCATATTGATAGCTGAGATTCAATAACCATGCTAATACCAAACTGCCGCCGACTCTGACTGATAACGTCGCCAACCAACTGACGCCTGCTTTTTTGGCTATCGCACCTTCGATTGGCAGTGAATGGGCGAGGAGCATCATGCTGCCTAATACAGAAGCCTGAGCAACAGTGAGAGGAATATCTGAGTTAATGAGAATAATGAGCCCCGCATAGATGTTGGTGAGTATGGTGGTTGCCCATACCAATCCCATCTCTTTTGGTAAGCCGACGCTTTCCATTATTGGGCTAAGCCATTCGCTAAGAATCACGATGCCGCCGAGCTCTTCAATGACCTTTATCACGATGATAATTGGAATCATGATTCGGAAAAGAGTCGAGGTGACATCGATAATCTCTTTAAGGAGTTCTTTAAAAAATTGATAGGTTGATTTCATCGTTACGACCATAGTTCGATTGTTTAGTATGAAAAGATCTTACCGTGATTGATGTGATTAAAATTTCTAAATTGAACTTTAAAGTTGCTATGGATTTTTTAATTATCGTAATATTAAAAATTATAAGTCAAAAAATTCTTGGTTTAAGAAATTATGGTAATTGATCGTATAGATAGGAATATTCTCGTTGAACTGCAGAAGAACAACCGAATTCCAAACCTCACATTGGCTGAACTGGTCGGATTGTCACCGCCTGCTTGCTTAAAGCGAGTGAAACGGCTGAGAGAAGAGGGCGTTATAGTTGGTGATGTGTCTATCATCAACCCAGAACTGACCGGCAGTAAGATTACTTTGGTTGTGTCCGTGGAAATGGAGCGTGACCGAGGGGACATTTACCAGATCTTTCGCCATTCTATTTCAAAGGCAGAAGAGGTCACGCAGTGTTATCAGATATCAGGCAGCTTTGACTTCATGTTGATTGTGACGGTCAAAGACATACAAGCCTATGAAGATTTTGTTGAGCGTGTATTGCGCAAAGATTTAAATATTCGTAAGTTTCACACGTCTGTTTCTATGAGAACGGTGAAATTCAGTACAGCTGTCAATTTAGATGAGTGATTTGGCTTTTTAAATTTGTAGGGTGAGTTCGAACTCTGTGAAGTATCTAGCTTAAATCTGTATAAATAGCAGGCATTTACGCAAAATGTGATATTCACATTTTGTCATAACTTTAATAATTGTATATATTCCTCGCCTAA
>CESF01022690.1_pt1 | contig 14880 bp, 8 predicted proteins | sample 356331 | NCBI WGS metagenome assembly CESF01 (sample SAMEA2621779, study PRJEB7988) | marine metagenome | biome: marine biome (ENVO:00000447); feature: surface water layer (ENVO:00002042); material: "saline water (ENVO:00002010), including plankton (ENVO:xxxxxxxx)" | depth 5 m
CTTGCACCTTCCTCGAGGTCATTTGTTCCCATTAGAAGCACCACTCCAGTAGGATTCAGTGCCAGAACATCTTCCGGCATCCGGTAAAGCATTCCCCGTGTGGTGTCTCCGCTAATTCCTCGGTTTGCAACTTTAGTTTCACCAAACGCCCAATTCAAATCATCACCCCAGCTCTGGGTAATGGAGTCCCCCAGAAATACCAGCGCTCCCTGCTTGGCCTCAACTTCTTTTGCCCAAGTCGTGCGCTTGTCTTTCCAGAGGTTACGGAACCATTCGTATCGCCGGACCGGGCCCTCGCCCGCAATTTCGGAATCCGGAGGAATCACTGCCACCGGCTCACGGGCGGTAAGCGAAGGGACAGTAAGAACAACAAATAAGAAAAGAAACCAACGCATGCCAAAGAAGATGTGAGAATTTTGGCGCTCTGACGAGAATGGATTACCACCGAATTATCGACGTCTTCCCCGGAAGCGATCACGCGGATCGTCTTCCTTTTCTTCCTCGTCTTTGTAACCCAGAATTCCGCCCTTTTTAAGATTGCGGACAAAGTCCTTCATGTCGGTTTTGAGTTGCTCGTCGGAAACCAAAGCTCCCAGCGCGCCTCTCCGGTCATCAACTTTCTCGAGTGCTGCCGTTGCAGTATTGGCAGTGCGCTCAATAGAGGTTAATACGCGCGGCACATCTTCCAACGCCGGGCTCACCCGCTGGAGGACAGATTGCGCCGTCTGATTTGTCTCTCGGACCTCGTTGATCGCGAGATTGAAATCACCAATCGCGGGATCGAGTTTCTCGCCCAATTTCACGAATGATGCTGAAGCTTTTTCGAGATTCTCAAGCGTCCCATCGAACCGTTTGATATTTTCAGCGGCAAGAACCTCTCCGTTTATCTTGTCCATCGTCTCTGAAAGCTTGGAGGCCACGCTTTTAACCTCATCAACTGATTCCCCAATTTTCAGAAGTGCTTCCTCCGCTTGCTCAATCACCTCCCGAGTACTTCCCGCAATCAACTCCGCCTCACTCTGGAGAAGATCCAAACCGCCTGGCCCAGCACCCATGACAGTCTCTCCTTGTTCGATGAAATCATCAGTCCCCACCGAAGGTGGAGTAATTAAAATTTCTTTATCTCCCAAAAGACTCGCCTGACTGATTCTCATGAATGCCCCCTTTTCGATTCGGTGATCTTCATCAATCGCTAGGACAACTTGAATTTTTGAGCCATCAACAAGCTTGGGTTTTTCTGCCACTTCTCCGATCTTAGCACCTCGCAGACGCACCGCGCTCCCCTTAATAATTCCTGGAGCCTCCTTGAAGCTCACCTTTATTTCATAGCGCTTCTTAAATAGATCACCAATATTCCCAAAAAGGAGGATAATCGCTCCAAGCATCGCAAGCCCGAGAAATAGAAAGACCCCAACAAGCGTCTCAGTTTTTTTGGAATTAATCGCCATAACGTTACTATGCCTGTCCGAAGGCGAAATCACAAATCCGAATCCTGAGACCGCCCTTCAACGAAATTCACCAAGATAGGATCCTTACTATCCTTCAATTCGTCTGGAGTCCCTTCCCAGTAGACTAAACCATCCTTCATGAAGATCAAACGGTCTGCGATCCGGAACGCACTGCGCATTTCATGAGTGATGACGACATTCGTAATACCGTGCTCGTTTGCAAGGTCCTTAATCAATCGGTCAATCGAATCCCCTGTCACCGGGTCCAGTCCTGCATGAGGCTCATCGTAGAGCACACAACATGGCTCTTCTACCACCGCGCGGGCCAGAGCCACCCGCTTACGCATCCCACCCGAAAGGGCTGCAGGCATTTTATCCTCCTGACCCTCAAGGTGCACGATTTTCAGAGCCTCACTTACTCTGCGAGAAAGTTCATCGCGATCAAGAAGACCAGCCTCCTGCATCGGAAACGCAACATTCTCTGCAACCGTCATAGAGTCAAACAAAGCCCCACTTTGAAACATCATACTAATTTTCTTTCGAGCCCAACTTAGGTCCCGCTCCGATAGATCAGAAATAACCTTTCCTTCCAAAGTCACCGTTCCCTCATCTGGCTGAAGCAAGCCTACTATATGCTTCATCAAGACCGATTTTCCACCACCCGACCCACCGAGCAAAACCAAAACCTCCCCTCTCCTAATATCAAGATCCACCCCTCGGAGCACCACTTGGTCACCAAAGCTCTTCTTAATGCCCCGCATCTCGAGGAAAATCTCACCTTTCATAGGCCTCTTCTAAGCACTTGAATGAAGAATTGCACTCCGGGAAATTTCCGATTTGCTCCCAGAGATGAGTTCCCCGCAAAATCCCTACAACTTGATCGTGATCGGAGGCGGTGCAGCAGGCTTTTTTGGAGCTATTTCCGCGGCCCAAGGTGGGCTCCAAAACATCCTCATCCTAGAACGTGGACCAGAAATCCTCACCAAAGTCCGTATCTCTGGTGGTGGCCGGTGTAATGTCACCCATAACTGCTACGAACCCCGCGAACTCGTCGAAAACTATCCCCGTGGAATCAAAAATCTCATGGGCGCTTTCCATCGATTCCAACCAGCCGACACCATAACCTGGTTCGAAGGCCAAGGCGTTGAGCTCAAAGTCGAGGCCGACGGCCGCATGTTCCCCACTACCGATAAGTCTGAAACCATCATCAACGCCCTCACTTCCGCCGCCCGAGAAAATAGCGTGGTATGGCACACCCGCTGCGGAGTGAAAAAGGTTCGTAAGCGCAACGATCTCTTCGAACTTAAAACGACTGACGGCGTAACCTACTTCACGAAGTCACTTCTCGTCGCCACTGGTGGGATTCGTAGTGAGCACGCTCGCATTCCAGCTGAAGACCTTGGCCACAAATTGAGCGATCCTGTCCCCTCACTCTTCACCTTCAAGATCGAAGACTATCGCCTTCACGGACTCCCCGGAGTCTCCGTGCCCAACGTTTTGCTCCGAACCGGGAAAATCGAAATGCAAGGACCTCTCCTCATCACCCATTGGGGCCTCAGCGGTCCGGCCACTCTAAAGACCTCAGCCTGGGGAGCGCGTGAACTCTCAAAAAACGACTACCACTTCACTCTCGAAATCAATTGGACTGGAAGCGAAACCCCTGATTCCCTTGAGAGAAAATTCGACGAACAACGTCGTGAATACGGAAAACGAAAAGTCGCAAAACGCAGTATTATTGACGGTATTACCCACCGCCTCTGGCAGCGCCTAACCGAAACAGCGAGAATCACCGAGGCGACGACTTGGGCTAACCTCACCCGAGATCAATCCAACCGTCTAGCTCACGAATTAGCCGCTGCAAAATTCAAAGTCACTGGAAAAAGCCTCAATAAAGAGGAATTTGTGACCTGCGGCGGAGTGTCGCTCGATGACCTGAACTTGAAAACGATGGAAAGTAAATCTGTTCCAAACCTCTACTTTTCCGGTGAGGTTCTCGATATCGATGGGGTGACCGGCGGCTTTAATTTTCAGTCCGCCTGGACCACCGGGCATATCGCAGGTCTCGCTATCAATGAACGCCTGCATTGCAATTCCAGCGGGATGGTCTAAATCATCGCCATGAGCGATTCGCACCCCTTTCTTAGTCAGGATTTCAAAATCAAATGGTCGACCCTGACTCCCGATCAGATTAAGGCCGACGTCACCAAAGCTGTTGAGACTGGCAAGGACAACATTGAGGCCGTCAAAACGATTACGCCTGACGAAGCTAACTTTGAAAACACTTTCGGCGCCCTTGAGTCTGCTACCGACGACCTAGACCGTTCCTGGGGCCGCGTGAACCATCTTGATTCCGTCGCCAACTCCGATGAACTCCGTGAGGCTCTCAACGAAATGCTTCCAATCGTCTCGGAATTCTCCTCATCTATCTCGCTTGATGACAGCCTTTGGAAAGTTCTGAAATCCTATTCAGAATCCGACGCTGTCACGACGCTCACTGAAATTCAACAACGCTTCGTTGAGGAAACCTGCAACGATTTCAAAGCTGCCGGGGCCGATCTCGATCCCGACTCAAAAAAGCGCATGTTCGAAATCAATGCCGAGCTGGCCAAAGTCACTCAGAAGTTTGGTGAGAACGTTCTCGATTCCACGAATGCCTGGGAACTTTACGTTGATAGTGAAGACGAATTGGAGGGGCTCCCTGAATCCGCCAAAACCGGCGCAGCTGAGGATGCCAAGAGTAAAGGAAAAGAAGGTCAGTGGCGCTTCACCCAGCAATTCCCATCCATGTATCCTGTCATGCAGTATGCCGAAACCGCCGAACTACGTAAAAAGATTTGGGAAGGTAGCGGGACCATTGGTCACGGTGGTGATCACGACAACACCGAACAAATTTGGGAAATCCTAAAGCTCCGCCAGGAGAAAGCAGATCTCCTTGGGTTCAGTAATTTCGCCGACCATGTTCTTAATCGCCGCATGGCGAAATCCGGAACTGGCGCGCTTGAATTCACAGAAGACCTCCACTCAAAAATTAGCGAAAGCTTCAAGGAGGACATGAACGGCCTTGAAGCTTATTGGATAAAAAATACTGGGACGGAAAACGGACCAATGGAACCCTGGGATGTTGCTTTCTGGTCCGAGAAGCGCCGCAAGGAACTCTATGACTTTGATGACGAATCCCTGCGTCCCTACTTCCCAGTCGACCAAGTCATGGATGGACTATTTTCTCTGACATCCAGACTCTTCGGAATCAAGATTTCCACTTCCGAGGCTGAAACATGGCATCCTGAAGTAAAGTTCTACGAAATTCACGACACTGCATCAGGCGATCACCTCGGCTCGTTCTATGCCGATTGGCATCCCCGTGAATCAAAACGTGGAGGGGCATGGATGAACTTTCTTGAAACCGGAATTCCTGACCCACGCACTCCCCATCTCGGGCTCATCTGCGGGAACATGTCCAAGCCCACCGGAGACAAACCAGCCCTCCTCACTCACAACGAAGTAGAAACTGTCTTCCACGAGTTTGGTCACCTACTTCACCACCTCTTGTCCGATGTCAAAATTAAGTCACTCGCTGGAGTCAATGTCCCTTGGGACTTCGTAGAGCTACCATCCCAAATTATGGAAAACTTTTGCTGGGATCGTGAGTCTCTTGACTTCTTCGCCAAGCATTATGAAACCGGCGAAACGATTCCTGACGAACTCTTCGATAAGATGATCGCAGCCCGTAACTATATGTCGGCATCGGCCTTCATGCGGCAACTCTCGCTGGGGAAACTCGATCTCGAATTACATGTCCATCCAGAACGTTACTTCGACAAAAATCTCGACGAGGTAGATCTCGAAATCCTTGCGGACTACAAAGCTAAACTAGCCACTCAGGGCCCTTCAATGGCACGTCGTTTCAACCACCTTTTCTCGTCACCCGTTGGCTATGCTGCCGGCTACTATTCTTACAAATGGGCCGAGGTTCTCGATGCTGACGCCTTCACCCGTTTTCTTGAAGAAGGAGTTCTCAATCAAAAAACCGGCATGAGCTTTCGAAAGGAAATTCTTTCGCAAGGCAATTCACGTCCCGTCGACGAATCCTATCGGCGATTCATGGGCCGTGACCCTGAGCAAGCTGCTCTTCTCGAACGATCGGGACTCGCCTAGTTTTAAGTAGAAAGTATGAACCTTGAAAGAGACCCCGTTATCATCGAGTCGTCTCATTCCCCCCTCATTCTGTAATTTCCCGAGAGTTTATTCCAAGACATGCCCGATACTCTGACCGCTACTGCAAAAGCACTTAATCTCGACCGCTACGAAAAACATATTTTTCTCTGTGCGACGCCGACCGAAGCAAAATGCTGTGCTCACGACGAAGGAATGGCCTCCTGGCAATTTCTGAAAAAACGCCTTAATGAATTGAAACTATGTGGGCCCCAAGCCCTATTACACCGTAGCAAAGCTGACTGCTTGCGGATATGCGTTCAAGGGCCTATTGCTGTCATCTATCCTGAAGCTATTTGGTATCATTCCTGCACTCCTGAGAATCTCGAGCGCATCATCCAGGAACATCTTATTAGAGGGGCTCCAGTCGAGGACCTCCAAATCAAACCCTAGCAAAAACCCATCTTCGCTCTATGCGCTTGCCGCTCCTCACCGCTCCAGCTAAAACTTTTTAATGCCCGTTCACGTTGTCACCGGAACTGATGAAGGCCGCGTCTCGGAAGAGGCCGCGTCTCTTTTCGAGGAACTAAAGGCACCGGGTAGCGATGATTTTTCAAACGAAATCATTGAAGGGGTCGCTGATAACGCAGAAGACGCATTCCAAAAATGCTCGCAAACCATTGAGGCGCTGCAAACATTAGGGCTCTTTGCTGCTAATAAAGTCGTCTGGCTAAAGGCCGCTAATTTCTTTAGCACCGACCGCACCAGCGAAGCAGAACGCGCTGTCACCGGTGTCGAAAATCTGCTCGAAATTCTTCAAAACGAGCTGCCTGAGGGTGTTGATTTTCTCCTCAGCGCCACTGGAATCAATGGGGTTCGGCGGTTTGGAAAATGGGCGAAAAAAAATACAAGCTATCAAGCCTTCGATAAAATTGACGTCTCGAAAGAAGGCTGGGAAGAACAAGTTGCGCGAATTGTCAAACGAGTCGCTGGTGAGAAAGACCTGAGCATTCAAGGAGAGGCTCTTGAGCTCTTCGTGCAACGAGCCGGAGCAGAAACCCGGCAGATCAGCAATGAAATCGAAAAAATCGACCTCTATCTTGGCGATGGTCGCCGAGAGGTGTCCGTCGATGATGTCACCCTCATGGTCTCAGTGAGCCACAAGGGCGTCATTTGGGAAATCTCCAGGGCAGTCGAAAAGAGAAATCCCAAACGGGCTATCGAACTCATTGATTCACTCATCGCAAAAAACGAGAATGCGGTCGGCCTGATCAAAGCCTCGATCATTCCGACTGTTCGGAATCTCTTTTTCGCTAAGCTGGTGTCAGCCTATGGTTCCGCTAATCGAGCTCCCGCGGGAATCCAAGCCGTTCTTCCAAAGAAAAAAGACGGCACCGTCAACACATGGGGTCTTAAAATGGCCGCGGCCGGCGCAAAGAATTTCACCCTCCCTCAACTTCAACAAGGCATGAACGACTGTCTTGATGCCGACAAAGCATTGGTGACTTCGGGGCAAGATCCGCGAATGGTCCTTCACAAGCTAGTTATCCGTCTTTGCGATGGAAAACGTGCTGCTTGATCAGATACACGACCATCTTTTCAAAAGGTAGCTTTATACCGTTTCGAGCCAGCCCCTTTCCGCCAAGATAGCTTATGATATTTCGCTATCCTTAAATAACTAAGGACCGCTAGGACAAATCTTCTCCTCTATGTTTCTTTAAGCTTTAGTTCTTCTAAGTATCGCTCACTTGACGAATTCCAAGGTTAAGTTGAGAGTTCCGCCACGAAACCGCGTATGAAAATGCTCATGAATTTCCGAACTCTCGCCCTCGGGACCATCCTCGCCGTATCCTCTTCCGCCATCGCCGATGTCACCGGGTGGCTCAACTGGCGTGGTCCTAATCAAAATGGTACCTCCAACGAATCCAATCTTCCCGACACTTGGGCACCGGGCTCCGATTCCCAGCTCTGGAAATATGATCTTAACGGCGCGGGTGCTCCCGTCATCGCTAACGGTAAACTGTTCATTTTTGGGTATGGCCAATTCGGCGACGACCCGGCCGAGGATGTCCAAGAGACCCTTCTTTGCCTCGACGCCACCACTGGAAAGAAAATTTGGGAGAAACGCTTTCCCGACTACATCTCTGACGTTGTCTATAATCGCTATGGTGTGGGCTCTCCTGTCATCGATCCTGAGACCGGCAACGTTTACCTTCAAACCTCAAACGGGCGCTGCGTTGCATTCACCCCTGAGGGTGAAGCGGTCTGGGAAATCTCACTCATCGAAAAGTTAGCCCGCCTCACCTTCCCGAATGGACGAACCGGATCTCCCGCCGTTTTTGAGAATCTCGTCATCTTCCACTGCGTAACCGCCAACTGGGGCACAACTGGCCCTGCCCGCGACCGCTTTTATGCCTTTGATAAAATGTCTGGCGAACTCGTTTGGTATTCAACTCCTGGGGTCCGCCCGGTTGATAGCTCCTTTTCGATGCCCGTCTTTGGGCAACTCGGTAGCCAAGCTGTCTTCTATGCGGGAACCGGGTGTGGTAACGTCGTCTGCGTCAATGCCCGAACAGGTAAACCTGTTTGGCGATTTCAGCTTTCCCAAGGTGGCGTAAACTCACAGGTCCTCCTTTACGGGAAAGACAAGCTCATCGCCTTACATGGAAAAGAAAATATCGATGCTACATCCAAAGGCCGCCTTGTATGCCTGAAAATTCCAACCGAGTATCCCAAGGAGCAGCTAGTTCTTGAACCAAAAGTAGAGATCTGGCGCAACGACGATCACATTGGCTTCACAAGTTCCCCCATCCTCGTAAAGGATCGCGTTTACACCACTAACTTCACTGGAGAGCTGATCGCCGTTGATGCTGAATCCGGAAAAACCCTTTGGCAGGATAAGCAGGCACCCGATCAAATCCACGCTTCCCCGATTTACGGAGATGGCAAAATTTATGCTCCTTGGTTCGAAGGTTCATTTGTGATCACCAAGCCCTCTGACAAAAAGGCTGAAATCCTCTCCCACGCCGACATCAAGTCATCCGATGGCTCCGGTGTAAAATGTCTTGCGGCTCCCACCATTCTTAATGGTAAAGTCTACCTTTCCACCCGTGACGGACTTTACTGCTTTGGTCTAAACAAAAAACTCACCAGCAAGAGTTCTCCTGAAACTAGGAAACCGGACGTCGGCCCTATCTCACAACTCCAAATTGTTCCTGCCGAGTTCGCGATTGCCCCAGGTCAAACGCAGGAATTTCAAGTCTGGGGACTCGATAAGACCGGAAGCCGCGTCTCTATAATCACCGACGGATTGAACTGGCAGAAATTCATCCCGCCCACTGCTAAGGTGAAAGCCAAGGTGGACGCCACTCTCGACACCAAGACCGGGACCATTTCGGCTGCTAGTAGTGCTATGATCTCTGCGGGAGCCCTTAAGGTTGATTACAAAGGAATGTCCGCCACAACCCGAGGTCGTGTTCATGCTGGATCAGGATACAGCGAGAACTTCGAAGCTGTTCCTCTCAAAATGGAATCGCCTGCTGGAGAAAAAGTCAACTTCCCACCCCTTGCGTGGCTGGGTGCTCGAATCAAGTGGTACATCCTTGAAAAAGATGACTCTAAGGTAATCGCCAATCGTCTCGATAATGTTCTCTTCCAACGGACTATGAATTTCTTTGGCGACCCTGAAATGAGCAACTATATTCTTTCCGCTGACGTGATGACTGACGGTAACCGCCGCATTAAGTCGACTGCGGGCCTTGTGAATCAAAGATACCTCATCACCCTCGTGGGCAACCAAAATATCCTTGAAGTCTCCTCGAATCACGAGCGTGTTAAATCATCGGTCAAATTCCCAATCAAAGCGAATACCTGGTACTCTCTAAAGACGCATGTTAAGTCAAACGCAGACGGCTCCGGCGAAGTCCGCGCCAAGGCTTGGTTAAGGGGCGAGGAAGAGCCGACAGAGTGGACAATCGAGGTTCCAGTCAAACGGGTCCACCCGAAAGGGTCAGCTGGCGTTTTCGCTTTCTCACCACAGGCCCAAAAGCGGGTCTTCCTTGACAACATCACACTCAACGCCGCCAAATGAACGGTCGGCAACTCACTTTAAACTAAATCGGAAACATGAAAACCACCACCGCCCTCCTCCTTTCAGGACTCTCCATCGTTGCAACAGCCAAAGATTGGCCGATGTGGGGTAATGACCCGACCCGTAACATGGTCGGCGAGTCCAAAGAACTCCCCACTGAAATCAATCCCGGCGAACTAGATGACGACACCGAAGCTGCCCTTCTCGACAGCGCCAAGAATATTAAGTGGGCAGCCAAGCTAGGGTCTCAAGCTTACGGAAACACGGTAATCGCCGGAGGAAAAGTCTACATTGGGACCAATAACGAGTCTCCCCGCGACGAAGCGCAAAAAGGAGACCGCGGAGTTCTCATGGCTTTCGACGAAAAGGATGGTTCTTTCGAATGGCAGCTTATCATTCCCAAGTTAGGCGCCGGCAAGGTCAGCGACTGGGAATACGTCGGACTATGCTCCTCTCCCGCAGTCGAAGGCAACCGCATGTGGCTTGTCACCAACCGTGGCGAAGTCATCTGTCTCGACACCGAAGGAATGGCCAACGGAAACGATGGTCCTTTCAAGGACGAGGCTAAATACATGGCGGTCAAGGACGAGGTCGTGAAAGTTACTAAAGAGCACGCGGACATTATCTGGATTTACGATATGCGTGAGGAACTCGGAATCTTCCCTCACAATGTTTCCTCCTGTTCGCCCGTCGTCGTGGGTGACGTACTTTACACTGCCACATCAAATGGTGTTGATTGGTCCCACACTAATATTCCAGCGCCAAATTCTCCTGCTCTTGTCGGGCTCAACAAGAACACCGGAAAACTTCTGGGTGAGGAAGCCTCTGGCGTTTCCACACGTGTTCTTCATGCTAGCTGGTCCTCTCCCGCCTATGGTGAAATCGGAGGAAAAGATACTATCGTTTGGGGTGGCGGTGACGGATACACCTATGCGTTTGACCCTAAGCCTATCAAAGACGAGGAGGGCTTCGACGTTTTCAAAGAGCTCTGGCGTCATGACTGCAACCCGGTCGAATACCGGAAGAAAAATGACAAACCCATCAAATATGCAACCTACGCTGGTCCTAGCGAAATAATCGGAACGACCGTCATCTCAGATGGCCTCGTTTATTCTATCATTGGTCAGGATCCCGAACATGGCGATGGTGTAGGCCAAATCACCTGTATCGGCCCCGATGGGAAAGCGAAATGGACCTCTAAGGACACCGGACGCTCAATTTCCACTGTCAGTGTAGCTGGCGGATTGGTTTACGCTGCGGAATACGATGGCGACATCCACTGTTTCGACGCCAAAACTGGCAAGCTATATTGGACCCACGAAACACAGTCACGTATCTGGGGATCTACTCTTGTCGCCGATGATAAGGTCTGGCTTGGAACAGAAGACGGAGAACTCCATATCCTTAGGGCGGGCAAGGAGCTCAAGTCGCTTGCTACAGTTGAATTTCCCGCTCCTATTTATAGCAGCGCAGTGGTTGCCAACGGCGTCGTCTACGTCGCGACCCAAACCCACCTCTACGCGATCGGCAAGTAACCCTTCCTGACTCGCAACTTTTCAAATGGGCGCCGTTAATTCGGAGCCCGTTTTTTATTATTCGCTATTCCATCTTTGACTCGATCGACGAACAGAAGTTTACTTGTAACATGAGGTTCATCTCCGCCTTTTTGGCAGTAGCACTGTCGTCGAACACAGCTGCCGAGATTCGAATCAACGAAGTGGCAGCCTCTAATGTCAGGTCATTTCCGAACGCAGCAGACTTTGAGGATTACCCCGACTGGATTGAAATTTCAAATACCTCTTCGAAGAAGGAATCTCTCAACGGTTACTATCTTACCGACGATCCAGAAAATCTCAAAAAATGGCCCTTCCCACCCAATTCCACAATCAATCCATTTGAGCACCTTGTCATTGTGGCTGACGGGTACGACAAACCAAAGGGCCAAGAATTTTCCCGTAGCTATGTTGGCGGACAGAAATTCACAACCCAATTCCATCACACAAACTTTAAACTCTCATCAAGCGGCGAAGAAATCATTCTGAGCCATGACAAGCGTAAGAGAAGTGAAGTCTTCTCAAGAAATTCAAATTGGACCTACTTTGACAAAGCCTTTAACTGGACGCTAATTAATTGGCAGACTCCAAACTATGATGATTCTTCATGGAAAACGGGGAGCGGGATTTTTGGCCATGGAGACCCCGAAACTCCTATCATTGAAACCCAGATCAGCTTTGGTCCAGATTCCGAGGCAAAGCCAATTACAACTTACTTTAGGCAAAAGTTCACCTTGCCATCTGATCTGGCGGGAGGACGGGTAACACCAATTAGCTTCTCCAGTAATTTTAATGATGCCATTGCCATCCATCTCAATGGAAAAGAAATTTTGCGCAACAATCTACCCGATGGACCAATCACAAAAAACACTCCTGCAGTCAATACAGTCACCCCGTTCACCAATACTCGCCGCCTTGAATTCTTAATATCTGCAGATCAACTCATTCCCGGGGAAAACGTTTGGGCAATCGAAGTGCACCAAGCAGACGCTACCAGCGACGACCTCTTCTTCGATTTTAATTATCTCATCGAGATAACGGATCAAAATAACCAAAACACGATTTCAATTGGCTCCAACTTTAGCGAAAATCAATGGTCCTACCTCGATGAAGGGATCGTACCTGCGTCCAACTGGACTACTCCTGGATTTGATGACTTACCCTGGCAAACAGGGGAAGCGCCGTTCGGATATTTTTCCGATCATGAAAGAGTCAATCCCCCCCAAACTGAAACATCATTTGGCGAGGATCCTGAAAGGAAAATCCAAGGCACCTACTTCCGTAAAAACTTCACAGTAGAGGAAATCGAAAACGTCCGAGCGCTTATCCTAACTTACCTAGCTGATGATGGAGTAATTTTCTATTTGAATGGATCCGAAATCCACAAAGACAACTTTAACCCAACTCTCGATACTAGATTAAATCCCTCTCAGGAAATAACCATAGCTCCGGACCATCTCCGTAAGGGAATGAATACGATTGCGGCCTTTGTAACACTCGCGACTCCCACCTCACCAGCCCTCCGGTTTGACGCGTCACTCAAAATCGAATTGGGCTCCTCTCTAACATTAGTGGACCATATCACGTTCGGCCAACAGGTTGACGATATTTCTTACGGAAGATCCATCATCAATCCTGCGGCATGGATTTTCATGGCACAACCTACGCCCGGAAGGGCTAATAGCAGCTCCATTGTTTCAAAAATCCGGGAGGCCAGCACCAGTCCAACATGCACCCCTAAAGGAGGGCTTTACGAACTACCTCTCACTCTAAGCATCACCTCAATTGGTGGAGAAATCCGCTTTACCACAGATGGATCAAACCCCACTCCGACTTCAGCTCTTTACACAGAACCAATCAAACTGACTGATACGACAGTGGTGAGGGCACAAACTTTCGGTCTTGGGAAAGTGCCCAGCAAAATCATCACTCATACCTATTTTGTGGGAGAATCTTTCGAAAATGGTCTACCTATCATCTCCGTCACTGCCCCTGATAACACTTTGTTCGACCCTAAATTGGGGATTTACGGAAACCGAAATGCAAGCGGCGGCAACATCCATAAAGGAGTCGATGCTCCTGGTAATTTAGAATTTTTCCCAGCCGACGGAAGTAACGGATTCTCCATCAATGGTGGCTTTCGTCTTGGGGGCGAAAACAACTTCTTAGCTCACGCGCAGAAGGCCCTAAACTTTGCAATCCGCGGCCGTTACGGAGACGACGCACTGAACTACGATCTTTTCCCTGAATCAGGAGTTGGCACCTTCACCTCTCTCACACTCAGAGAAGGAGGAGATGATTGGGGAAAAGCGCATCTTACCGATGCTATCTGGAACGCAATTGTGGATGGTCGGATGGAAGTTGAGACAAACCGCTACCGACCCGCTGCCATGTTTATCAATGGAAACTACTGGGGTCTCTACAACATTCGAGACCGCTGGGATGAAAACTGGTTTTTTCAAGAATACGGGATAGACAATGGTGAATACGATCACATTCGCTTTGACCGCAGCGCACTGTTTCTTGAAAATGGTAAAAGTGACGATTGGCGAGAGCTTTTTAGGTTCCTGACCAAACCCCACCCATCAAAACAAGAAGCATGGGAAGTACTCGAATCTGAAATTGATATCGATAGCTTAGTCGACTTCACAATCTGCGAAACATTTGGAGGCAACACGAGCTGGCAAGGAAACCGTGAAGCATGGCAGGACAATCGAAGCAGGGGTAAATGGCGTTGGCTTCTTCCCGATATGGATCGCACTTTTGGCAATACTTCGACCTGGTCTAACGTGACCAGCTTTATCACAGGAGAAACCACTGTCAGCCAGATGCGTAAGTTTCCCAATTTTAGAAACCGGCTTGCCCAAAGATCGGCGGCTCATTTCACTTCAACCCTTTCCGCTAATAGAATCAAGAAACTGATCGACAAATTAGGTGCTACCGCCGCACCAGAAATCCCGCGCCAACTGAGCCGTTGGTCAAATCCTACCGAATCAAATTACACAGCCTCCCTTGAGAGAATGAAAAACTTCGTTGACCTCCAAGCAGCGCGATTTCTTGATGAAATTGGAAGTAATACAGTAGAGACACCACTTGCCAACCTCACTCTTGCCACCACTGGAGAAGGCAGCTTTCGATTCGCAGGAGTAGAACTCGAGGCTCAAACTTTTAAAGCCTTCGAAGACACGCCCACTGAAATAGAAGCTATCCCAGCGCCTGGGTTCAGATTTGAGCGCTGGACCGGCCTCGATGGAGGCGCAAAAACCATTTTAAAATTTATCGGAGACACAACTCTTACCGCCCACTTTTCTCCGGACTCATCGACTGAACTTAGCGGCGTATTATTAAGTGATCTTACCCTGAATCCTGAGAATTCTCCCTACATCATCACCGAGGACTTAATAGTCCCAATCGGAACCACTCTTTCAATCAAAGCTGGTGTCACGCTTCAATTTCAGTCTGGCATTAACCTCCGTGTTTCTGGAACTTTGAGGGTTGAAGGATCAGACGAGGAAAAAGTAGAATTTAAAGGAGACCGAGGCGCCATCTGGGGCGGCCTTTCATTCGAGAAAACGACTACCTCCTCCATACTTAATCACCTTACCTTAAGAAACGCATCCAGAGGAAAAAACCCTCT
>CESF01035553.1_pt1 | contig 14865 bp, 13 predicted proteins | sample 356331 | NCBI WGS metagenome assembly CESF01 (sample SAMEA2621779, study PRJEB7988) | marine metagenome | biome: marine biome (ENVO:00000447); feature: surface water layer (ENVO:00002042); material: "saline water (ENVO:00002010), including plankton (ENVO:xxxxxxxx)" | depth 5 m
GCTCGTTTGGGCGATCCCTTTTACGCCATCCACTGGACCAAGAATTATTAGCCAAGGTGACCAAGCTCAAAAGCTAAAGTATCACCAACAAATAGCAGAGGGTTTAACCGCTTACTGCCAACAAGATCACTATTCAGGCTGGCATTGTTTATTTCCGAATAGCCAAGCTCAAAAAGCAATAGGCCCAGTAAAAGGTTCTATGAGCAGAACCAGTTGTCAGTTTCATTGGTTTAATAGTGATGCATCAAATAACAATTTTGCTGATTTCGAGCATTACTTAGAAAAGTTCACAAGCCGCAAACGTAAAAACATCAAGAAAGAACGCTCTCGATTACTTGAATCAGGCTTCTCTTTCCACAGAAAATCAGGTACTGAAATCAGTCATAGTGACATTGAAAATTTCTACCATTGTTATCAGCTTACTTATGCTAAGCGAAATTCCAGAGGCTACCTTACCCTAGCTTTTTTTAAACAACTGTTAAAAACCATGCCCGAACAATTACTTTTAGTTCAAGCTCGTTATCACAACAAGAATGAAAGCAGTGATAATGAAAGCAGAATTGTTGCCAACGCCTTATATTTCAAAGACAGTGATAATTTATATGGACGTTATTGGGGATGCTTAGAAGAGTTTGATAGCCTGCATTTTGAGTGCTGTTACTATCAAGGTATTGAATATTGTATTAAGAATAACTTAAGTCACTTTGACCCAGGTACTCAAGGCGAACATAAAATAAGCCGCGGTTTTGAACCCACTATTTGCCATAGCCAACACTGGATTGCACACCCTGAATTTAGCCATGCTATTAATGAATTTTTAACGGAAGAAAAATTAGACATTCAGCACTATGCAGCTCAAGCAACTGAACACCTACCTTTTAAAATCAATACGACAATTTAATATGACTTTCATTAAAAAATGGCTATCCCACCCTGTTGCATTTCGCATAGCTTTTGTATTGTATGGCTTATTGGTTGTGTGGGCGTCGTTAAAACCAAGTGGAGGCCCACAACCGATTGAGCATTTTGATAAGGTTATGCACTTTACTTTTTATGGGCTATTTACAATTATTGCCGCTGGTTGCACGACACAAAGAAAAACTTTTATTTGGCTCAGTATTTTCATTATTTTATATGGCGCGTTAATGGAAATATTTCAATCGTTTGTTCCATCACGATTTATGTCAATTGCGGATATCGTTGCGAATACATCGGGAATTGTTATTGTTGCAGTTCTATTTTTAAAAATACGCTTCCGTCGTTTATAAAAGAAATAAAAACGAACATAGGCTCGTTTCTATTTCTTAATTATTATCGTTAACTATTAAAAGTTATAAGATACCGCAAGCTTCCAATTAGCAGGGGCACCGTAACGAACCTGACCGCTATTGATATAGCTATAATATTTCTCATCTAAAAGATTCTCAATATTAAGCTGTACTTTCACATTATTGTTCACGTCATAACGTCCCATTAAACTCACTAGCTGATACGAATCTTGAACAATGTCATTTTCATATATTTTGTCTTGCCAGTTAATACCGCCACCAAGAGTCAGCTCAGGCATTAAATCAACAAAGTTGTAGGAAGAATAAATGTTGGCTTGTTTACGTGGATGATTAGTATTGACATCAAGTGAGACACTATCATCTGCAGTCAGTTTGAATTCAGAGTATCCTGCACTAAGGTTTAAACCTTTGATTGGTTGACCAATAACTTCTAGTTCATAACCTTCACTGTTAACATTCTCTGCTGCTTCATACACAGCACGTGTGGCATCATCAGGGTGAACCCCTGTTTGCACTGCAACGTTATCTTGGTCAACTTTAAAAATAGCAACAGACGTTTGTAGCATGTTATTTAAGTAACTACTTTTCAAACCCACCTCGTATGTTTTACCTTCTAAAGGATCTAGCAACTCGTCATTTGCATCTTGTTTATTTTGTGGGTTAAAGGTTTCTGCGTAGCTCACATAAACACGGTGATCATCGGTTAAGTCGTATAAAACACCACTATAAGGGACGAATACATTATCATTGCCGTAATCACCCGTATCTGAGTATGAATCTCCTTTGCGGTTCCAACTCGTCACTCGTCCACCTAGAATAACCTTTAGATCATCCGTTAAATGCAAACGCGTCGCGGCATACACACCTTTATTTGTTACCTCAATATCTTTATCTAAACTACCATCAGTTGACCACTCTGGTTCCGGAAAATCCCCATTCCAATCATCAAAGTTTGTTACTGGCAAAAATGCATTTGTCAAAGCAGCATAGCTGTAAGCTTTAGACTTTTGCTCACTATATATGGCGCCAATCACGATATCAGCGTCTGTGTCAAAAGCATTTGCTTGACCGCGCAATTGAACGTCTAAGCTGTGTTGTGTTGATTCACCATCACTTTTGTAAGGCCAAGAGGTCAGGCCATCACCTGTACTCTCATCAAAACTGTTCGCTGCGTCGTACATATAAAGCAACTTACTGTCTGATTCATATTTCATGTAATTATAATTAACCGCTAATTCCCAGCCGTTATTAAACAGATGATTCACATTTGTAAAAACATTCGTGTTACTCGTTTCCCAGCGAGTCCAATCAGCAGCGGTGGTAACAGATCTATTGAAGTCGGTATCATTGCCATTGCTATACTTAGCTTGCAGTCCGCCCCATACAGGAGCAATAGGGTCATCATGCTGATAACTAACCCCCACTCGAACTAAAGTGTTTGGTGATAAATCCTTCTCAATAACGCCATAAAAAACCTGAGTGTTTTGTTCAAACAAGTCTGTATAAGAATCGCCATTAACTGCTTTTGCCACAACTCGACCGCGCAATGATCCATCTTCGCTCAAACCTGATGCAATATCCGCGTTTAACTCTTTGCGATTCCAACTACCTGTCACAGCACTGACGTGTCCGTTAAAGTCAACACTATCAGCTTGCTTACGAACTAAATTGATAGAACCAGAAGGATCACCTGTTCCCGTTAACAGCCCTGTTGACCCTCGAACAAATTCGACTCGCTCATAAATAGATACATCAGCAATTGTCTCTCCTGAGTCACCTAATATACTCCAGGCCATTGGAACACCATCAATTTGATAGTTTTCAATTTTGAAGCCTCGTGCTTGTAATTCATTGCGCACATTATCCCAAGCAGAATGAGAAACACCAATCGTATTTTTAATCGTGTCGACGACCGTATCTAAACCTTGGTCTTGTATGCGCTGCTCTGTCATCACGCTGACCGACTGCGGAGTTTCTTTCAGTGTTAGCCCTAAACCCGTAGCCGTATCAATTACTTTATTAACTGAATATTGACCTGAAACCGTCACATTACTTAGATCTACCGCATTCGCATTATTTAGCTCAACTGCCTCACTCTCACTGGATGCGTAACTCGATACAAACGCTAAAGAAATAGCCGTCGCCAAAGCAGAATTTTTAAAAAGCATTAAATCTCAACCCCTAAACCAAATGATAATTATTCGCATTATATACAAAGCCAACCATCAAGCAATCAATTACGAATATAAATAATAATTATTATTATTTGCTTTTGCTGAATTTAAAAATGTAGTACCCTTCGGAAATTTTAGATAGCACCACTATCATCCCCCACTAAAAACGGATAGCTAGGTTATGAAGGTTATTAGCTCGGTTTGTTTCTCATCATCTGGAGAGTAAGGTTTTAATAATGAGTAAAATTAATAGACGATTTTGGTTTCAATTACATGGTTGGTTCTCTTTACCTATTTGGGTGATATTTAGTTTCGTTTGTTTAACGGGCACTATTTCAGTGTTAAGCCATGAAATAACATGGCTGGTGAACCCAGACTCTAGAGCCAATAATCCTGAACACTTAATAGCCAAGCCTATTAATGATCTCATTAAAACTGTTGAACAGAAGTTTCCAACATCTGATGTAAGCTGGGTAATGACACGCGAACCATACCTTAGTTATGTTATTAGTTTCACTGATACGAATAAGCCCGCCGCTCAGGCTTACGTAAACCAATATACGGGAGAGATACAGGAAGTTTTTCAGGGAATGACGTTCATCGGCTTTATGCGTTCTCTACATGGCTGGTTACTATTTCCATGGCACCATAATTTCAGCGTAGGTTATTACCTAGTTTCTTTAATGGCAATCGTAATGATGGGTGCTTTAGTGACTGGCCTAGTCGTTTATAAAAAGTTTTGGAGAGCATTTTTTAAGCCCCAGCTAAGGGTACATAAAGGCCTACGTATTTTTTTACAAGATGCTCATCGCTTCAGTGGTGTTTGGTCTATGTGGTTTTTATTCATCATCAGCATCACGGGGCTCTGGTATCTTACACAAGCAGTATTGTGGCATAACGATGTTGAAATTGAGCCTCACGCTCCACTTCTCGATAACAAAGCAGTGCCTACTTATCAAGCCAAAGTACCCGATTTTTCGATAGATCTCGATCAAGCCTTAGAAGTTGCAGAGCAAACATACGCAGATTTCACACCTACTTTCATAATGCTACCGGAGCACAATCGAGATACTTACAAACTGGTTGGTAAAGGTGACTTCATTTTATATGACGATACGAGCTATAAACTCAGTATAAACCCATGGCAAGGAAATATAGAAGCACAACAAGATCCCGACAATATGACTGTATTGCAAACCATTTCACATATTACAGACCCTATTCACTACGGCACAATTGGAGGCATTTGGACCAAAATAATTTGGTTTGTTTTTGGACTGATTTTAAGTGGTATGTCGGTTGCTGGATTTATGATTTGGCGCTACCGTCTAGTTGAATCTAAGGATGAAAAATAATGGCTCGAATAGAAGCAACAATTTGGAATAAAAACAAATTCCTACTTAGTGGATTAGTGTTAATTTTACCTTTTATATTTTTATATAAATCACTCAATCCCGTTTTTCCTGATCCATTACCTACAGTAACGATCGGCAATTATACGGTTACACCTATGCCTTTTGATTTAGCTCCTGCTTATCAGCATGACGGTGTCTATGTGAAGGACTTTTTACTAACGTTTACCGCTGGAGATATTGATGATATTCGCCAAGCATATCTAAACATTGATGACCAAGCCATTCCTTTATCAGATATACAAACAACCAGAGGTGGTGAAGGATTTTTACATGGCAGTAAACACGGCCAACATGTTCATGCGATTGCAAAACCTAAAATAACGACTGACGATAATATTTGGTTAACGATAGAAAACTGGGATGGTAACGTACTAATAGCCCGATGGGATATCCCCAAAGCAATGCTTGATTAGCCATCAAGCACTGCTGTTTAAACACTACTAAGAATGAACCTATAAATTCACGTCAGGAAAAAAGGTATCTAAATCACCCAAAGTATCCTGAATAAATTCTAAAAAAGCACGCATCGAGGGTGTTGGGTGCTTTCCTTTTGGATACACCACACACCATGAGCGTTTTAATGGAAATTCCTTAAGAGGTACGATTTTAAGTAGACCTAATTTTAATTCAGGCAAAATACTTAACTTAGGTAAAACGGCGACACCCAATCCAGCCAATACACCATGCTTAACCGCGTCATTTGATCCCAATTGCATAATAGGTGAAATCGAAATCCGGTGCTCTTGAGCAAATAGTTCCAGCGCTAATCGACTTCCTGAACCCGATTCTCGGCTTAAGAGACCTGCTTCTAAAAAAGACTCAACTGATGTATTTTTCTCTAAATGAATGGGATGATAACGATTAGCAACCGCTACCAGTTCATTATCTAAAAATGGTAATGACGCCAGCGGCTTCTCTTCGGGCACAATTCCCATAATCACTAAATGATCAAGATTATCGTTCAAGCGCTTAATTGCTTCTGAGCGATTAACCACTTTTACATTCACATTCAACGCAGGATGTTGTTCACAAAACGGCTTCAGTAAATAAGGTACTACATATTGCGCGGTATTAACGGCAACAATATTTAGATCCCCTGCGACCTGTCCTTTCATAACCCCGAGTTCAGATTGTAAAAATCTTAGCTCGTCAAACATCACATTAATACTTTTTGCTAAAGTCTCACCTGCAGCCGTGGAGTAGAGTTTACGTCCCACGTATTCAAAAACAGGAACATCTAGCGCTGCCTCTAACTGACGAATTTGGCTGCTAACCGCAGGTTGAGTTAATCCAAGCTGATCGCCAGCTTTGGAATAACTCGCGGTGTGATAAACGCTCATAAATACTTGTAGCTGTCTAAAGGTTAGCCTGCTGACAAGACCTTGTACGGATAATGGCATAAATTGAGTCACTTGAGGTTATCTATAAGTCTTAGCTTATAGATAATCAAAATAATATCAATTTTACATTATACTCAAGACATTTATGATCCACAGAATAAAGCTGGTAAGCCAGTAGATCTGAACAAAAGAGTTGAGAAGAAATCATGCCTGATATCGTCGTTATGTTTTTCCTTTTGGGGCTGGTTGCCGGTTTATTAAAATCGGATTTGAAAGTTCCTAAAGCCGCTTACGATACCCTTAGCCTGCTACTAATGTTAACCATTGGTCTAAAAGGCGGTATGGCACTATACGGATCTATCGAATGGGCATTGGTTTTTGAACTATTGGTTATTGCTTCTTTAGGGGCGTTTATTCCCCTAATTGTCATTCCTATTTTGTTAAAAGTTGCCAAAGCAGATTATGCAAATGCCGCTAGCCTTGCTGCACATTATGGCTCTGTAAGTGCTGGAACCTTTGCGGTTGCACTAGCTTATGTCGAAACAATGAACTTACCCATAGAACCTCAAGTAACTCTGTACTTAGTGATGCTAGAGCTTCCTGCCATTTTAGTTGCTCTGGCCTTTTACCGCAGACATAGCCGCAATGACGCCAACAACCAACACAACAAAAGCGAATTGTGGCATGAGACATTCACTAACCGAGGCGTCGTGTTATTGGTAGGTGGTGTAATTATTGGTTTCATGTACGGCCCAAGCGAAGGTGCCGCTGTAACGGATTTATTCACCCATGCTTTTAAAGCTGTATTGGCATTATTTCTATTAGAAATGGGACTAACAGCCGCAACGACTTTGACTCCAATGCCTTGGAATAAATGGAAGCTACTTACTTTTGCATTAATCGCTCCGTTTTTCCTTTCTTTAATCGGCTTAGGAGCAGGTCTGGCACTGGGGCTATCAACGGGCTCGGTAATAATATTAGCGACACTTACCGCCAGTGCGTCGTATATAGCAGCACCTGCAGCCATTAAAACCGCAATCCCAAAAGCAGATATTGGTTTAGCAATGCTCATGTCATTAGGAATTACCTTTCCATTTAATGCCATAGTAGGAATACCCCTTTACCACCAAATAGTCACTTATTTCAGCTAGTCGAATAACGACAATTTATTGATAAATAATGTCTTTTTAATTAATTCGGACTGCTTAAAAAACAATCAACCTATTACGATTAACTTAACCCTTTTGTTTGAATCAATCTTGGAATCTTAAAAATGTTCATATTTCAGTAACTATAAATAATATCAAAATAACTAAACATTCCCTTTATAATCAATAACTTATAAAATATCCCTAGTAAATAGGTCAGGATTATTTTGTTTGTCAATATTGTCATATTGCATGAAGGAATGTATAAAACGCTCGTTTAAATTTAATCAGTGGACATAATCAGCCAAAAGCTGACACTGAACAGGCGCTGACCGGTGCCGATTGGATTCAGATTTTTACCTACAGGCGAAATCTATATGACTATTACAGAAATCGATGTGCTGCTTGTTGGCGGCGGTGTTATGAGTGCCACTCTTGGCACATTGTTAAACAAATTAGACCCTTCGCTTAAACTTACTATGGTTGAGCGTCTGGATCAGGTGGCTCATGAAAGCACCGATGGCTGGAATAATGCCGGAACAGGACATGCAGGCTACTGTGAGCTGAACTACACCCCGCAAAATGCTCAAGGCGAAGTAGAAATCGACCGTGCCTTAGCAATTAATGCCAATTTTGAAATATCTCTTCAATTGTGGAGCGCGTTGATTGGTAGTGGTGATTTACCAGCCCCAGAAAATTTTATTAATACCACTCCCCACATCAGTTTTGTTTGGGGCGAAGAAAACGTTGCATTTTTACGCGAACGTTTTGAAAAGTTATCAGCTCACCATTTATTTGAAGGCATGGAATACAGCGAAGATCACGATGTGCTTCGTAAATGGATGCCATTGGTCATGAAGGACCGTGATGCCAATGAAAAAATCGCAGCAACCAGAATTCCTTTTGGCAGCGATGTAGATTTTGGGTCGTTAACACGTAATCTAGTTTCCTCATTAGAAGAACGTGAACAGTTTGAATTATTACTAAGCCATGAAGTCTCTGAGCTAACTAAGACAAAAGATGGTCGCTGGAACGTTACGTTAAAAAACCGCATCACTCGCGCAAGCAAAATAATTAATGCTGGCTTTGTGTTCTTAGGTGCCGGTGGTGGCGCACTACCTTTATTGCAGAAATCAAACATCGATGAAAGTAAAGGCTACGGTGGTTTCCCTGTTTCTGGCCAATGGTTAGTTTGCCAAGACGAAGAAACAATTAAACAACACCATGCAAAAGTCTATGGTAAAGCAGCGATTGGCGCGCCACCTATGTCAGTACCTCACTTGGATACTCGCATAATCAACGGCAAGCCTGCCCTACTATTCGGCCCTTATGCTGGATTTACCACCAAATTTTTGAAAGCAGGTTCTAAGTTAGATTTATTTAAATCGGTGCGCGGTAACAACTTATTGCCAATGATGAATGTTGGCATGAACAACATGGATCTAACTAAATATTTAATCAGTGAAGTGATGCAGTCTCACGAAGACCGTATGAATTCATTGCGCGAATACTTTCCACAAGCCATTTCTGAAAAATGGAAGTTAGCAGATGCAGGCCAACGTGTGCAGATCATCAAAAAAGATGGTTCTAATGGCGGCAAGTTAGAATTTGGAACCGAATTGGTTGCAGCCAAAGATGGCTCATTGGCAGCATTACTTGGCGCATCGCCAGGAGCATCGGTTGCAGCACAGGCAATGATAGAAGTTATTGAACGCTGTATGTCTGAACGCCTAAATGCCGATTGGAAAACGCAGCTAAAAGAATGGATCCCTTCTTACGGCGAGTCGCTAATTGAAAACGGTGAACTGCTTAAACGCACCCGTAAAAATACGCTAAGTGTTCTTGGTTTAGCCAAGTCATAAAAACGAATCATTTTATATAAATTCAAACCTTAAAAATTAAAAAACGTTTTAGGAGCATTAACTATGTTAATCGGAGTACCTAAGGAAATATATCCTGGGGAAAACCGCGTTGCATTAATACCTACGGGTATCGATGCATTATTGTCTGCGGGTTTCGAAGTTGTTATTCAAGAAGGTGCTGGTGATAAATCACACTATGATGATGACACCTATCGTAACTGCGGCGCAAGCATTGCACCAACTGCGAAATCTTTATATGAACAGGCTGATATCGTACTAAAAGTACGTCAACCACTCGATGAAGAAGTTTCGTTGCTAAAAGCAGATAGCACATTAATCTGTTTGTTAGATGCATGGTTCAATTTGCCACTCGTTAAACAATTAGCTGAGCGTAATGTACGTTCGTTTGCTTTGGAATTCATTCCACGCACAACTCGTGCACAAAGCATGGATGTACTCAGTTCTATGGGCGCTATCAGTGGTTACCGCTCAGTATTATCCGGCGCGATGGAACTACCACAGTACTTCCCTATGTTAATGACAGCAGCGGGAACTATTCACCCTGCTAAAGTATTTATCGTAGGTGCAGGCGTTGCTGGCTTGATGGCAATTTCTACTGCTCGCCGTTTAGGTGCGGTTGTAGAAGCCTACGATACTCGTGCAGAAGTACGTGAACAGGTTGAATCGTTAGGCGCTAAATTTGTTGAGTTTGATTTACCACAAGAAGAAGGTGGCGCAACTGGTGGTTACGCGACTGAAAAATCTGAAGAGTTCTACAAAAAGCAACGTGAACAAATGCAAGCGAAAGTCGCCCAAGCTGATCTTGTGATTACAACAGCGGCAATTCCAGGAAAAATGTCTCCACGTTTAATCACTAAAGACATGTTGCATTACATGAAAAAGGGCTCGGTAATTGTCGACCTTGCAGCTGAACGCGGAGGCAACGTCGAAGGTACTGTTGCAGGCCATAAAGCTTATATTGATGGCATTACAATTATTGGTTATACCGATCATCCTGGCCGCGTACCTGTCCACGCATCTCAGCTTTTGACTAAAAATATCACAACGTTCTTATTGAATATGGCAGGCGATGGCCAGCTTAACGTTGATATGGAAGATGACATTGTTGCCGCGACTCTTGTTACTGAAGCAGGCGAAATCAAACACGAAGGCTTAAAAGCTGAAGCTGCGAAAGCTTAGAAATATAAGGAACTAAAATTATGGAAATGTTTATCATGTCCTTAACCATTTTTGTACTTGCGATTTTCGTCGGTGTAGAAGTGATTAACAAAGTACCACCTACGTTACATACACCTTTGATGAGCGGAACTAACGCGATCTCTGGCATCGTAGTAGTTGGTGCAATTATCAGCTCAGGCGGCTCAGAACATACAACTGTTCTATCAACGGTACTTGGCGTTATCGCCATCGCACTTGCAACCATTAACATTGTCGCCGGTTATATGGTAACCGACCGCATGTTGAACATGTTTAAAAGAAAATAAGGTAACAGACTAATGGACGTATTAATTAATCTAGGTTACCTAGTGGCCGCTGTATTATTCATCTTGGGTGTAAAGGGATTAACTTCTCCAAAAACCGCCGTAAATGGCAACAGGATGTCTGCTTCTGCAATGTTGATTGCTGTTATCGCAGCCTTACTTGATAGCAACGTAATCACTTATGAATACATTATTCTAGGTGTATTAATTGGTGGGGCTATCGGTGCATTCATTGCTAAAAAAGTAGCCATGACCGACATGCCAGAAATGGTTGCAACACTTAATGGTATTGGTGGTGGAGCTTCTTTATTAGTTGCCGCAGCAAACTACTTAGAAAGCCAAAAGCTTGCAGAACTGGGCCACTTCTCAGTAACTTATGACTGGTCAGTAGCCGTCATTCTTTCAATCTTAATTGGTGCTGTGACACTGACTGGTTCATTTGTAGCAGTGGGTAAATTGAAAGGTAAAATTGGCGATTCAAATAAAGTAAGTTTGTACAAGTGGATTGTTAAATTGTGCTTCTTAACTTTGATAGCCGGCGCAGTTTATTTCTCTGCTTACAGCCAACTAAATTCTGATCTATTGATTCTTGGTTTGATCGTTGTGTGTTTGATTCTGGGCGTATGCTTGGTAATGCCAATTGGCGGTGCTGACATGCCAGTAGTTGTTTCTCTTCTAAACTCTTACTCTGGTTTAGCTGGCGCAGCAGCTGGTTTTGTTTTAGGCAATAACGGCTTAATTATCGTTGGTTCTTTGGTAGGTGCTTCTGGCATCATCTTAACCAGCATCATGTGTAAAGCGATGAACCGTTCTCTAACGAACGTATTGTTCGGTGGTTCTATGTCTGCTCAGAGTGGCGTGACTAAATCAGAAAACGATGCATTCTACGAAGGAAAGGTTAAGTTCTCAAACGCTGACGAATTGGCTATGTTGTTAGACAGCGCACAAAAAGTTGTCTTTGTTCCTGGTTATGGTTTAGCAGTAGCTCAAGCACAGCATGCCACTCGTGAGCTAGCAAGTATGCTTGAGAAAAATGGTGCAGAAGTTAAATACGCCATCCACCCTGTGGCAGGTCGTATGCCGGGTCATATGAACGTATTGCTTGCTGAAGCAGAAGTGCCTTACGATCAATTGGTTGAAATGGATACGATTAACCCTGAGTTCTCTCAAACTGACGTTGCCATCGTACTAGGTGCTAATGACGTTGTTAACCCAGGTGCTGCTGAGGACCCTAACTCGCCGATTTTTGGTATGCCAATTCTTAATGTTCACAATGCAAAAACTGTTGTGGTTGTTAAGCGTGGTTTGTCGCCAGGTTTTGCCGGCATTCCAAACGAATTGTTCATCCGTGACAATGCGTTAATGGTAACGGGCGATGCGAAGCAAGTATTACAAGATACAATTGGTGCAATGAAAGATCTTTAATATCTAGTAGCCCATACCCTTGGAATTAGGAGTATGGGCTTTTTTATGGTTTGGATTAAATCTTTTTAGAATACATATTGCCGTTAACATTCTTCATTCCGAATAACTCACAAAGTTTCCTCCCTTGCGGTGAATAAGCTTCAGCAAAATAACCACAAGCATTTGAGTTAGTTGCTAAATGGTATTTTATTAATCGGTATCCTTGACGTATTAGTTTTGTTGACATCAAGGTATTTCTAAATAGTTTATGCACTACAACAGAACTAATATACAAACAATGCTTGGTTGTTAAAATATCGACTTTCGAAACAATCGTGAATTGTATTTCAGTTCGCTCACCACGCATGAACTCTTCTGCTTCTGCTACAAGGACGGGTGTAACAGAAAAGTGGCCAAGAATAATTCCAGCATACATGGCACATTTAAACAATGAAGGACTATTTGCCCGGTGATCTAACCAATATGACGCTTCATTTTTATCAGTACTGTAATTTGTTATCGCATCTTCTGATAAGCTAACTGTTTTTTTCACAATTTCATCAACCGTATAGCCCATATCCAATAATTGGTCATAGCTATACATTGAATATGGCTGCATATCTAAGAATATTTTCTTTATAGCGTCATCAATAGAACTATGATATTCACAATTCGACTTTGTATTTTTAAGCTTAATTAACTGAAGCTCTAATTGCTGCTCTTTATTGAGAGCGGTGCAGCTTAGCAATTTTTGCTCGCGGATAGTTTTTTCATTCATGACTAACTCAACTTACCTTAGTTCTTAATCGTCGCATTCTTACAACAAGTAAGATAGATAAAAATAGAACCATACTACCAGCGAATGCAAGCCCTCCCGAATAAATAATATCAATAGGAATTTCTTCTTTACGAACGATAGATTTCGAGACTGAATATAGAACCCTAATTGCTTCAAAAAAGAAGACTATAATCGCTATATAATTAATTGTTCTGGTTTCTTTTTCTGCTTGAATTGCGCCTGAGATATTGACTCTTTGTTCTAGAAAGTTTTGATTTTTACGATAAGTCTCAAGTGAACGATCAATATCAAATTTTTCATTTAATATATCAGCTAGCTGCTGAGCGCTCGAATATAAAAATATATCTAGATCCCAAAATAGAATCGCTGATTTAAAATCACCCATTAAATTATTTATATCTAACAAGCTCAATTGCTTATCTTGTTGAATAGAATGATTCACACGTAAATTTGCTCGCTTAATCGACGCTTCTCGAAACATTAATATTTCTACAATAAAGGTTAGCATCAAGTCTCTACGCAGAGCTTTTTGATACGAAGTAAGTCCTCCTTCGATGTCTTTATCTATATCAGTATTATCAAGCTTTGGATCATAGCGCAGCACTGCCGTTTTACTCGCGAAAATTTGGCTACTATTGTATATCGCTATATTCTCAGTCCAACTACCACGGTCAAATGTCGACAAAAGAGACGCATATTCCATACTGCCTGATTGATATGACTCACTTGCAAACAAAGATGGCTTTAAATCATCGTGAATTGCCTGGCCACTACTTAAGCAGGCTCTTGATTTCCCAACAACATCTAAACCCCATTCAGATTTAAGATATAAATAAAAATCGAAGTTGCTCTCATCATTATGCGTTATGACTAAATTTTCACAGGTCATTCTTTCTAGAAACTGCGTTACAGGTTCTTTTTCAATACAGAAAACAACATTTAAGACGCATAACTTTGTGATTTTATTAAGGGTATAATAAACTCGGCCTAACTTTTTATTACTCTTAATATTGCCGGTATCCGTTTCGAAAAACTCAAACAAGAATTCTCCTAAAAATCCTCGTTCAAATTCTTTCCTGCTGCGTTCTGATACCTCTTCCTCAAGACGTACTTTAACTTCTTTCTCATAAAATAAGTCGATCTGTTTTTTAGATTTAACCTTTAGTAACTTTTCATTAAATTTCTTTAAATCCGTCTTTTCACAAAAGTGGCAAGGGAGGTATGCGTATAATCGCCCAGTAAATTCATCCATAATCCTCTCACCCCATATTAATAAGTCATTCTATTTAAATCTATTATATTGCTCATCAAACTATTTATTCAATTGTCATATATTTGATAAGCATAAAGGTCGACCTCACAACAGACCTAGTCACGAATACCATTGACGAGCTAACTATACAAATAGATCACGTAACAACACATTTGGCCATTATCTTATTATGACCCACAATATCCACCCAACTCAACAGAGTCTTGCAGCCGTAACGACAACGCCATGGTCTTCTATACAAATTTGCCCATCTTGGAATACCTGCAGCTGTGCGCGGAATTTCTTTTCAGGCCAAGCACCACCTAATCCAGGATAGACAGCATCCATCAGATTTTTAATATCTGAAAAGTCATCAAGGGTGAGGTGCCTAAGGTTAAGTTTATGCTCTGTTTCTTCGGTCATACGCTTTTCACAGTAAAAAGACAAGACTCGTAATATAGGTCAATCGTTGACGTAGTTTTTACGAATCCGAACTCAAACGGCAACATCTAATAAAACATACGAAAGGGCTGATCTGTCAGCAGTATCTTCGAAGAATACATATATATATTAGCTCCCTTTATAAAACAAGATAATTCATCCTATGCAATGAAAAATACGCAAAAGACATACGAGCTGTGCTTAATTGAATAATTACGTCTAAAATAAATAAATAAATA
>CESF01002061.1_pt1 | contig 14853 bp, 25 predicted proteins | sample 356331 | NCBI WGS metagenome assembly CESF01 (sample SAMEA2621779, study PRJEB7988) | marine metagenome | biome: marine biome (ENVO:00000447); feature: surface water layer (ENVO:00002042); material: "saline water (ENVO:00002010), including plankton (ENVO:xxxxxxxx)" | depth 5 m
TCGGTCAGCATCAACTGAAGGGCGTCGATTCTGGCGTTGCTGTTCAAAGCTTCAGCCTGCAGGCGAGGCGAGGTTATGACATCACCTCCCCCATCCACTAAAAGCGCAGAGTGGTTTTTACAAGCGCACCGAGCTGGCTTAGCTGCTCGCCTTCGGGGGTATCAGCCCCCAGCGGTCTGCTCAGAAAGAACACTGCCGGTGTGATCGTGATGGCATCAGTCACTGCCAGCGTTGCCCAGCACTCCATCACATAGACGTCATCGTCAGGGCTTGCCCCTCCTACCAGTTCTGTGGCAATGATCGGCTGACCGACGGCTGCTCCCATCGCTGTTCCTGTATTGAAGAGATCGGTCCACTGAACCGCCAGAGTCCATGACTGGGACGTGGCGACGAGCCCTTTACGGTTGACGCCCTTTCGATAGCGGGTGCTGTTCCGTCCCCAGCCGACACTCACGGAAGGAAACCAGCCAGCATCAGTTGGTTGCCAGTAGCCGCTGAGCGCAGTGCTTGTCGTGATTCCAGGCTGTTCGTAGCTACGCAGTGTGAATGGACTGGCGTAATCAATGATTCCGAAACCATTCTCAATCGCCACTAATGCAGTGGCCACGCCCCAGTTCTGCTTGGCATAGCCAAGTTGCAACGTGCTGCTGCTACCAGATTCTTCACCCATGAGCCCTGCATTCATAGAGCCTTCATGGCCCTTTCCCGCGATGTAATTCGCACTCACGCTTAGCGGACCTCTCTGCCAAATCACGCCGCCACCAGCTCCGAGATTGCTGCTGTAGGCACCGGAGGCACCGGCCTGGGTGAATAAATCCAGCACAGTGTCCTTCGGGTAAATGCTGGGTCGTAATGCCAGCATTACGGTTTGGTTCACCCTGCTGCCCAGCGTGAACGTCCAGTCCTGTCCGAGCGGAAACTGATACCAAGCACGGTTGACCCCGATCAGATCAGGTGTGCGGTTCTGTTGGAAGGCCACCTCCAATTCGGAGAGCTTGCTTGGGCCACCTCCTCCGAAGCTGTCGTCGCTTGAGTCGAGATTTCCTCCCCGCAGCCTGATATTGAGTAGGTCTTTTCCGGTGAAGCTGGTTCTCAACGTCAATTTTTGGTCGTATCTAGATTCCAGATCTCCGTAGCTGCTGCGGACAGAGTTCAGGAGACCTCCCTCCGTTCCAGAAAATTCGTTGCCGCCGACGATGAATGTGCTTACGCCTCGCAGGCGCGTGGTTGGGGAAAAAGTGAGGCTCGCTAGTGCAGTGGTTCGTTGCTCAACTCTTTCGAGCTGCTGGTTGAGCGTGGATCGTTCAGCCTGAAGTTCGCTCAGTAGACGTTTGAGCGGGTCGGTGAGGGTGCTTGTCGTCTCAAGGCAATGCTGAAGAACATTCGCGGCGTGATAGCGATCCTGCAGATGCTGCGTTGATTCGCAATTCGCTTTTCGAAACAGCTCCACCAGATGGGGGGAGACTGATTCCAATGACTGTTCGAACGGTTGAGGCTGGGCAGACCCTGAGAGGGCCTGAGTCGCGAACATCACTGCAAGTGTTGCAGTGTGGATCCAGCGTGATGATTGGAGACAGCTCACAGCTCAGGAGGTGACGCAGTCGAGAAGCCAGATGCAGAGCAGACCTAAGAAAAAAGCCACATTGACAAGACTCGAATCGTCTTCTCCGCGTGCATGGGCTTCTTTCATCACTTCCTCCACCACCAGGTAGATCAGAGCCGCAGTGCCGAACGCGAGTGTGCCGGTCAGAGCAGCTCCCTGCAACCCATTGGTGATCAACAAGCTGATGCTGAGACCGATCACATAAGTGACAGCCATCAGTGCACCTGAAACCCCGCTTCTCCAGCGACCGCCGCTCCGGCCCAGCAGAGTCCCAAGTCCGAGGGTCGCTAATCCCATTTCAAGTGCAACTGATACGGGAATGACCCACTGCTGCTCTGCGGCTTCGCTGCTGATGCCCACCACAAGACCGTCGATCAGGCTGTCAACGAGAAAGGGCAGCGTTAGCAGCAGCATCGGTCGAGGCCGTCCTTGTTCCGAGCTGTCGTCGGGATCCTTCAGAACTGCATTAATCACCAGCAATAGAGAGAATCCGAGGCAGAAACCGATAACAAGAGCAAGTGGATGACCACTGTTGCTGGCAGCCGGCATTAAGTCGGCTGCTGCAATGCCCAGGACCAGACCGCCTACAAGATGGGCAATCACAGCTCGAAAGCGTTTGCCAGGTTGGATACGGCTGCCCATCAGACCGGCAAAGGTCATGCTGATGGCCGGGAGGATCAGAAGCACGTCAGCATCGAGCGCACATCATCCAGCAACGTCATCCTGGCAAGACCTGTCGGTAACCACCGGCCTGCACAACGGTGAGTGGCGTGTTGAACAGGGCTGAAAGTCTGGGTCCTGTGAGTGCTTCTTCCGCTGAGCCATCAAGGCTGACGAGGCAGTCCCTCAGTCCTACGACCCTCTTGATCTCAGGAATAATGGCATCCACCTGGTGGGTCACCAGCACCAGGGTGATGCCTTGTTGGCACAGATCCTGCAGGGTTCTCAACAACGTGTGTCTTGCACGCAGATCCAGCGCATTGGTGGGTTCATCCAGTACAAGAACTTCCGGTGCATGCACCAGTGCTCTGGCAATCAGCAGCCGTCGCCGTTGGCCTTCGGACAGATGTCCGAAGTTCTCATCAGCCAGACCTTCCAGATCCATGCTCCTCAGCAATGAATCAGTACGCGACCACTGTTCCTGAGTGGGGCTTCTGTCTCGGCCGAGACCGATGGCACCGAAGAAAGCTGCCAGCAACAGCTCCCGACCTGTGAGCGATGCAGGGATGCGTTGCTCCACTTCGCTGCTCACAACCCCGAGGCGTTGTCGCAGTGCCCAGAGATTGACCGTCTCAGATCCAAACAAGCGCAGATGTGATCCCCGCTTGACCACAGGGTAAAGACTGCGACTGATTAACTTCACGAGCGTGGTCTTGCCAGCACCGTTAGGACCGAGTACCGCGGTTGATTCCCCTTTTTTAAGGCGAAGTGTGAGGTCTTTGACGACCTGATGACCATTGATCCATGCTTCAACGGCCTGGCAGTCCAGCCAAGCTGCACCGGTGTCTGTTGCCTGATCAAGCTCCATGGGTTGATTCTGGCCTTATCGCGAATTCGTGTTGATGTTTGATCGTCGTTGTGTCCGTTGCGGTTCCACTACCTTTCGCGCTGATCGCTCGCTTGGTGGTCGCATGGTTTGTTCCCATTGCGGAGTTCCGGCCGATCTGCAAGCGCGACGATCCAGCACGAAGGGAGGATTAATTCGATCACCTCGAAACAGTCCAGGTGGTTTCCGGTTCTGGATTCTGCTGGCTTTGATCGTTCTTGTTTTTGTGCTGCTGTTTCAGTCCGCCTGAGTGATTTCGTCGAGTCTCTCGACCAGCATCGACAGAGCTGATGCCAGAGGACGTTCCTGGCTCAATTTTCTGCTCCAGAGCTGACCGCTGCGGATTTCAGCAGGACTGGCCAGGGTCATGTCCTGACCTTCAAGCAGCTGTAGTTCTTGAAGAGGCACGCTGAGCAAGCCTGTGAACACGTTCACGATGCGCTGATCATCCTGATGCCGGAACCAGGCCATCAGTTGATCTGGGCACCAACCGATCTCTTCATTGAGTTCTCGTCGCAAAGCGATGATCGCAGTCTCGCCTGGCTCCAGATGTCCACCAAAGAGCCCCCAGCATCCGGGCGCGACGATCCTTGGATTCTCATCACGCAGTTGCAGTAGCCACCGGCCTTCCTGCTGCAGCATTGCTAGAGCGACTTCTACTGTCATTGCCTTATTCAGTGGAATCGAGCCATTTCTTCTCGACGTGAAGCCTGCCGTGAAGGAGGAACATGATCAGCGGCAGAACAGCGTTAAACCAACAGACCAACGTGCGCAAACGTACTGCGTTCTGAGGTGATTGCTAGATCGGATTCCTCTTGGGATCACAGTTTATGTCAGTCAGAGTTTTGTGATCAACGCTTGTTCCAAGCCAATGACAAGTGATCACGGTTCAGCCACTATTAACAGCATGGAATTTGAACAATTCGTCGCCAAAACCAGGAGCCTCGACGCGGACTCCAAAGAGCGCATGGCACTGGCCGAAAGATGTCCGGACCATGAAGCGCGAATTCAGGTCGGTACTGGTCACGCCAAGAATATCCCTCTCAAGGGAAACCTGCTGATGGCAGATTTTGCCAACGATGGCAAGCAGTTCACCCAGGACGAGTTGAATTACATGAGCGATGAACAAGCATCGATGCTGGCCGGGATGGTGTTCATGAAGCTGTTTCCCAAAGCTGCGCGCATCTCCGAGAACGATATTCTTGAAGTCGAAGACGAAGATGAATCATGGTCTGGAACTGTTTATACAGGCGAGGGCAATGGTTGGGTGTTCGGATGGGTGATTGAAAAAAATGACAATAAGCAATACTTGATTTCATTTAGTGACTATGAGAATGAAGATGAGGCGTAATATTTACTGTTATTGCAGCTCTGAGGATGATTAGCTTTGTTGCTTCCAGTTGATAAGGCTGCTGTCTGAGCCTCTGTTGATTGATGAAAGTTGGCAAGAAATTGTCTGAGTTTTATCTATGGCTGAATCAATTGATTCGTTGGGTTGCTCTGATGTTTTGTCTGCCCCATCGCAGAGAACTGTTGATCGAATTTGAGTGCATTGCTTAGCAACCTAGAAGTCGTATGCAACGATTTCTAGGTTGCTTGGTAAAAGATATGAATTACTGCAGCAAGTCTGCATCACACCACGATAAGTTTTCTCGTTACCGAAATGTCTAAAGAAAAAGATTGTGACGCAACGCCAATCAGTAAGCCATATTGATCGCTTCCTTAGACGCGATCACGAGATCGTTCGCCTGTCCCGGGATAAACAGGACGAGCGAGAAGTGTCATCGGCTTCCTAACCCCAGAAGCCTTGGTTTGAACGACGTTTTTGGAAGTGATCTGCATTGGTTTAGCTGCAGTTTATTGAGGTTTTGATGGGTGCCTCGCCATCCCCCATGCCAAGGCATACCCACGAGAAAAGCCGCCCTCCGTGAGAGGAAGACGGCTTGTCTGAATGTTGCTCAAACCCATTACTCAGTTGGCCGAGTAGGGCGGGTCGAAGCGTCTGGCTGTTTGGCTTGTAGGGCCAGTCAGGCAGCTTCTAAATGGTGCTCAGTTGGACTGTCGTTACTCATTGAACGCCTCCAAATCCTGTTGATGCGATCACTATCTATCAGTGAGGGGGCATCTGGCATCCGTCGAATCGCTCATTGCTTCTCGGCGCGTGAAGTCCCAATGTGGAAACGGCTTATTGCTTACAGCCAAAAGAGGTAGTCGACTCGCTGTTCATCACCGATCCCGTCGTGTGCGTGAAGAACGAGGCTTACCGCATCCGCATTGACCCAGTGCGCGGCGCCGTCGTCAACATTGGCTACTTGAACGAGAGCACCGACTCTGTTCTCACTGACATCGCCTTCATACCAGATGATTTGTCCCATCCACCAGTCATCTTCGATGTGCTCAGCGATGTGCTGAGGATTTTGGATAAGCACAAAGGTCCCTGGTCTCACAGATTTCAAGCCAGGTGCCTGCGGGTTTGCGCTTAGTGCAGGCGTTCTATCTATCACTGTTTTGGCTTGCTAGTGAACCCACCGGAAAGCAACAGATTTGACTGCCACGCACCGCCTATCTTTCGTGCATATGGGGAGCCCAAGTGGCAGCCAAGCAATCCACCACACAACCCAACTGTCGATGTTGGGTTTGGTTTAGGGGAGGTCTAGGCCTTGAATCCGAGTGGATCAGTGGTTTTTATGGGGCTCCTTCGACACTTGGAGGCATTCGCATCGAGAGAAGCGACTATGTGGCCTGCCGAGTTGCTGATTGGCGTGTGGTGTTTGAGGAGCCTGCAGATATCAATGTTGGTCCTGTGATTCCTGACGGTGCTGCCTGGAAGCTTGTGCCGACTGACCCAAGGTAATCGCAATCATGAAGAAGGAGGTAAATCATTATGCCTGAACATCGTAAAATTTATCCTAAAATTCCCGCCTATTTAGTAGCTGTTTGTTCAGCATTTCTTGTTGCGTTGTTTCACCTGGAATATACCGGACATTTTTTGGTCGGTTATTCCTTTTTTGTAGGTCTTATTGCAGGCGGATTTGGTTGGCTCTTGGCATGGGGGCTTTGGAGGTTCTGGATTGTATTCCCATATAAGAGGGTCTTTAAGCTCAGGGTTAAAGTGTATTTAGAGGACTGACTTATTGGAATCTGCGAATAAATTTGATTCGCTTGTTCCCAAAAACAATCAAAGCTGAGCTGATAAGAGTTACTGGTTTGTTCGGCACTGGTGCATGTCACGGCAAAGCCGCTCTGAACTCAACATGCATGCCTCTTAGGCAGCCACAACAAGGAAAAAGTTGTCTTAAAAAAACTTGTGTAGTATTTGAGGAGTTCTAAAAGCTTTGAAGTGAACAGCATTCTAACATTGTTGGCTTTGTCTTTCCCCTTGACAGGGGCATTGGCCTCTAAGCCCATTGATTCAAAGATTGATCGTCTCAACAAGGATGGCTATGAATATGTAACAACTGCTGGTGATGGAACTATCTATTTTGCAAAAAGAAAGCGTCGAATTAGCGATACAGTTCTCATCGATTTAGTTGAAATTGATTCCCCAAGCAGTGATGGATTGGTGGAATCAATTCAAGTCTATAATTGCATTGATAAAACCTATAAATTTGATGGAAAATGGAAGCCAATCTTGGCTAAGACAATAGGAACCAACCTGTTTAACTTTGCCTGCTCTTGAGTATAGACAGTGTTGGGTGCGGCCGATTGTCTCAGGTATTGAACGCTGGTTTTAGGATTACTCAGGATATTGAAGCAATAAACGTTCCCTGCTGCTGCAGGGCTTCAGGTGTCTAATCTGGGTCAAACCCCAAATGCACATCCCTTGCTAAATGTACACACGCCTCCCGAAACTCCTTCCAGTTCCTCTTCACTGAGATTGCTGATCTTATCAGCTGTAAATTCATGACCATGCTCTTTGGCAATACTTACAACATCTTCAGGAGTCTTTGCTGCTTTTAGTTTCCCCCGAAGATTGGAATCTTTTTTGACTTTGGCGAGGAATGCCTTGAGTTGTTCAAGGGACATGGGTATGAGGTCAGTTCAACATTTATAGCAATGGTCTGCGGCAGCGTCTTTAACTAATCATTAGTGTGCTCAATCGTGCCAGGTATTAGAGGCTAAATAGTGTTCTTGTCAGAGCGACTTCAGAAATAGAAAGCGCCTAAAGCGATAGTGGCTTTAGGTTTCTAATATGAGATAACAGAGACGAAATTACTAGTTTTGTTTATGGGCAGAATTTTATACGAGTTTTGTATGGAGGCAGGGCAGTGAGGGCGACCAGCAGTCTGAATCTTGTCCCCCAGCCACGCCTTCCAGTTCTTTTTCAGAAAGCTCTGATTGAGCGTTCTTCAAGTCATCAGCACAAATCATAAATCCTGCTCCTTTTGCAATTGCAAGTACCGCATCGGAATCGGCTGCTGTCTTGAGCTTTTCTTGAATGCTGGGGTCAGCTTGGATTTTTTCCAGAAAGGCTTTGAGCTGTTCTTCTGACATCGTTATTAAGCTTGTTCCACTTTTATAGCAACGGAATGATGCAGGTCCCTAGACGATAATTATAGGGCTCAAATGTGCCAGGTATTGGGAATTGACTCTCGGTCTTTTGAGTTTGACTAATTACACTAGCATTTAATTGCAAAGAAGGGATTGCTGAATCAGGATTTCCAGTTTCGTCTCAGGAAAATTCATACTGTTATCCATTCTTAAGTTGCACAAGTCATCCCTAGTTGTCAAAGATTCCACCGCATAGTCCGTTCCCACACCTTCCATCGTGCACCCGCACGGTCAGCAAAGTTGACGTTGGCGAGTGCATCAAGGAACCAGACGCTGTTGTCGCCAATAAACAGAGGCAGGAACGGACCAATGCCTGCTTGATTCGGTGTGCCAGCACTTTCAAGTGCTTCTTGAAAGCCAAGGGTTGGTTTACCACCACATCCTTAAGGTTGATGCTCATCACATCACCCAGATCCTCTGCAGTGCCGTCCTGTGCCCTCAACGGAGAGTCGGCGAAGCATGGATGAGGCGTCAGTCCGCGCACGATGCCGGGCTTTGCTTGGTTGCGCTTGAAGATTCCACCAGATAATCAGTAATGACAAAAAGGAACCCCCGCCAAAGGCAGGGGGTCTGAAATCTCGGCGGGAGTGTTTCCGTGTTTCCACCCCGTGAGCTTTTCTCCTCACTATCAGATCGTATTGACAGGATATAGATGTACAACTACTTGTGACCAGTGGATTGAACGGCACAACATGGCGCTATACCTGAGGCCGTTGGCTTTTCTCGCCGAGAATCCCAACTCCCCAACTTCCTTCGATTTTTGCGCTGCAGGGACGGGAATTGGGATAATCCTCTCAAGCAAATTGCACAAACTTCGTAAGGTCCAATCACTGAAAATTTGTGCCAATTAGATTATTACCCAGCTTGCATGGCGGTGAACTTTAGAAAAAAGATGCTGGCAACAATCGCCAACCAACGACTCAAGGCGGTGCAAACGGTAGCCTTGAGGTCTCGCAAGCTGGAGATGACTTTCTGATTATGAACTTCTCAAAGCTCTACGGAATTGCATTCTTCACACTGATTCCACTTGCAATTGTGCATGGAATTAAACTAAGTTCAGCAGGTGGTAGGTGTTTTGTTTGGGCGCGAGAAGGTTCACCAATCATTATCAAAAGTGAGCAAAGCGCTGATTCATTACTGCCAAGAAATATAAAATTAATGAGTAGAACTTGCGAGACAAAATATTTCAAAGTTCTCGGTGTTGAGATTCCAACATCAGATCGCATCATGACATACGAAGAGTATGAGCAATTCAGTTCTGACGGATTCAAAGAAGTAAAAGAGTTCTTTCCAGTCTGGTAATCAACGTCAGAAGCGAGAAGTTGCAACATTGAAGTCGCAGCGCTTTTGCGCCCACCCATGTCTCTTACAACGAGTCGTTCAGCCCATCGAGGCAATGGAGCACCTTCAGCACCTCATCCCCATTCACCCACCTGATTGCTCCGTCATCAACATCGGCGATCTGAAACATCGAGTTGATGTCCGGGTTGCGAGCGCCACCATCGATCCAGATCACATGTCCCATCCACCATCCATCTGTCTTGGCTTGAGCGACGGTCTGCTGCTCTTGGACAATCACAAAATCGCCGCGCCTCACATCCAGGAACTCGGGGCGAGCTTCTGCCGGTGCTGCGGTTCCTGAGGCGTGATCGACTGACATGAGCGCTCCGATAGTTCAGATGTTCTACTCATGCCGCCTGTCACTGACAAGTCCTCCTGCGAGGTTGATTGCCAAATGCTGGAACGGATTTTGGGAGCGTCAGAAGTATGAATCACTTCCCCATTTGTTCCCCAAAACTCAGTCGATTGTCTTGGGGAAATCAGGAAAGAAGTCAGAGACTGCTAAGTCATGCCTCTTGAGCAGGGCAAATGTCGTTCCAGCATTGCCCCGGCAGATGCGCAGCTCTTCTGTGAGTGTTGTGATGTCAAGCCATGCCGGAAATGACTGGTTGATGGACTTGAACAATTCGAGCCGCCGTCCGCCTGGTAAGGCTGGCCCTCTCCAGCCCCCTTTTCGAAAGCGCACTCCAACTCGATTGATACCATCAGTACTGAGCTCAGCCTCAACCGTTACCGCAGCAGCTACGCCTAAAGGACCGGCAAGACGTAGGAGATTCATACCTCGAGAGTTCTCCGGATCGAGAACCTGGAGATTGTCCAACCAGATCGCTTGCTTTAGCCATGGTTGCGTTGCGCTGCTCCAGCGAAGTTCCCACACACCCTTTAAAAGTTTTAGGTCTCTGTTGAGATCAATGTCTGAACTTGATTCAGCAGCCTGAATGAGTTCAAGGATCTTCTTATCCCCTGGCTTCTCTTTTAGTAGCCGAATTAAATCCATCATCTTTAGATCGTGCATAAAAACATCAAAATTTTTTGTTTATGATCCTAGCTCGCAGCCATGCCAATTGTATGAATTCTCCTTTACAGTGACTTGACCTTTGAAGGTGTACAGAAACATTTATTCGCTTTAATCTATTTGTTATGGTTTTAAAATTCAGCTCTGCGGCTTTGCGCTTTCGTCTTGGGTTTGCATTTTTCTATTTTCACTTGTGACTATGCCTATCAGCCATACTCTGGAATTCACCAATAATCACTATTGTCCTTAGGTGACGTTGCTTCCTATTTATCCTGATCTCCAGAAGGTGTCCAAATTTTGCATTTCTTGGGTTCACACTATTAGCGCTTCGCGACACATCCTTTTTGAGTTTTTTTATTAATACTGAATTGTTGAAGCCCCTATAACGGATCTGCTATTAATTGTGATTCTATTCCCTGATGCTATAAGTAATGTCAGAAAGAGGTTTGTGAGTTTCACTTTCTGATGGCCTTGATCTGAACGCCGCCTATTTTGAGGCTGATTACTGCATCTTCGTGTTTTCTTCTTGTATCAATGCTCTACATATTAATTGTTTTATCTGAAGATAAGGTACTTGCCTGTACCTCAATTGAGCGCTTGTGTGCATCCCAAGTTTACTACTGTGGCTTTAAAGATCAGTTCAATATGGCAATCCCTTCTATTGTTAATTGGCTGCGTGACGATATTGACTGTGGGGATGCCCCCGCAGCTCTGTATGTGGCAGAAGTTAACGAATGTCCTGGGCTGATAACTATTGGTCATTGCGCTCTAGAGCTAGTTGGCCAATTGCAATCATTGCCACATCTTGGAAGGCTTAGGTATATCACAAGTGTTGATCCTGTGATTTGTGATAAGCGCTCAAGTCTCTTCCTTAAGGACTGTTGGCTTGGTGAGCAGTTTCTTCTTTTTCAACTTTCTGAATATCGTAAAATCCTGCCACACTTACAGGATTTTGAAGTGCATAGGTATACAGAAACTCTAGAATTACCTGAAAGTGGTTCGTCCAGGTTTGTGGAGTGGATAGCTGAAACATCACAGAGAATATTCTGTAACCCTCAATTTGGATACAGGCTTTGTCTCGACAGCTTGGTGACTACTTCTAGGCAGCGTCTTCTTTATGAACAAGTTAAACGGCAGTGGACCAATGACGAGTGAGCTTGTCTGTTGATTGATTGATTGATTGATTGATTGATTGCGTTAGTCCTTCCTTCTTGGTTGATCAGATCAACTCTGGGTGCTTTGGATCTCCCTTAAATGGACCTTCCACTGCTGAGCTAATCCACCCACCGTAAAATCCTCCTGGCTGGGCTGTTACCTCCTCCCCGTTGAGCCAACAGCCATCCATCAGTCCTGGATAGAGGGCAAACCAGCCCGCGATTGATTGGAAGGTCTCTGTGGGTTTGGAATAGCGCCAGACTGCTCGGTGGATGCAATGACCTCCAGCCATGACATCGAAATAATCAGCAACTCCCTTCCATTCGCAAAAGCTGTTGCCACTCGCGGAAACTAATAGCTCTCGATTAGTTCTTTCTGGTGGTAAGTAATACGTTGGTGGATGATACGTTTCTAGCACTCGTTTGCATCCAACGCCGTCGAAGAGAACCTCTCCGCCAACCCGAACAAGCACATGATCAGGGGTAAGCTCGAGGCGTGGTGGACGGGGATAGTCAGAAACTTTTTCTGTTGTCATGAAGTGGTTTTGACCTGTAGGGATGATGGTGTTGTTTCAGCCTGATCAGTGCGATGACATCTGTTGATCCCAACCAGCCGGTGGTGATTCTCGGTGGCTTCCTTATTACAGAAGAGGCCTATCAACCGATGGCTGATTGGCTGATGGATCAGGGTGTTCAGGATGCTCAGGTGGTTTCAGTTAGCCGCTATGACTGGCTTTTGACAAGTTGGGGGTTTGGATGGCGGCGAGTGCTGGATCGAGTTGATGCGTTAGTGAAGGAGCTTCAGGCGAGGTCATCAACGGGCCGAGTGACCTTGATCGGTCACAGCTCCGGAGGGGTCATGTTGCGGCTCTATCTCAGCGATCAATTGTTTCATGGCCGTTACTACTGCGGAGCCACCCGATGTGATCGTTTGATCACTCTTGGCAGTCCACACCAAGCTATTCGTTCGACTCCTCTCAGGGCCATGGTTGATCGTTGCTTTCCCGGATGCCATGAGCATGGTGTTGATTATGTGGCGATCGCTGGTGAGCTGCTTTTAGAGAGCTCGACTGCTTCTGCTTTCAGTCGTCGCAGTGCCAAAGCCAGCTATCGCGGCATTGTGGGTTCCGTTGATGTTATTGGTGATGGCCTGGTGCCAGTGGAATCGGCATTGCTTTGTGGTGCTCGCCACCTCATTCAGCTCGAGACTGCGCACGGAGGGTTGTTTGGTTCCATCTGTTATTTCAATCCGGTAAGACTGAATGCTTGGTGGTGGTTTGCTGTTGGCGGCTCTCAGCAGAGTCGGTTCGGATGAGGTTTTGGCTGACGTCCGTCAATCCGCCAATATCCAAACCAATCTGGCCTTAAATCTGCTTCAGGTTGGTCTGGCTCTGGTCTCAGATGGATGTGCCAGCCCTCAACATTGAAGATTGGTAGACAGTCATCAACTCCCTCCAGGTTGGCGATGTTGTGCAAGTCATCCTTATGGATCTGTAGTGCATTCTTGAGCCATCGCCGACGAGCACGTGCCTTAGCCGCGTGTTTGCTGGGAGCCGCTACGAGTCCGAATTGATGCTGTTCCTGCAAAGAGTTGCTGTCATAGCCGCCAAGATTGATGAACCAGAGCTGATCGTTCATTGACGCTGAAGGCGTCTTCCGTGTGTTGTTGTGATTGGCTAGGCCGTCGATCAACTCAATGGCATAACCATCAACATGTCGGATGGCCTTGTAACTGTCGATGTGAAGTCCGCTTAGCAGCCCAAACCATTGTTGCCTGAGCCTTGGAATGGTGTCTTCAATGGTTTCTCCAACCACCCAGCGCACATCGTGCAGTTCTATGTGGCTGCTGGCCGTGCGACCACCTAGAACTACGAGAAACAGTTCCGGAGTCGTGCTCATGGTTCAAGAGTGAAGCTTCCACGTCTGAACACAGGTTGTGTCATCAGTCATCACTGGTGTTTCAAGGTTCGATCGGTCCGTAGGACCACCTGGATTCTGCTGCTTGACCCCCTCCGCGGGCTAGTCCTCGTGTTGCTGCCCGCTCTGACCCCGCAATGGCAGTGACAGAGTCGTTCAATTGTTTGGATACTCGAGAGAAGGTCTGTTTTTCAGCTCATGGCCTTAGGATCCACCGACTCATCGAGCGTTGATGGCCTGGGAATACACACAGCTTCGCTTTGTTCCCCGTGGCAAAAGCTGGACTGGCGAAATTGAAGAGCTCTGGCTGGACGACAAGCCGTTGATCTCTAGGAATCATCCGCAGCGTGTGAGCCTGGTGGAGTTGATGAATGAGCTAGGAGCTCAAGGCTGGGAACTTGTGACCTATGCCCAGCCCTTCACTGGCTACCACGGGGGCTGCTACACCTTCAAACGCCAGACCTGAACTTCAAAGGACTCAAATCCCCCTATGAATTATGTGTTTCCTCAGTATTGGCGAGATTCACTAATCAATTCGGAATTGTGTTTGATCACACGGCTCGGAGATCATCGTGGTTTTGCTGATCCAGTTGCCTCTTGTTTAGAGGGTTTCAAACTTTTCAGCGACCAATTGGTGTAAGACCGCTAGTTGGTTAAGGCTTTCCAGTTTTTGCTGCGCTTGACTCAGCATTGCCCTCCCATGGGGAGCACAAGCTTCGATCAAAGCAACCCCTTCTGAAGCTTCTGCCTTGATGCGTTCAGCGCAAAGCTCGAGTTGCTCAGCTAGTGGTTTGTAATGATCACTCTGATGATAAGCGGGTCCAGCAAGAACAGACAAGACTTTTAAAAAGGCAAGGCGGGCTTCATCAGCAGTAATTGTCATGGTCTTCAAAGTGCTTCTTTACCCGAATGTAGGTTGTTGATTGCATCAGAGGCCGTATGTTGAAGTGTGTTTCAGTATCAAGGGCCTCATATTAATAAAACTTCCTGAAAAACCCTATTAAGCGTTTTGTTTGGCAGCATGGTTGCCAAATTTTCATAAGCCCCCTTGTAGGAGTGGTATGAGTGTCGTCCTAATTAATAATGAATCAGTTCAAATATTCAGTTTTTAGCTTAGCTTTTCTTTTCCCTGAGCTCTTCTACGGTTAAACTAGAATAGCGAGATTTTTCCTTAAATGCAGATTAGAGAATTCAATAAAAAAGTGGCTTTGTTTGTCACAGAGAAAGTGGGAACAATGTCTTGTGCTTACTTATTTGCTCTGATAGCGCTTGTTTCGCTACCTGAAGCGCTTTTATCAGAAGATCCATTGGAAATTGTCTCCTGGATTGCTGAAACATTTTTACAGCTGGTTCTGCTATCGATCATCATCGTAGGCCAGAATATCCAAAGTGAAATTGCTGAAGAGCAGGCTCAGACTGATCGAGAGACATTAGTTGCTATAAGAAAACTAGCGGAAGAAATCAATGTTGTTGTCGCTGCTCAACAAAATACTGTATGATTGTTATCGTTACGATAAAGTAAGCATTTCAGTGATTTAATAGTTTTTGCTGATCTATTTTAGATTTGTGGGGCATTAATATCATTTGATTGTGCACGCAGATAGAGCTCCATTTCTTTAATGCTTGTCATCATCTGTGAGTTGTGTATGCACTGATTGGGTCAACCCATATCAACTCAGGTGACTATAAGAATGTCTTAGGTTCGTTGCTTTGCACAAAAATTGAT
>CESF01072024.1_pt1 | contig 14851 bp, 14 predicted proteins | sample 356331 | NCBI WGS metagenome assembly CESF01 (sample SAMEA2621779, study PRJEB7988) | marine metagenome | biome: marine biome (ENVO:00000447); feature: surface water layer (ENVO:00002042); material: "saline water (ENVO:00002010), including plankton (ENVO:xxxxxxxx)" | depth 5 m
AGAAGTTTCAATTAGTTGAGGCCAGAGGAGTGCAGCAATTAGAAAGCCAGGAGTAACAGATTGATTATTGGCTAATCTTCTATCAGTATTTCTCAATGCCTCAATCATTACGTTATATGTAAATTCATTTGCATCAGGATTTGTGCCTACCAAATATTTATTCAGACCAAAGGATAATAATTTTTTGAAGTTTTTCTCAGCCATACCATTTAAGAATATCTTACAAAACTCATCAAACAATCTAGCGTTAGAAATGCTTGAAAGTAAATCACCCTTATCGTAAATAGCTTCTTTGATCTCTTTATCGATTTTAAAGTTTAGCTTATTACTAAACCTTATAGCTCTTAAACTTCTAACAGGATCTTCAGCAAATCTTTTTTGAGGATCTCCAATTGAAACAATAATTTTCTCATGAACATGCCTCATGCCATCATTATGATCTGCTATCTTTTGTGTAAAAGGGCAGTAGTACAATGCATTAATTGTAAAGTCTCTTCTATAAGTATCCTCTTCTAATGTTCCCCATATATTATCTCTTATGATTTTTCCTGATTGGTCTGTAACTAGGTTGCCTATATCTGAGTTATCCTCCCCAGATCTAAAAGTTGCAACCTCAATCAGTTCTGATCTATTAAAAACATGAACTAACTTAAACCGTTTTCCGATTATTCTTGAGGCTTTAAAGATTTTCCTAATTTGTTCTGGAGTTGCGTTAGTTGCTATGTCAAAGTCTTTTGGCTCTATGCCACATAAAAGGTCTCTGACGCACCCACCAACTAAATATGCTTGAAAATTTTTATCTTGTAGATCTTTTACTATAGATATAGCAAATTTACTTATTTTTTTATTATTTATCAAAGTTTAGTTTTGATAGAAACTCAAGAATCATCCGCTTAGCTGCCTTTCTTTTATTTCATCAAGAGTTTTGCAATCTATGCAATGAGTCGCTGTCGGTCTAGCTTCGAGTCTTTTAACACCAATTTCGTCCCCACATGATTCGCACCAACCATAGTCATCTTGTTTAATTTTTTCTATAGAAGTTGAAATTTTATTTATAAGTTTTCTTTCTCTATCGCGCGTTCTTAATTCGAATGCAAATTCCTCTTCTTGAGATGCTCTATCAACTGGATCAGCATAAGTTTCTCCTTTGGCTCTTAAGTGATCAAAAGTTTTTTGCATCTCATCTAAAAGATGTTCTTTCCAAAGAAGCAATACGGCAATGAAATGTCTTTTCATAGCTGCACTCATATATTTCTCATTCTTCTTTGGTTTATAAGGAGCAATCTTGGACTTGTTGTTAGCAACTGTATTAGCTTTTGCTTTTTTAACTACCTTAGATGGAGATTTTTTTGTTTGAGTTTTTTTAACTGGCTTCTTTTTGACTGTAACTTTTTTAGCCACAGTTTTCTTTGCTATTGTTTTTTTTGTTGGTTTTTTTGTCTTTTTTATTGCTTTTTTTACAGCCATTTTTATTTAAGAAACATTTCAGGGTGGAGAAAGTATCAGATACTAGCTAAATTTACTAGCTTTTTCTCAATTTATTTAAAACGTTTTCATATCCATCCGAGGTTAGTCTTGGGCCAAATGTTTCAACCACTTTTGATGAAGCATAGTTACTAAAGGCTGCACAGTCAGAAATAGAAAAATTATTTAAGTAAGCATGCATAAAAGAGCCAGCATACATATCACCAGCACCATTAGTATCTATGGGTGTAATCTTTTCTGCAGCAGAATAAATAACATCACCATCTTTTATTACAATACTACCTTCAGCACCTTTAGTAATAGCAATCATGTAAGATTGTTTTTTATAGAATTCAATAGCAGCTTCTAAATTATCAGCTTCTGAAAATGCTACAGCTTCGTCGTCGTTACAAAAAATTAGGTCCAGTCCAAAAGATTCTATTTCTTTAAACTTATCTCTAAAACCATGCACAATTCCAGCATCTGAAAGAGATAATGCTTTAAGAGTTTGACCGTTATCTATACTTTTAAGAACTGAAGTTACTGCATTAAAGTTTTCATTGCTCGTTACCATATAACCTTCAATATAAAAAATCTTTGAGTTATTAACGACGTCGTAGTCGATATCTTTTGGCCCAAGATAAGCACTTATACCCAACATACTGCTCATAGTTCTTTTCGCATCCGGGGTAACAAAGATTAGACATTTGCCAGTAGGCAGATCAGATTCTTCTTTACTGAAACCTATATGCTTTACTCCAGCTTTTTGAAGACTGTTTAAATATTTTTCTCCATCTTCGTCATTTGTAACTCTGCACACATGATGACATTTTGATCCATAATAAGAAGCTGCAACTAAAGAATTAGTTGCTGAGCCACCGCAATCTGATACTGATTCAACTCCCATTTTATTGAGTTTTTCTATGATAGGAGAGTGCTCCTCTGCTGAAGCAAGAGTCATTGAATCTGGCTCTAAGCCAATATCTTTTAAAAAATCATGATCAACCATATATTGGGTATCAACCAAAGCATTGCCGAGAGCGCTAATATCATATTTCATTTTATATTCCTTTTTTTAGTATTTTTTCAATAACTCTAATTGTATGACTTATTTCAATTTTAGTATGTTTTGTTGATATAAAACCCGCTTCAAATTTTGAGGGTGCAAAATAAATTCCCTCCCCGATACATTTATTTAAAAAGCTATTAAAGTGTTTGTTATTTGTTGCAATCACATCGTTAAGATTTTTTGGGAGATTCTTTGAAAAAAAGAAACCAAACATCCCACCTTTTGCATCAACTGATAAAGGTATATCGTTTTCTAAAAATAATTGCTTCATTTTGGTTAATAAACTGTCTGCCTTTTTCTCTAGAGAACTATAAGGATTATTTTTAATTAGCAGTTGGATTAATTTTGAGCCTGCTGCCATTGCCAAAGGATTTCCAGAAAGAGTTCCAGCTTGATAAACAGGGCCATTTGGTGCCAGATAATCCATAATCTCCTTTTTACCTCCAAAGGCACCAACTGGAAGGCCACCCCCAATTACTTTCCCTAATGTTGTTAGATCGGGTGTTATTTTATAAATCTCTTGAGCACCCCCAAGAGAAACTCTAAAACCAGACATAACTTCGTCAAAGATTAATATAGATTTATTTTCAGCGGTCTTTTTTCTTATAAGCTTCAAAAAAGACTTATCGGCAGGAATAAATCCCATATTCCCAGCTATTGGCTCAATAATAACTGCAGCAAGATCTTTTTTAACTTTATTAAAAATTTTTAAAAAATCATCTTTGTTATTGAATTCACAACTTAATGTTTGATTAGCTAATTCTTTTGGAATTCCAGGTGAGTCAGGTAGGCCAAAAGTAGTGACTCCTGAGCCTGCTTTTATAAGCAAAGAGTCAACATGACCATGATAACAACCATCAAACTTAATAATTTTAGTTCTATTCGTATATCCCCTCGCAAGCCTTACTGCACTCATTGTTGCCTCTGTTCCAGAATTCACCATTCTTATTTTTTTAATAGAAGGCATACACTGTTTTATTAATTTAGCAGCAGATGATTCAATGCTTGTAGGAGCCCCATAACTAGTTCCAAGTTCTAATTGCTTTGAAACTGACTTAATAATTTCAGGATGCGAGTGACCCATGATCATAGGCCCCCAAGAACCAATATAATCAATGTATTTATTATTATCTGCATCAAAAATATAAGGGCCTTTTGCTTTCTTAAAAAATATTGGATTACCATTAATATTTTTAAATGCTCTTACTGGCGAGTTTACTCCTCCAGGCATATGCAACTTAGCTTCTTTAAATAATTCAATAGATTTGTTAATTTTGTTCATAGTTCTAAATCTCTTGCAAAATCTTCTACCGCTTTCCAGTTAGTAAATTCATATGTTTTTGAGGTATCAGTAGGACCTTTTGTTATCCACATAATAAATTTAATTGCATATTTATCAATAAATTTATATTTTGGATATTCAATTTTGCCTGCAAAAACACCAAGGTTTTTAGGTACCCATTTAATATTACTTAGAAATTTTTTTAAATATGGATTTGTATCAGGAGTACTTTTTTCGGGTTTTCTAGCAACAACATTCACAGAAAAAAAAGCATTTTCTTTCATTTTTAATGTTTGAATATTGTCCTCAATAAAACTATAGACTTCTTTTCGATATTTGCCATATCTTATGCTCGCGCCAATTATTATTGTTTCATAATTATCTAAATTAATTTGATCTGAGATTGGAAGCACATCTGTTTCGCTATGAGAAGCAAATGCAGCAATCTTCTCGGATATTATTTTTGTTTGTCCATCTACTGTCGAATATGTGATTAAAGATCTTTTCATTTATGTTTTATATTATTGAGATTATTAGAATTTCTTGAAAAAAAAGTATTTAGGCATATTTATATTTTATACTGATATTTAAATTTATAATGTCATGATATGAAAAAATATTTTTTAGCAATTTCTACGTTTTATGTTTTAGTGATAAATGCTGAAATAAAACTTGAAGATTGTGCTTCAATAGAATCAGATATCAAGAGATTAGCTTGTTATGATTATCTTACAACAGGCGTTTCAAAAACTTCAGATGAGTTAATAAAAGCAGAATCTATTAAATCTTCTGATTCAGTTTCTAAAAATGTTTCTGACGAAGAGGCTAGTTTTGGCCTTTCAAATAAACAAAAGAAAGATGCCGATATCAAGATTAATAAAATCCAGCTTAAATCAAGCATTTCTAATTCTTCAAAAACTTTTGGTGGCAAAACTAGATTTAAGCTAGAAAATGGCCAACTCTGGGAATCTCAATCAGTCTTGTCATCAATAAAGCTTAATAATTTCAGGACAAAAAATAATGTCGTTATTGAAGAAGCTAATATGGGTGGATTTTGGATGATTAATGTTTCTTCAAACGTTAAGATAAAAGTTAAACGAATTTCATAACAATGGATCAAGACTCTTTCCAATCTTTAAATTTAACTGATAATGCAGTAAGCAGAATAAAGAATGTAATGACTGCTAATATTGATTTGGGATCAAAGTTTCGTGTATATGTAACTGGAGGAGGTTGTTCTGGATTTCAGTATGGTTTTAAATTTGATCCAGATGTTGCATTTGATGATGATGTAATCGAATTTGAAAACTTTTCAGTTCTATTAGACTCTATGTCATATCCCTATTTATTTGGATCGACACTTGATTTTATCGAAGATCTCTCAGGATCAAAGTTTGTTATTAATAACCCTAATGCTAAAACAACTTGTGGCTGTGGAGAGTCTTTTACAATTTAGTATTGAAGACTTTACCTCTATTCATAAAAGCAAGATAAGCAAAGGCTGCAGCTTCGACAAATTTAGATGGAATAATGTTGTCAGTAGTTCTTATTTCTCTTTCTAATTTTTCACCTAAAAGATCCATCAGAAAGGAATTATTTGTTCCACCCCCATGAAATATAACTTCTTTGGGTTGATTACAGTAATCAAAGAAATTTTTAATTTTCTCAGCGGTTAGCTCAGTAAGACATCTCAATGCATCATTTGGACTAATTCCTAATAAGACACCGCTATCTAATAGTTTGTAATATGAAGTTTTTTCATCCGCTCTGGGATATCCAAAATTTATATTATCAATTGCTTTTTCCAATGAATCTAGAAGGTTAGGCAGAAGCATACCTTTTCTTGCTAATTCGCCTCCGCTATCAAATGGTAAACCTAGTTCTTTACTTGTTATTTTATCAATTAAACAATTTCCAGGCCCAACATCTGAAGCTAAAGATATTTCACTTCCTTTAAGGTAAGTACCGTTAGCAATTCCTCCAATATTAAAAATAATTTTTTCTTTTTCCTTTTCTGAATATAAATATTTATGAAAAGCAGGCACTAAAGGAGCTCCTGAGCCTCCTTGCGCTATATCAAAATTTCTAAAATCAGAAATAACTTTTATATTTGAGTTATTGGCTATGAACTGAGAATCTCCAATTTGATAACTCTTTTTTTTGGAATGAAAAACTGTTTGCCCAGAGAAGCCAATTGCGATTTCATCCTTGTTAGATAATTTACTTTCATTTAAAAGATTTTCTATTAGTTCTAAAGATTTCTTATTAAGATCATGCTCTAGCTTTTCAAGTTTCTTAGATCGATGAACCTCCTTTACCCCTTGAGCTATACATTCTTCATAATTTTCTTTATACCCATGCTCATGATCAACAGAACCGGAAGTAATTAAATTAAAATTACCATCAAAAGACACAATACATCCATCAATTGCATCCGCGCTAGTTCCAGTCATTATTCCAATATAGTATTTATTCATTTAATTAGAATTATACTGATTTAGTTTTTGCAGATTGATTTCAAGCAATTCATTAAATTCATTCAATTGATTTTTATTAATAGGCTTGGCAGATGGGAGCTTTACTTTTACAGGATCTGTTCTTGTTTTGCCTTGCCAAAATTCAAAATGAAGATGCGGTCCCGTTGCTCGGCCAGAGTCCCCAACATACCCAATTACTTCACCTTGTTTTACCTTATTTCCTACGTTAGATCTCGAATTATACTTTTCAAGATGAGCATATAAAGTTTTTATATTTCCACCATGCTTAATTTCTATAGTCCTGCCGTAACCACCCTTAACGCCTACAAAAGATATAACACCATCCCCAGATGCTTTTACTGGAGTATTTCTTCTAGCTGCATAATCAACTCCATTATGAGCTTTAATTTTATGAAGAATAGGGTGTAACCTATTTGGATTAAAGTGAGAACTTATATATGCAAAGTCTAAAGGCGCTCTCAAAAATGCCTTCCTTACATTATCTCCTTCCTCATTAAAGTATTGCTTACCTTGATTTTTATCAAAAAATCTTTGAGCGATATAACGATCATTTTTATTTATGAACTCTGCAAATATGATATCCCCGCTAGAAATTTTTTCACCCTCAGAATATTCAGTTTCAAAAATAACAGTAAATTTATCTCCTTTTCTTACATCAAAAATAAAATCAATATCCCAACCAAAAATATATGCAAAATCCATTATTATGCTATCTGGTATCCCTTCCTTTAATGCATCCTTATAAAATGAAGTAGTTATTTCTCCTTGCTTAATTGAGTTTATGGTTTGTATTTTTTTCTTAACCGATTCTATAGAAACATTTTCTGAGATATTAATAAGAATTGTATTTATCTCATCTTTTATTATTTGAATGCTTTCTAATTTTTCCCCAATATAATTGAACTCCATCACATCACCCGGTTTGATACTTGATAGAATATTATTTTTATTTAAATCAAAAATTTTATATGCAGTGTTTAAAGGAACTTTTTTTTCTTCAAATATTATTGAAAGACTTTCTCCTTTTTTTACTTCATGAATTAATTTATTTTTAAATACTGGCGGAGAAATACTAAGATCTTTAGTAATTATAAATTCTGAAGGCTCAGGCTCATCTTGAGTAGAATCTATATATAAAAGTACTATTGTAAAAACAGAAATTATAAAAACACCTATTACTAATTTAACAGGAGTTTTTTTGAAGCCAATCATTTGTCTTCTTGTAGATTAAGTAGCTCAGTATTGCCACCAAATGCGACCGAATTTTTTGAAATCACTTTTTCATTTAAGAATTGTAATAAATAGTTAGGGCCACCAGCCTTGTAACCACTTCCAGAAAGGCCAACACCGCCAAAGGGTTGTGAACCAACAACAGCACCAACCATATCCCTATTTATATATACATTTCCAATATTAGAAATTTTTCCAAGATAGTCAGCTCTAGATTCTATTCTTGAATGAATCCCCATAGTTAAACCATATCCTGTTTTATTAATATCATTAATTAATTTATCTGTATCACTAGAGGCATATTTAAGAACATGAAGTATTGGGCCAAACTGTTCATTTTTAATATCTGATATTTGATTGATTGAAATAAGTGTGGGCGAAAGATAATTTTTCTCTGATGTTTCTGATGCTTGAAACACGTCAAAACCTTCTATCTCACATTTTTCGATGTATTTATTAAGTCTTTCTAGAGCTTCTATATTAATTATTGGACCAATATCTGTATCAAATTCATTTGGATTTCCAATTTTCTGAATAATCATATTTCCTTTAATCATTTCAACGAGCTCTTCATATATTTCTTCCTGGATGCAAAGAACCCTTAGAGCAGAACATCTCTGACCAGCGCTATCGAATGCAGACCTAACTACATCATCTGTTACTTGCTCCAAAAGAGCGCTTGAATCAACAAGCATACAATTAATGCCACCAGTTTCAGCTATTAGATGGATTATTTGATCTTGATATTGAATAAGGTTAGATTGTATTTTTTTTGCTGTTGGAAGTGATCCAGTAAAAGCAACTCCTTGTAATGACTTTACTTGAGTTAAGATTTCACCATATCCACCATCACCAAGTATAAGTTCAAGAGAGCTTATGGGAACCCCACTTTCGTGGAATTTCTTTATAACAAGATATCCAAGTATAGAAGTGTGTTCAGAAGGTTTGGCTATAACTTTATTGCCACAAGCCAAAGCCGCTGATATTTGACCAATTAGAATAGCAACAGGAAAATTCCATGGGCTAATGCATAAAAATCTTCCTTTTGAGTTATAGTAAATTTTATTATCCTCTCCAGTTGGGCCATCTAAATCTTTTTCTTGAATAATCTCTTTAGCTTGCTCTGAGTAATAACGTAAGAAATCCACTCCTTCTCTAATCTCATCAATTGCATTCTGAAGAGTCTTACCGGCCTCATTTATTAGATAAAAAATTAATTCGTAAGGGTCTTTCTCAATTAAATTAGCAACTTTATTTAAGATTTCTGATCTCTTTGAAACGTCTGTCCTTGACCATTCATTTGAATTATTTTGTTCTAGAGAACTCTTGATTATTTTTATATTGTCATACTGAACAGTACCCATGTTAATACCTGATGAAATTGAATCGACATTGATTATATTTTTATCATTTTTTTCTCTACCAAGGTATATAGATTTTGCATGTACTTTTTTTTCTTCAAAAGTTTTTAATTTATGAGAAAGATCATCTAGATTTTGTTTTTCTGAAATATCCATGCCACTAGAGTTTAATCTTTTTTTAAAGATATTTTTAGGTAGAGGAATATCTTTCTTTTCATTCTCCATTCTTATAAAAGGGTTTTCAGCTAACCACTTTGAATCTGTATTTGGATCAAGCAATCTATTTATGAATGAACTATTGGCACCATTCTCTAATAATCTTCTGACTAAATAGGGCAGAAGATTTTTATAGCTTCCTATTGGCGCATATACTGAAGGAGCTTTTTCTAACTTTAGGATATTTGATGCACTTTTATAAAGAAGCTCACCCATCCCAAATAAACGCTGAAATTCGTATTCACATCCATCACCAAGATGATTGATAGATGAAATAGTATGTGCGTTATGAGTTGCAAATTTAGCATAAATATTTTTGTTTTCTAGTATCTTTTTTGCACAAGCAAGATAAGCAATGTCTGTAATTGATTTTTTAGAAAATACTGGGTAGCCAGCATACCCGGATACTTGTGCATGTTTAATTTCATAGTCCCAATAGGCTCCCTTTACAAGTCTTAGGTGCATTCCAGTTCTTTTTTCTAAAGCATTATTTAGCCAATTAATCGTATCAAATGACCTCTTGCCATAAGCTTGTAACGCTATTCCAAAGCCAGGCCAGTCCTTTATTTTTTTTTCAAAGGCTAATTTCTCAATTATGTGCAGGCTAATTGAAAGCCTATCTTGTTCTTCAGCATCAATAGTGATCTCAACGCCCTTTGAGTGCGCATGATTTATTAATTCTTTTAATCTTGGAATTAATTCTGAGTTAACTTTATCAATTTTTCGCATTTCATATCTAGGATGAAGCGCAGATATCTTAATTGATACCCCATGCGACATATTCTTTGCAGCATTAATTTTTGCAACTTCATCAACAGCACTAAAATATGATTCAAAATAACTTTCAGCCTGCTTGGAGGTTCTTGCTGCTTCCCCCAACATGTCAAATGAAAATAACTCTTTAGTTAAGCCTGGAAGCTTCTTAATGTCTTTAAAATTTTTTCCCATTACAAATTCTTGACTAAGAATTTGCATAGCTGCCAAAACAGCATTCCTTATAGGCATCTCGCCCGATTTAGATATTAAGTTAGATAAGAAGTTATTAGGATTTTCTGACCATTCATTTGGAGTTGAAATCACTTTACCTGCTAACAACAAACCCCATGTAGATGCATTCACAAACAGGCTATCTGCTTTATTAAGATGATCGATCCATCTTCCCTCAGAAAGCTTCTCAGAAATTATTAGATTTCTTGTTTGTTTATCAGGTATTCTTAAAACTGACTCTGCAAGACACATCAACGCAACACCTTCTTTATTATCTAATCCGTATTCACTAAGAAAAGCATCGAGCATAGTTCGATCTTTTTTATCTTTTCTACAAAGGTCAATAATTGATTTTGCATCACTTGATATCGATTCTTCTTTTAAGAACTTAGTTTCATCAGACATATATGTCAAAAGTTCAGTATCCGATATAAATTTGTTATTTGCTTCAAGCATAGCCATTATTTTAATCTTTAAGAATTAAGTAGCAACTTTGTGATTCTAATAATGATGTAAAAATACTATGATAGTGTTATGAAAGATGCATTAAAGATTATTAAAAGAGGTACAGATGAAATTCTTACCGAATCTGATCTCAAAAAGAAACTAGACTCAGGAAAACAGCTTCTAGTGAAAGCAGGCTTTGATCCTACTGCTCCTGATTTGCATTTTGGTCATACTGTTTTATTAAATAAGCTTAGGCATTTTCAAGATCTGGGACATAAAGTTGTATTTTTGATTGGAGACTTTACTGGAAGGATTGGCGATCCATCTGGAAAAAATAAAACAAGACCAACAGTCAATTCAGATGACCTAATCGAGAATGCAAAAACTTATAAAAAACAAGTTTTTAAAATCCTTAAGGAAGGTCTTACAGAAGTTAAATTTAATTCAGAATGGTGTGATCAGCTTGGAGCTGATGGACTAATTAAGCTAGCTTCAAAATATAACGTAGCAAGAATGCTCGAAAGAGACGATTTCAACAAAAGATTCACATCTAAAAAAAGTATTGCGATACACGAATTTTTATATCCTTTAGTTCAAGGATATGACTCAGTAGCACTTCAGGCTGATGTTGAGTGCGGGGGAACAGATCAAAAGTTTAATTTATTGGTTGGGAGAGAATTGCAGAGGGATTACGCTCAAGAACCGCAAGTAGTTATAACCGTTCCAATTCTTGAAGGTCTTGATGGCGAAAAGAAAATGTCTAAATCTCTTGATAACTATATAGCAATAGATGAAAAGCCAAACGAAATGTTTGGAAAAATTATGTCAATATCAGATGACTTAATGTGGAGATGGTTTGAATTATTAAGTTTTTTACCTGAAGAGGAAATACTAAAGTTAAAAGCTGAAATGGAGGAGGGCAGGAATCCTAGAGATATTAAATTTATCTTGGCTGAGGAGCTAGTAGATAGATTTCATAATGAGGGTGATGGAATAAATTGTAGAGAAAATTTTTTAAATAGATTTCAAAAAGGAAAAATGCCAGATGACATAGAAGCTTTTGAGATAGATATAGAAAATGAATCAATCCTTTTAGTTAACCTTTTAAAGGATGCTAAAATGATTACAAGTGTTTCAGAAGGCAATAGGCTTATAAAACAAGGCGGTATTAAGATAAACAAAGAAAAAGTTGATGATTCAAGACTTGAAATCATAAAAGGATCTGAAAATATTTTTCAGGTTGGAAAAAGAAAATTCCTTAAAATTAAGGTCAGATAATGAAGAGTATTTTAGTTGTTTTTAGTTTTTTTGTTTTATGTGCATGCGCTCAAGACGGACCAAATATAAAACAAATAGAAAATATGCAATTCTTCATAGATAACAAAAAAAACAGTGAAGTTATTGAAATTGAACCAGGACTCCAATACTCCGTTTTAAAAAAAGGAGATATTAGCGCACCTTCTCCAAATCTGAATAACACTATTTCTGCTCATTTTCATGGAACCCTTACCAATGGGAAAGTTTTTTGGAGCTCTCTTGATTCTGAGCCATTAGAGATAGAATTATCAAAACTAATTATAGGATGTCAGAAGACTATTTCTTTAATGAAAGAAGGGGATAAGTGGATGGTCTTCATTGACCCAGCTATGGCTTATGGAGAGGAGGGAAGGCCTGGAATTCCATCGAACTCTATTTTAATATTTGAGATTGAATTAATTAAGGTATCTTAGTTGCAAATTTTATACTAACACTCAAAAGGGACTAATCTAATGGAAAATGGAATTACTGACAAAAAAAATGCAATTTATAGCGGTGATTCATCTGAATATTTTCGTATTTGGATCATAAATATATTTTTAACAATAGTAACTCTAGGTATATATTCTGCTTGGGCAAAAGTTATAAATACGAAGTATTTGTATCAAAATATTAATATTGACGGACATAGACTAGATTACATAGCTAATCCTGTAAATATTTTCATTGGGAGACTTATTGCTACTGTTTTTCTTGTGGTTTTCTATCTTGTATCTATTTTCTTACCAATAGTATTTTACTGGTTAATGTTACTTGTATTGTTTTTTTTGTTCCCATTAATTATTAACAGAAGTTTAAGTTTTCAATATCGAATGACCACATATAGAAATGTAAGATTTAATTTTAAAGGTACTTATATTGAAAGTTTATGGTATTTTTTGATTTTCCCATTTGTTATATCAATCTTTACTATTGGTGGTACCTACCCCCTAGCACTGAAGTATGCAGATGAGTACAGAATCAGAAATACGAAATTTGGAAATGTTCCTGTAAGTCCTTTGCTTAGCCCTGGTCCATACTATGGCGCCTTTGGAATAAGTATAGCTATAGTTTTTGGAGCTGCTATCGTCTTTGCGATTTTAATCTCTCTCTTGCTTGTGATTTTCATAAGTGCTGGACTGTCAGAGACAGCAACCTTTGTTTTTACATATGTAAATTCCTTATTCTTCTACATATCAATTATTGCTGTAACAACATCAGTATGGGCTGTTGCCATTCGAAATCATACTTTTAATAATTCAGTAATTCCTAATGTTGCAAAATTTAATTCAACTATGAAGTACGGCGCATATATTAAACTGACAATCGTAAATGTTTTTGCTGTTATATTATCTATTGGTTTAGCTACTCCATGGGCAGTTACTAGAAATTTAAAGTATCTATCAAACACCCTCGAAGTTCATACTGAAAAAGGCGTAGACAAAGTAATTGACGATATTGCAGATGATAATTCTGCAATAATGGATGAAGTTGCCGGTGCTTTTGATATTCAGATATAGTTAAGATATTTTGGAAATTATTGGTACATTTTATTATCCGAAATCCTCAAAAACACAAAGTGCAAAGTTATACTTTGGAAAATCATCAATTAAAGTATTTGCAAATGACGGCTCTACTTTAGTAAGTGAAGATATAAATCAAATCAAAAAAAATCTACAAATATTTAATACTCAAAGTGAAATAAATTTCACCAATGGAGCATGCTTTATTGCTTCAGATAGAAATATAAAAATCCCTATAGAATCAAATGTTTCATTTTTTAATAGACTACTAATAAAAAATAAAAAAATTTTTGTTACTGTATTTCTTATAACTCCTTTTTCTTTATGGATAGCTCTTTCTCTAGTATTACCAATAATTTCAGACTCGATTGTAAATAGAATACCAGATAGCTCAAAATCTTATATAAGTGAAAAAATTTTTGAAGAATTTTCAGAAAATTACTATGTTAAATCATCATTAACACAGGCTCAAAAAACGAACATCATAAACTATTTTAACAATAGCCTGGATAGGCTTGGATTAGATAAAAATAAATATAAATTACTTTTCTTTAAAGCTGAAGAAATTGGAGTAAACGCATTTGCTTTTCCAGACGGTACAATCGTGCTTACTGACTCAATGGTGTTGCTTCTTGAAGATAATCCAAAAGCATTATTATCGATTCTTCTTCATGAGGTTGGACATGTAGAAAATAATCATGGTCTAAAGTTAATGGTTGAATCAATAGGGTATGGCATAGTAATTTCATATCTAATTGGTGATATACAAGGCTTTACAGAAATTCTCTCAACTTCTGGCATATTTTTGATGCAAGCCTCGTTTTCAAGAGAGCACGAAACTGAAGCCGATGTTTTTTCTCTTGAAAGCCTCAATAAACTTGGCATTTCGAAAGATAACTTTATGCATGCTTTTGAAAAAATTTCTAATCAAAACAATGCAGAGGATTTTGAGAAATATTTAAAATATATATCTACTCACCCCATAACAGAGGATAGAATTAAATTAGCCAAGGAGTATGAAAATTAATTTATCAGAAACATCGACCTGAAATAGAGTTCAATTAAATAAGCTATTCAAAAGCCTCAACAGCACATTCTGCTTGCGCTTCTATAAATTTTGCTGGAACTGTAATTGCAAATTGCAGATCTTGTATTTCAGAGAAATCTCTTAAATAAGCAGTTATTTCATCAGAGGTCATCGATGCTATAGCTCTATCAAACCCACATTCACACACCTCTTTATAGCTTTTTCCTCCTGGTGTAATTTCAAAACAGGTTGAAATATATGCAGACCTTGCTTTAGTTATTGGAGATTTTAATGGAGGCTGATTATTTTCAAGGCCGCAGCTACTAATCAGAAAAAAACCTAAAAATAATATAATTAAACGACACATAGGAATTATATTACGCCATGAAAAAAATAAAGGAAAGTGGTGGGCCTGGGAAGACTCGAACTTCCGACCTCTCGATTATCAGTC
>CESF01017579.1_pt1 | contig 14818 bp, 10 predicted proteins | sample 356331 | NCBI WGS metagenome assembly CESF01 (sample SAMEA2621779, study PRJEB7988) | marine metagenome | biome: marine biome (ENVO:00000447); feature: surface water layer (ENVO:00002042); material: "saline water (ENVO:00002010), including plankton (ENVO:xxxxxxxx)" | depth 5 m
GCGGAGTTTCCATCTATATATGGATGGTGTTCTTTTAAAATATTGGCACGTTTTCCTTTAAAAGGATCAACCGTTAAATTCTCGGCAACTTTCTGAACTAAATTTCGATACGACAGCGAATTATCCCAAAGGATATTTGAACTGTAATTTTTAAAAGTAAGTACAGGCTTATCTAAAAGTAAAAACTCATATACGACAGATGAAGTATCACTAATCATAAGATCAGCTATCAATAAGTATTTAATAATATTTCGTTCTTGAACAAATAAAATATTAGAAAACTTATTTGCAATATTTTTATACTGGTTAATTAAATCTTTAGCCATTAAATCATGAAACTTTATCACGATAAGGTAATTTTTGTTAGCAGCAAGCTCTTCTATTTCGGTTGATAAAAAACGAGCACTTGTTAAGGATGGTGAAAACGTAGGCGCGTATAAAATTATTTGTTTTGAATTGGATGTATTTAAAAGGTCTTGTTTTTCAAGATCATATTTATGAAGTTCTTTTCCATAAACATCTAGTTTTGGCCAACCTGTTTCAACCACACTAAAATTTTTGTGTTTAGCTGCTGCTTTTGAAAACCATTTTGTAAAATAAGGCCCTTGAGTTAAATACAAATCAAAATAACTTCTAATTCTAAAGTGTCCTTTTTTCTCACCAGCTAATCCATGAAAAACTTGAGTTTTTACTCCTCTTAAATAATATGGCACTTCGTTACCAGGAACAAAAATCGCATCACTTTTATAATTGATTAGATCTTTGATATTAGTCGTAAATTTTTCTTCTTTAAACGGAAATTTATCTAAAATTGCTGCTCTTACAAACCAAACATAGTTGTAATTTTTCTCTTTTAATACCTCCATAATAGGTTGAAGGATTCCAAAAGAATAAGGATTCATACAAAATAGGATGGTCTTCATGAACGATCAAATAATTTTGTTAGCGTTTAACAAATCTTCTTTAAAGTCAACTTCAATACAATTATATGCTGAAATATCAACGACTTTTAATTGTAGTTGATTAATAGCTATAGCCATTTCAAGTCCTTTTTCAAAATAATCGTTGTCATCACAATTTTCAAGCTGATTGATAAACACATCTAAATCTTTAGCCGCAATAAAGTTAATACCAACGGCCTCACCCAATCCGTTTTTAACTTCTTTAGAAAGGCTTTCCACAAATCCATCTTTGAGGGTATACTTGACTTCCTCATCAGAAACACTCTGGGTGTTTACTGAAACAAATGATTGATTATTGTTCATTTCATTTTGTAAAAGAGACACAAGTTGTGGATCAAAAACTACATCGCCGTTGAACCATAAAATAGAATTACCTCGATGTTTTTTTAAGGCACGTAATAAACTTTTTGAAGTATTGGTTGTGTCAAAAAATGGATTGTAAACATAATTAACTTCTGGAAATTGTTCCATAATTAAATTCTTTTTAAATCCTACAACCGTTGTGATATCATTAATATCAAAGTAAGTGGTGATGCTATCCATCTGTCGTTGCATGATACTCTTTCCATTTTTCAGAGGTGTTAAAGGTTTTGGAAATGGATTTCCTAAACGAGAACCAATGCCGGCAGCTAGTATAATAATCTTCATAAATTGTAATTAAAATTTAACTTATCCATCTACTTAAAAATTTAATAACCCTATTACAGAATTAAAAAACCGTTCGTATTTAAATAATCTTTAGCAAATATACTATAATAAATGGGCTTTACGCTCTTGCTAAAACCCTTTCCCAAATGGTATTCTTAAGGTTCTATGATTTGGTCAGTTGACAATTTTTTTTCAATAATTAGATGTACTCCTATCGAAAACCATTTTTCCATTAATAAAATTCGCGACCACTTTTATGGTTGGTATTTCTTTTGGAGGAACCGTCATAATGTTATGATCTAAAACTATAAAATCTGCTAATTTTCCTTTTTCAATAGAACCTTTTTCTTTTTCTTCAAAGTTGGAATAAGCTGCCCAAATTGTCATTCCTTTTAACGTTTCTTCTCTTGTCAATCCTTCCTCCATTCGAAATCCTTTTTCAGGATAATCCTTAAGGTCTTTTCTTGTAATCGCAGCATAAAAAGTAAGCATAGGGTTTACAGTTTCAATTGGAAAATCAGTTCCAAGCGCCACTAAACCAGATTTACCAAGCAAGGTTTTGTAGGAATATGAACCTTCCATACGATCACTTCCGATCCTGTCTTTTACCCAGTACATATCACTGGTAGCGTGAGTAGGTTGAATAGATGGAATAATTTTTCTTGAAAAATAATTGAAATCTTTAGGGGTTACAATTTGAGCATGCTCCACTCGCCATCTGGGGTCTTTTATATTTTTAAGAAATTTAGTATAAACGCGTAGCACGGTACTATTTGCGGAATCTCCTATTGCGTGAGTATTCATTTGATAATCGGCTTTGGCAATTATTTCTGCCAGTGAATCCAGTTCTTTTTCACTAGTAATCATGGTTCCGTGATGCCCATCTTGATCGCTATAATGCTCGCGCATTGCAGCTCCTCTAGAACCCAAAGACCCATCCGCCCATATTTTAACGGAACGAACATGCATTCGATCGGTTTTTACAATTCCTTTCGTTAAAAAATAATTTAAATCTTTTTTATCTTTAGTAATCATTGCATAAATACGCAATACCATATCACCTGTTTTTTGTAATGAATCCATCAGGGCAATGGTGCTTCGATCCGTTCCAGCCTCGTCAACAGTAGTTAGTCCCAATGACAAACACTTATTCTCTGCATCTTTTAAAGCTTTAATGTAAAAGTTTTTATCCTGTTTAGGATAGGTATTCCAGACCAACTGCATAGGAGCATCAATTAGAATACCGCTTGGTTCGCCTTCCATTAACATTACTTTTCCTCCAGGGACCTTCGTTTTAGAATTGATATTGGCTAAGTTGAGAGCTTTAGTATTGACAATCATTGCGTGTCCATCGATTCTTTCCAAGGAAACCGGTAGATTGGGAAATAAGGAATCTAATTCTTTTTTGGTCGGGAATTTTTTAATTTCCCAATCGTTTTGATCCCAACCTCTTCCAATAAGGTAGGTTGTCTTATTTTTTTTTTGAAAATCTAAAACTCTTTTTAACACTTCTTGATAACTATTAGTACCCGTTAGATCTACTTGTTGTAATGAAGTACCCAAATACATTAAATGTGCATGGGCATCAATAATTCCAGGAATTATGGTTTGATGATTAGCGTCATAAATCTCTGAAAATTCATATTTTTTTTCTAATTCTTGAAGGCGTCCAACATCTTCAACTTTTCCATCTTTAATAACAAAAGCCTCAGCTAGATCAAAATTTTCATTGACCGTATAAATGGTAGCATTTTTCACAAGTAAATCCGCTTTAAGCTTATTAGCGCAAGAAATAAAGAAGATAAGTGATGATAAATAAAGTATATTTTTCATTTTATAAATTTAAAAACTTCTTATAAAATTAATCCAATTCGAATCATTATTTACCAGTCGAATTTATAGGAAGCCCCCAACATACCTTGTGCTCCTTGGACTTTATAATTCGCCCATTTTTGATAATTATTCCCTAATAAATTGGCTCCTTTAATTGATATCGTTAGCTTTTTGTTACATCGATACCCCAGCTTTAGGTTCAAATCAAAATAACTGTCTAAGGTTAAAATTTCTGAATTTAAAGGGTTGATTGAAGAATTAATTAAATCAGAACGTTTTCCAACATAAAACAACGATACACCTCCATAAATATTTTCATTAAACCTAATATCAGCAATTATAGTTGTTTCAAACTTAGGTAGATTCCAAGCTTTTAACTCCTTACTCATATCATAACTGTAAAAAGTTGAATTCAGTTCTATGTTGAAGATATCAGATAGGTTAAAAATTAATTCTCCAAAAAAGGATACCGTCCTGAGTTTGTCATACACAACCGTAAAAGAATTACCATATTCATAAGCTTCTAAACCAACAGCTTGACCTTTATAATCGTTCAATATCAATAAAGCTTTATCATCTTCTTTTGCATAGGACACCTTAACATTAAAAATAACAGAATTGGTTAATTCTCCTTTCAAGCCTGCAAATCCGTCATACAATTTACTAGTTGGTTTAATCGATAAAGTCGGGGATAAATAGGGGTTATCTTCCTTAAAACTGTCATATGAATTTTGTTTTAAACCTCCCTCTAAACCAGCATAAGCAACAAATTGTTCATTTGCAAATCGATAGGATCCTTTTATTTTTGGATACGCATAAAACCTAGACTTACTGTTTTTTACATCGGATGAAAAATATCCTGCTAATCCTACCGATAAAAATAACTGTTCATAATTAAAATCATAGCTTGGTAAAATACCAACATTAAAAAAACCATAATCAATCCCCATAATATTACTGTAATTTTTACTAAATTTTCCATTTAGAAAATTAATATCCATGTCTATTTTTACAGGAATATCAAGCGTGTTTAAACTAAATTCTGGATACGCTTTAAAATTGAACTCTGAAGAGGAATAACGATCTGTTGTAAATCCAAAGCTAGCTGCTACCTGTTCCAAATAAGAATCATCTATTTGCAATACACCTCCAACCTTTCCGTTGTAATAGATTTGTCTAGAGTCAATTGAATTAATGAGTTCGGGACTTGCAAAATCAAATAAATTATTCAAACCGTACCAATTATACAGTTGGTGTTTAAATTTTGCGTTTAAAGCATAATTCATTTCTTTTTGATTGCTGGTGTAATTTAGTTCGAGTTGACTATTGTAAAATTGATCATCCAAATAGATATTATCAATTCCACCTTGTGAAGAACGATGTGTAAAAAAGAAGGATAAATTCTCAGAGTTTCCAGTCTCAAAATTACTAGAAATTTCTGCTATCATATTGGTATAATTTCCAATTCCAAAAAAAGCATAATTATCATAAAATGGTATAGGGATAATGTTCTCTAAGTTAGTTGCCTTACCCTTTGCTGGATTAAAAGTAGAGGCTACAGGAACCGAAAAAATCGAGTAGGTAACTTCTTTTTTTGGGGTATTAGTATCATCAATTAGCAACGAGGTCTCCTTAATTTTTATAGCATCTGAAATTGAAGGGGTGTAGGGTTTTACTATATTTACTACTTCGGTTTTCAAAGTATCAACCTCCTGTGCATAATGAGTTTTCATAGAAAACAAAAGCAGCAAAAAAAATACTGTTAAATTATTCAAGCTGACATTTTGAAAAGAATAGATTCGTGTTTTCAATTTAAATTTTTGATTTTAAATAAGATTTAAGTTAATTTTTTTCTTCTACGTGTATCGACTCGTTGGTTTTGGATTCTTCCTTTTTTATAAGTGTTAGTTCGGTACTAGCTTCTTCAATGATTTCTGGGTATTCTTTAAAATTTTTAATGACACTTTCTAGTATGTAGGTAGCTTGAAAAGCATCATTAAGTTGATAAAAATTTTTCGCCATTAATAACAATCCTTTAGCTCCAAAATATTTGAAACTCGAATACTCTTTCGCCAATAATTGAATGCTTGCATTTGAAGATTCATATTCTTGAGCCTGGTATTTAAAGAAGGCATCATAGTAACTCGCTTCTGCAGCTACTCTACCTGTTGCTGTTTTTAAAACTTCTGAATAAGCATCTTTAGCGAGTTCTTTATCTCCTGTTTTCATTGCTGATCGAGCTATCATAATCTGGGCGTCATTTTTAATTGAATTTTCAATTTTATCATTCAATAATACTTTTTTAGCAAAAATAACTGCTTCGTCATATTTTTTAAGTTCAAAGTAAGCCTTCATTACATTGGATTGCGCAAAAATTATATTTTGAAGAAAATCAGCTTCTTTTTCAAGACGGATTAAATAAGACAAAGAGGATTGGTAATCTTTTTGTTCTAGGTATACTTGAGAAATTTTAGCCAACGCTGGCTCCGTAAATTCATTTCGAGTACCATCTAGTACATATTCATAATGTAGGATCGCTTTTTCCCTGTTTTGTTTGGCGCCATATAATTGTGCTAAATAAAAGTGTGTTTTGAGCGTATGTTCCCCTTCAGGAAATTTTAAAAGATACGCTTCAAAGCGCTGAATTGCTTGGTCTGACTTATTTTCTAAATAGCTTATTTCAGCTGCTTTATAGGAAGCATTATCAATTTCTGAATGTTCTACATTAACAAAATCAAGTCTACGAACCCAAGTTTCATATTCATTTACTCTTCCCTGTTCGATATAAATAATTTTAGCAGAAGAAACAGCTTGTATTGCTTCTTGAGAGGAAGGAAAATCATTAGCGACTCTTTTAAATAAAGTAATCGCTTCCTTACTTTTTCCTGTATTTTCTAAAATTAGCGCTTTTTTTAATAATGATTTTGAGACATAGCTACTATTAGGTAAGCTTCTGATGAGGGTATTGTATGCAGATAAAGCATCTTTATAATTTTCTTGTGACACATAGGTATTCCCCAGTTCATATAATGCATCATCCCTATAAATAGACGTTGGGAATTTATTATAAAACTCCTCCAGACCTTCCACTTTCAAAAAAACCTTATCCACAAATCCGTAGCTTATTGCTTTTTGAAAATGAATATAATCTTGATTCAATGCTCCAGCTTCAAGTGCTTTATTATAGTTTTCAATAGCCGGCCAATAAGCGCTTGAAACAAAATAGCAATCGCCCAATCGCACAAAAGCATCTCTTTTTTGAACTAAATTAACCGTTTCGTAAGAAACAAATTGATTGAATTGATTAATGGCCTCTAGATAGTTTTTAAGTTTAAAATACGTATACCCTAAATTATAATTGATGGTGATAATTTCTGGTGTTTGGATAGCATTGGATGATTGCAGGAATTTTTTAAAGCCTATTAAAGATGTATCAAAATTTAATAACTGGTAATTACACTCCGACATCCAGTAGATAGCTCTTATTTTAACAACGGCATCAATTGGTTCGTTTAGCGATTTTTGTAGTACTTGGAGAGCCGCTTTGTATTTTCCTTCATTGTATAGCTCTAGACCTCTAAAAAAAGTGGCTTTTTGATAGGCTGACCTATTTTTAAATGAGGTGTTATTTTCCAGTAACTCAATAGCAGATTGATAATTTTTTGAGGAGATATAAGAATCTAACAACAACTCTTTTATCTCATTCGTTTGTTCATTTTTTGGATAGTTGTTGATAAACAACCCTAAAACATCAAAAACATTTTGATAACTATTTCCAATTTGATAGCTCAATTTAGCATAATTGAGAAAGGCATCTTCTTTCATTTCAGGGCTGAAATCCATCTCGGAAGCACTTTTAAATGCATTTAAAGCTTGTTGTTTTTGTTCTAATTTTAAATACGAGTTTGCTAAATGGTAAAATGCGTTCTGAGCTACGGCGTTGTTACCGTCAATAATCTTATTAAATTCATTGATGGCATTCTGATAATCTTGTTGTTTAAAATATACATATCCCAATTGGTAATAATCAACATTGTTCCATTTACCGTTTTTTCCTTTATAATTTTTTAAATAAAAGGTAGCTTCCTCATAACTTTCTAAATTAAAGTAACTTTCTCCTATTATTTTTGAAAGTTCACTCTTCTCGTACGGTCTTGAAATTTTATAGGATTCTAGGCCTAGATCGATTGCTTTTTGAAAGTTACCCAACTTAAAATTCATATCGGCCTGGTAATAGGAAAGATTATCTGAATACCGTTCCTCGTTTTTTAAATCTTCAAAATAGTTGTTTGCTTCCTTATAATTATCGCTTTCGTAGGCTATGTATCCTAGATAGTATTTTGCTTGAGGACCATATTTTTCGGAGTTCAATAATTTATTAAACGCTATTTTTGCCTCAGCATATTGCTTATTCATGAAAAACGAGTAACCTTTATGGAAGCTTAAAGATTCTTCTTCGAGAATGGTCAAGCTACTTTCATGAATCTTTCCATACCATTTTAATGCTTCGCTATATTTTTTATTTTTAAAGTAATAATTCGCTAAATTAAAATAGGCGTTTTTTCGATGGAGACTGGCAGGATATTCCTTTAAAAATAACTTAACTAGCTGATCTGCGTTTTGTTGATTTAACTTAATCGCACTGACCGAACTATAATAAGCGCTTTTACTTTTTATAGTTTCATTCTCCGTGACTCCTAAAATCTCTGAGAACAATTTCTGTGCTAACAAGTATTGATCGTTGGCATATAATTTATATGCCGTATTATAATCTGCTAGTTCATTGGCATATAGCGCAGTCTGTTGCGCAAAAACCTTAACACTTAACAAAATTATTAAAAGGCAAAAAACATGTTTTTTAGTCATAAATATTGTTCTATTCTGCGTATAAAGATATTATTTAAACATGAAATAAAGTTGGATAATAATAAGAAGAACAAAATAATTTATTAACGATTTATAAAAGTAAAACGATTCCTTTATTATTGAAATTTCTTTATTAAAAATACTGAATCACATAGTTAATAACGGAACAAAATAGGAATAAGTATTTTTATTAACTTCTTAAAATTGAACCAGTATAAACTTGTAAAATATTTTACTTATTTTAGTGCAACAAACGTCTTTTCAAATTATGAATATGAAATACATGCTCCTTTTTTGTTTTTTCATCTTTACTATTAACACCCATAGTCAAAGTAAAAAATTAAAAAACATCTACAGTGAAAATAACAAAATTGGCATCGGGACTAAATATCCAGATGCATTATTAACGGTGAAAGGAAACATACATACGCAAGAGATTATGGTTGATTTAAACGGCGCCGTTACCCCAGATTATGTTTTTGAAACCTATTATACTTCTTTTTCCGGATTAAATCCAACTTATCGGTTTTTAAGTCTAAAGGAGATTGAAACTTTTATAAAAAAAAATCATCATTTACCAAAAATTCCATCTGCTAAAGAAATGGAGCGAAATGGCTTATCCTTGAAAGAAATGAATTTACTTTTGTTGGAGAAAATCGAAGAACTAACTCTTTTTACTATCGAACAACAAAAAGAAATAGACTTATTAAAACAAGATCAAACAAAAAAACAATAATATCAACAACCAATCAAAAAACAACATGCCACAATCTGTTTTATCATTAAATAATGCCTCTATTTTTCAACGGGAAAATTTAATACTCTCTGATATAAATATCGCCATTGATAAAGGAGAATTTGTATACCTGATCGGAAAAACAGGAACCGGCAAGAGTAGTTTTATGAAAACGCTATACGGAGACCTCCCCTTATCTAAAGGAACTGGAGCCATCGTCGGATACGACTTACCCTCTCTTAAGGAAAAAGATATTCCATTTTTAAGAAGAAAATTAGGTGTTGTTTTTCAAGATTTCAAATTATTAAATGATAGAAGTATTCATCATAATTTAATATTTGTTTTAAATGCCACTGGTTGGACAGATAAAAAGAAAATGGAAATCAGAATTACAGAGGTTCTCGAAAAAGTAGGAATGTCAGAAAAGGCGACAAAATTTCCTTTTCAATTATCAGGAGGAGAACAACAACGTGTTGCAATAGCGAGAGCATTACTAAATAGCCCAGAATTAATTTTAGCTGATGAGCCTACTGGGAATCTTGATCCACAAACCAGTGTAGAGGTTATGGAGGTACTTCAAGAAATTAACAAGCAAGGAAATACGATACTGATGGCAACACATGACTATGCGCTGCTATTAAAATATCCCTCAAAAACACTAAAATGTGATAACAAGCAAATCTTCGAAGTAGTTCAAAAAACTGTATAATTAACGATTATCGAGATGATAATATTTATTGTTAGGAAAACCTTCCCTTAAAACTAAATCACATTCTTTATCTAAACTTGGATTGATTTTTAAATGTATAGCTCCATTTTTATTCGGCTTCAAAACTGAATTTTCTCCAATTACAATTCTATTTTTTGCTGTTAAATTTAAAGTAGCATCATTTGTAAATCGCTGATTTTTAACAACTACATTTTCAGATAATGAAGTTAATTTAAAATCCCAACGGGAAAAGTTCTGGTTTTCAATAGTAGCAGTTTCAGTTTCTGTATACAAATCATAAACCATTTTTACAGCTCTACCAGTATGCAAAGATCCAGACCCATAATTATTTTTGTAGGGTTTATTTGCTTCTATATAATCAATATTAGTTGAGGTTAATTTTAGAATTGTCTCTATTTCTTGAACCGGTAAACAAGGATTTAATGAAAGCATTAAACCAATCGTTCCTGAAACAAAAGGTGCAGTAGATGAGGTTGCTTCTAATGTATATAACTCTTCCTGATTTAAAGCAAATGAAGAATATCTAAATAGATCTACTGAAGGAGCTAAAATATCAACCGCTGTATTCAATGTGGTAATAGAAACAGGCCATATATGATGTTTTTTCAAAGTGTCGTTATCCTTAAAACCTACAGTTCTACCTACGTAATTTTTAATGTTGGCAGCATAAGGATTTCCTTCTTCACTCATCAAGATATTCTCTTTAACTGAATTGTACCGATGCATCACAGAAGAGACCGAAATTACATTATCGTAAGAGGAAGGGAAATAGAATGCTTCTCCCTTACTTTTTGACCAATCTTGATTACCAGCAGCAGCTACTAGAATAGTGCCGTTTTCAAACATTTCATCAATTGCATTTTGTGCAGTTTGATAATAGGAGGTTAAGGCCCAACTACAATTAATTACTTTCACTCCCATCGCTGATAATTCTAGGAGTTGTTTTAAATTTTTTGCATCGTAATAATGGGTTGTATAAATACTACAATCATAACAAATACCTGTTGTGCCATAAGCATTATTTCCCTGACCAGCAGCAATAGAGGCAACCCCCGATCCATGCCCTTTCGCTTTGGATGATTTTTTTATAACGGTAGTCTTTTCAGAAAAATCATTATCGGTGATTTCTACCTGTCCATCAGACAAACCAATAATTATATCTTTAGATCCAGTGGTATAGTACCAAGCTTGAGGGGCTCCCACAAAGTCAAAATAATCCAAATTAACCGCTAAACCTTTATTGGTACCAATTGTACTTGTTAGACCGTAATCATTAGGTTCGAATATTTTTTTATCAGTTTCCATGATAATTTCTCCAAAATCAAATTTTTCTGAAGCATTAATTAATAAATCTTCCAATAACTGCTCATCGTTTACTACTACAAAAAAAGTTCTTTTGAGACTTGATTTTTTGGCATTTTTATAGGATTTTTTGAATTCTGATATTTTATACGCTGCAAATATTTTTTTTAAATTTTCGTTATCGCCCCGATAGGTTAACAAATTATTGAACCTATCAAATTTGGGCACGAAAGAATCCGAAGTTGCTCTAATATAAAACCAGCTTTCGTTTTGTGAATAAACATTATTCAATACCCCAAAAAATAAAAAAATAAAGACACGTAAAAAATTAGCACACATTTATAGGAATATTTTAACCAAGATAGTTATTTTTCAATCCAAGATATAAAGACTTTATTATAAATTGTAAATTAGCCCTTGTAAATATGCTTTCAATTTTAATACCAACATATAACCATTCAATTGTAGCGCTAGTTAAAGGTATTCACCAACAAGCTACAAAAGCTAAAATTCCTTTTGAAATTCTAGTCTTGGATGATTGTTCTACAGATTTAAAAATTAGTATTGACAACGAGCGTATCAAAAAATTAAATTTTTGTAGTTTACAAAAAAATGAAAAAAATTTAGGCAGAACGGCAAGTAGAAATTTTTTAGCTTCAAAAGCATCCTATGAATTATTATTATTTTTAGATGCAGATGTATTACCAAAGTATGATGATTTTATTGACAGATTTGAATTGCATAAAATGAAAAACTCTAAAATTATTTTTGGAGGAGTTTGTTATAAGTTAGAAAAACCAAGTAAAGACCTTATATTGAGATGGAAATATGGTCATAAAAGAGAAACTAAAAGTGTGAAGGAGAGGAATAAAAACTCGTATTCTATTGTTTCTTCGAGTTTATTAATTGACAAAGAAGTTTTCTTTAAAAACAATACCTCCACCACCAACACCTACGGTCTGGATATTTTATTTTCTGGAAATTTACAAAAGAACAGAGTTAAAGTCAAACATATAGACAATCCTGTATATCATTTAGGACTTGAAAAAAATAGTGCTTTTCTAAAAAAATCTTTAGAAGCAGTAAAATCAACTTATATACTAGAACAAAATAATCAAATAGAAAAAGATATACGCCCCCTTCAAAAAAGTTACCAAAAATTAAAAAAATGGAACTTAATTACTTTGGTTAATTTAGTATTAAATCAATTTTATAAAGTTATAGAATCCAATCTTCTATCAAATCATCCATCGATGTTTTTATTTGATTTATATCGACTCAACTTTCTTATCGAATTAAAAAAAAATAAAAATTAAATGCCTAGATTTTCTATAATAATACCAATTTATAATAAAGAAAAGGATATTGAAACTACAATCAAAAGCGTTTTAAATCAAACCTATGTTGATTATGAAGTCATTCTAGTCGACGATGGCTCCACTGATAATAGTTTGAATATAGTTAATGCTATTGAAGACGATCGTATCCAAATTTTCACAAAACAAAACGAAGGGGTTTCAAAGACAAGAAACTACGGAATTACAAAATCTAAAGCAGAGTATATTGCTTTCTTAGATGCCGATGATTATTGGTATCCAAATCATTTAGAGACACTTCATCATTTAATTAAAAAATTCCCTGAGGAAACCTGGTATGCAACTGCCTACGAAAAAAGATTTCATACTAATTTTAAAAGTCCAATGAATTCTCCAATTTTAACTAAAGGAAAGGATTGGTCTGGAAAAATAGATAATTATTTTAAATATTGCCTTGTAGATTCCCTAGCTTGGACTTCTGCTGTTTGTATGAAAAAAGATTTTTTATCAGCCCTTAATGGTTTTGATGTTTTGATAACTCATGGGGCTGGTGAAGATACTGACCTTTGGATAAGAGCGGCTTTAAAGTCACCACTAATATTTTCAAATAATATCACAGCTACTCATAATCTGGATGGCACCAACAGAATTTCAAATACACCAACACTAAAAAGAACCTATATGGATTTAGATAACTATGAAGATGATTCAAAAAAAAATAGTTATCTCAAAAAATATTTAGATTTGAATCGTTATTCATTTGCCATACAACACAAAATCTCTAATGACTACGATTCTTTTAATAACTATGTTGAGAAATTAAATATCAGAAATTTAAACTCAAAACAACGATTACTTTTAAGCTTACCCACAATTTGTTTACACCTATTATTGAATTTAAAAAATAAAATGGAGCAAGTTGGATATCGATTAAGCTCCTTTTAGGTTCCTAAAATCCTGATAATTTCTGATATAATCGCCTTCATCAAATTCTCCAGAAGACAACACCAAACAGACAGCTCCAGAAGAAAAATCCTCTAGTTCTCTCCATATTCCAGTGGGTAATAACAAGCCTTTATTTGGTTTGTTCAATAAAAAAGATTTTTTTGAAGTACCATCATCTACCGTTACCGTAAAACTCCCACTTAATGCAATTAAAAACTCTAATTGTTCTTTATGAGCATGTCCCCCTCGGTACGAATCGCTTGGTACATCAAACAAATAATAAACTCTCTTTATTGGGTACGGCAGGCACTCCTTTTCAATAACTGCCAAATTTCCACGAGTATCCGTGATTGTTGGTATATCGGTGAGTGTTATTTCTTCTAAATTAGGGTAATTCATTCTTTAAATAATTAGTCCATTGCGTAGCAATGTTTTCAATTTTTAGGTGTTCGATACTTTTTTCAGCATTTTGTTTACAGTGAAGATACAACTCTTCTTCTAAAACAAAACGGTTATATGCCTTCGATAGTTTACTAACATCAAAATTTTCTATCAGTAAGCCATTATCTTCATGTTTTATTATTTCATTTGGACCACTTTCACAGTCAACTGAAATTACTGGGGTACCAGCAGATAAAGATTCGATAAGTACTCTGGGAAAACCTTCGTATCTACTCGTTAAAGTTAAGAACCTAGCATTTTTTAAGTAGGGATACACATTAGGGGTAAATGGAAGTACCTCCACTAGGTCCACTAATTCTAAATCCTTAATTTTTAGCATCAACCAATTTTTATCAGGGCCATCTCCTAAAATTTTTAATTTGATAGTGTATTCTGGCAATACCGAATTTTTATAAGCTGTTAATAATAAAGTTAAATTTTTTACTGCCTCTTCAATTCTACCTAAATATAAAATATAGTTGTCTTTTATGGGTAGCGCATTACTTTTATCAAATTCTGCAATGGGGTTGTAAATAGCTATCGCTTTATTGGTATGGTAGCTATTATTTATAGTTGTCGAAATTACCTTGGAGACCCCTATTATTCCTTTACAGGTATTTATCATTTTTTTTCTAACATAGCTACTATCTGGAAAATATTGAGAGAGCTTGAAACTCCTTACCACATATAAAATGTTATTCCCTTTATAAAGGTAGTATAGATAAAATAATTCTTTGAGCGCAAATTGACGATTCCTGTTATCTATAATGTAATCGAAATTTTCATTTTTTAAAATACTCTTAAATTTTTTAAATCTCAAAAATCGGCTAAAAATAGAATCTTTTTTTGGTTTATTTAATCCAAGATTAATTAAGTTTCCAGCAAATGGGTAATCGATAGCATCGTTTAAAGTTACCAAATGAACCTCAAAACCACTGGAGTGAAGCATTTTTGATAATAGCGCAGTAGAACGCTCTGCTCCTCCTTTGGATAGTGAAATAGTAACAATACAAATTTTAATTTTTTTATCGTTTCTATT
>CESF01026933.1_pt1 | contig 14810 bp, 6 predicted proteins | sample 356331 | NCBI WGS metagenome assembly CESF01 (sample SAMEA2621779, study PRJEB7988) | marine metagenome | biome: marine biome (ENVO:00000447); feature: surface water layer (ENVO:00002042); material: "saline water (ENVO:00002010), including plankton (ENVO:xxxxxxxx)" | depth 5 m
GCAGCGATCGGAACCTGTGAAGCGTCTGGTGATGGCTCTAGCGAGGACAGTTGCGGGGAATGCGACAGCGAAAATATAGGTGAGATCGCGGACACAGAAACTTGCGTGGATGATTGTTGTCCGAGTATTCAAGTCTCAGAGTCCGGAGAAACTTCGCTCCATGTCCCACCGGCCGCTATCATTACGACCTTTGGTGGACTTTTCCTGATCGGCGCTCATTTCGGGAATCTCCGTTCGGGCGCTGGTGCTTGCCTCGTTGATGGTTGCTCCTCTTGCGACGATTCAGAAGAGGCCTCTTGAGAGGGGTTATCGAGTCTCTCAAACCTCGCGCCCTTGGAGTTTTCCCAGAAAAAGAAAGCCGTGCCTCCAAAGACCACGACGATCGCGAGGGCAAAAAGGAGGAGCAGGAAGTTCTTCATGTTCTAAGACCTTAACGGTGCTTATTCGGATGCAAAACAAAAAAGCCCCGTCGCTGAGTTTTACGACGAGGCTCTAAAGATTTGTTAAACTCCTAGTTGGCGCGGCCAAGGTAGCCATTGTCCTTAGTGCTGACCTTGATGATGTCACCCTGCTTGACGAAGAGCGGCACCTGAACAGTCAGACCAGTTTCGAGAACGGCTGGCTTGGTTGGGTTATTAGCGGTGTCGCCCTTGATGCCTTCGGAAGACTCGGTAATCTCAAGCTCAACGGTGTCCGGAAGATCAATAGAAACAGGATTTCCTTCGATAAAGAGAATTTCGATGACCTGACCTTCTTTGATGAAGTTTTTGGCGTCCCCCACGAAATCTTCGTCGATTCCGATGGTATCGTAAGTGGTAGGATCCATGAAATGGTAGGTGCCTGGCTCAGAATATGAAAATTCAAGCTTCTGGCGGTCAGTCTCCACGATGTCGACCTTTTCGCTGGAAGCGAAACGAATCGTTTTTGTTTTTCCGGTCTTGAAAGACCGAATGGTCGCCGCAATTAGGGCGTTTCCTTTTCCGGGGGTGCGGTGCTCGAGCCCGAGAACGACCCCGCGCTCTCCTTCGTATTGGATACACTGCCCGCGTTTGAGGTTTGTTGCGACGATTGCCATGATGAGGATTGGAGTAGTGGAGAGCAGGCGGCGGGTCAAGAGGCGACTTAAGGATCAATGGTTTTCGAATTACTGAGCTCCACGATTTTCACGATTGGGAATAGCAACAAAACCTTTCCGCTTGTCACTAAAAGCTTAATCATTTCGCACGAAAGAGGCTTATAAATAGTAACGCGATCGCCGCTTTTCTCCCCCTGATTAAGCCACAGCGGCGACAGAGACTGGAAAGAACGCAGAAGAATTTGATAAGGTTATCGGCAACCAAATTAGCTTATCACAACAAGTAAAGGATCGGTTGCAATCCAGACGTCAAACTATGCTTAAACTTATCTCTGGCCTTGGAAAGGAACTGGCGTCAATTTCGGGTAGCCAAGAATTGTCAACAAAGCTGGCTCCCGCTCCTGTCAGCCTAATATCCCCAACAGCAGAACCTCTAGGTGTCCCTGAGATAAAACCGGCCGTGACGTTTGACCCAAGTGCAGCGACTATTGAGTCGGCGGAAATCACAGATTAGAACTCAATTTGTTGCCCGTCATTTCTGGCTGAGACCAAGCAGGCATCGAGAATTTTCTGAGTCTTTATCGAGATATCTGGCCAAAACGGATCCGGAGCCCCGCTTAGAGCGAGTTCCGCAAATTTACGGAATAGTTTTGTTTCTTGCGCCGTCGGATGATTGTTCGCTTCTTCCTCAACCGAATACTCTCTCTCGTTACGCTCCATAAAGAATTTACAATCTTGCTGAACAAAGTTGGGGTTTGCGATCTTGAAGCCTAATTTTCCACCAGGATGAGGAAGGACAAAATCATCAACTTTGAGATGTCCTTTCGAACCACTCACATGAAGCCATTGCTGATTCTCAGTAAGGAAAGAGTTGTAGAATGTTGCTGAAGTTCCATTTGCAAAGATGAGCTCGGCACTCAGCTCAGTGGGCACACCATCCGAGCTTTTATTGCTACCCGTTGATGAAAGTAGTGTTGCACGAAGGGAAACTGGCATTTCGTAATTCATCACGAAGAGGGTGGCTCTGATCGTATACCATCCAAGATCGCCAAGCGCTCCCGCCGGCTCCAACTCGCTGTTTCCTCGAATGTTTTCGCCAAAAAACTCAGGAGGAGCACAAAAAGAAAAGGCCGAAGCGATTCGCCGAATCTCACCAACATTCTCAGGAGCATCAAGTGCCTCACGTAGTTTTGTCATTCGATCGCTATGCATGTACATCACACCATCCATGAATTGGACTTTGTTCGCGGCACAAGCGGAAGTCATCGTTTCCAATTCTTCGCTATCAATCGCACATGGTTTTTCACACATTACATGTTTTCCAGCATTCGCAGCTTTTACGACCCAGTCTTTACGCATTCCGGTTGGGAGCGGGATGTAGATCGCGTCGAGGTCATCGGCTGCAATCATTTCATCATACCCGCCAATCGCTCTTGGAGCCTCTTCAAAAGGAGCCACGCTTTGGCATTCGTTGATAAATTTTTGTGCCCTAGCTTCATCGCGACTTGCAACGGCCACGATCACTCCATTACCGGAATGGCGAATCGCATCCCAATTCTTACGCGCAATATTTGCCGCCCCCAGAATTCCCCATCGCAATATCTTTTCCATCAGCAGGGGTATACACTTCAAAGCTTATCGATCCATCCAAAAGTGTTCGCGATGGAATCTTGGCTCTCTCTTTATGCTCCATTTTATTGTTCGCTTTTCGTATAAAGCAACGATTGGCTTAAAACAGTGGATATTAGCGACCATCAACTCCTTCAAAAGCACTTGCGTAACCCCTCGGGGCCAGCGCTAGCGAAGCTCGTGGATCGTCACCTCCCACTCATTCACTCTGTCGCACGGCGAATCACTACGAACGACGAAGCCGCCCGTGACATCTCCCAGATTGTTTTCCTTCGCCTGGTCAAAAAGGCTTCGAAGCTCCCAAAATCTCTACCCTTAACCGCTTGGTGCCACCGCGAAACCCACAGTGCTTCGGTCGATTATGTTCGTTCCGAGGTTCGACGCCAGAAACGCGAAAAAACAGCAGCCGACCTCGATGCTATGAAGACCTCTTCCGAATCCTGGGATCAACTAATACCCGAAATAGATGGAGCCATCAACGAGCTTGCCGAAAGTGATCGAGCCCTTGTTCTTTTACGTTATTATAATAATAAAACTTTTCCAGAGATCGCGCGCACACTTGGCATCAATCACGACACGGCCCGCATGCGTACCAATCGTGCGCTTGAAAAACTCCGTGTCATTCTTGCTAAAAGGGGGATTACCACAACCACGGCGCTTCTCGCTTCCACCCTGCCGACCAACGCGGTCTCTTCAGCTCCCACTAGCCTAGCGACGTCTATTACGAGCACGCTTCAATCGGCAGGAACAACCACTGGAGCACTTGCTTTCGTCAAAAGTCACCTGCTTGCCTTGGGTTCACTCTCAATTGGGATCGCAGCTGTCACGACTCAACAAATAAAAATTAATCAACTGACGCAAACCCAGAGAGTCGCGGCTTCGCCATCCCCAGAAAATCAAAGGTCCACCCGCAGTTTTGCCATTTCTAAAATCCCTCGAGCCGCTTCTTTCAGTGAGCCAGATCTCCTCGCTATTTTTGCTAATCCAGATCCTGCCGAGCGGTTGCGACTCCTTCATAATTACTCATTACAGCTTTCCACGAATCAAATTTCGGAAGCGCTAGAGCTCCTGCGGAGTAAAACTCCCGAATGGGATTCAGAGTCAAAAATCCTTACTCATTTACTTCTCACTCGCTGGGCTAAAGCAGATCCCGAAGCCGCCTTCAGCTCCTTGGACAGGGCAAATTTCTCCCTCGAACGGGGGCACTCTCTCAGCATCCTCTCTGCTCTTGCAGCGCTCGATCCTAAGCGAACCGCTAACTGGCTCACTTCGCCTACAAACACCCGTGCTTATTATCCGATTGTCGGCCACGTTCTTTCAGGGGCGATTGCCAAAGAATGGGCTCGCCAAGATCCCCGGGCTGCCTTGGAGTGGGCTCAAACTCTTGCAGATCAGCAACAAGCTGGAGCTTATTCTGGGGTTCTAGGCACCATTGCCGCGACTGATCCTCAAGAAGCCGCAATCCTTGCCCTTGGTCTCAAGGGAGGCGACGCCCGTGACCATATCCTCGCAGAAATCGCTCAATCTTGGGCACGCCATTCTCCCGTCAACGCACTCGCTTGGACCTCAACGCTTCCACCCAGCGCCAGGGCGCGCGCGACTTCTAGGGCCCTAGAATCGTGGTCTAAAACCCACCCTGAAAAAGCAGCGCAATACCTAGACGAGAACCCGAACCCTGATTATTTAAAGATAATTACCAACGAGTGGTCCAAGCGAGATCCCGAAGCTACGGCCAACTGGATTACCTCAAAAACGGAATCTCCTCAGCGCAACTCTGCCCTAGCGGATACTCTCTGGCACTGGACCACGCAAACGCCCAAAGCCGCCACCGCTTGGATCGAAGACCTTCCAGCAGGCAATTCGCGAGACCAAGCGATTGCAGGTCTTGCCGTAGCGGCCGTTGAATTTGATCCTCGCAGCGCCCTTGAATGGTCGCTTAAAATAACAACCCCTTCATTACGCAACGACCTCAGCCAGCATACCTTCAAAGCTTGGAGTGTTACAGACCCCAAAATAGCCCAGCAATGGGCAAACGATCACCAATTTTTTCCCGATAATTAGACCATCTTCACTTTATGAAACGGCTTCTCGCAGGATGCACCCTTATCGTCTTTTCTTCTCTCGGCGTTTGGCTTCTTCCAGCTCGCGACAAGAAAAATGTTTCCGGTGATCAGCCGACTCCTTCGCCTGCCGAAGTTGGCCACCCTTCCTTTCTGAGTCCGCATTTTAAACCTATTGTCGTTCATCAGGATCGTCTCTTCGTCGCCAATACCCCGGCCGACACGGTCGACGTATTTGACACCTCTTCAAATAACCTTCTCGCCCGGATTCCAGTTGGTATCGATCCCGTCAGCATTGCAATCCGCCCCGATGGACTTGAAGCTTGGGTCAGCAATCACATTTCCGATTCTATAAGTGTCATCGACACCAATCCCGAGAACTCGACGCATCTCCGCGTCATTGACACTGTGCAAGATATTGATCTCGAGAAGCGCGCTACTAATTTCGACGAGCCCGTTGGCATCGCCTTTGCCAGCAATCAAAAGGCCTACGTTGCTCTATCATCCGAAAATAAGATCGCTGTCATTGACGTTGCCTCCCGCAAGATCTCCAAGCGCCTTAATATTCCCGCTCAAGACCCGCGTGCGATCGAGGTCCGGAACGGTAAGCTCTATGTGATCCCCTTCGAATCTAATAACAAAACCCAACTCTCCGGCGGCTATAAAATTGATGGCGACCTCGTTACTTTTAATGCTCACGAGCATTCCATAGCCAATAATAACGTCCTCTCTTTGGGTCACGTTGTTGATATCGTCAAGCATCCTAAAGTCCCCGACAAAGATCTTTTCGTTTTCGATACTGAAACCGACAAACTGATTGAAACAGTCGATACTCTCGGAACTCTTCTTTATGGTCTCACTATTGATTCCAAAGGCACGGTTTTCGTTGCCCAAACCGATGCCCGGAATCATATTAATGGTCGTTCAGGCACTAAAAAACATGGACTGGCCCAACTTCAAAACCGTGCTTTTCTAAATCAAATTACGCGAGTTGATTTCCAAAAGAATGCCGCCAAAAAACCAAGCTTTATCGATCTTGAGCCTTTACCCTCAGTTCAAATCATCCCGCAGAATGCCTTCGCTACTCCCTTTGCCATAGAGATCAGCTCCGATGATCAAACCCTAGTTGCCACGGCTGCAGGATCAGACAAGGTTTTCACGGTGGATACTTCCAGCGGCAAAGTCATGGGGCATGTCAAAGTAGGATCGGTCCCTCGGGGTATTGCTCTCCGATCTTATGAAGGAGGAGCTCCAGCCCAAGCTTGGGTCCTCAATGCCGTTGAGAATTCCATTTCCCAAATCGATCTTTCTAACCCGGAAAACCCAGTCGTTACATCTACCATTAAACTCGACGACCCCACCCCCGCGCCATTCAAACGTGGCCGTATTGCCTTCAATAATGCGAGTGCCTCCAGCACCAAAACTTTCTCTTGTGCCAGTTGCCATCCCGACGGGCACACCGACCAGCTTCTCTGGGTTCTTAAAACTCCTATCGTCTCTGGAGGAAGCCAAATCCAGCCTCGGTCGACCATGCCGCTTCGCGGACTCCGTGATACAGCGCCCTTTCACTGGGACGGTATTCCCGGTGATCCTTATGGCGGAAACAATAGCGCAAATGTCCGCGGGCATAGCCCTCCAAATGTTGACGGTTCCAGCCCTGACAATGCCATTCGCGATGTCGTTGATGGCGCTTTGAAATCTACGATGGCGCTTGGAGACAGCGCCACTGGTAAGGGCGACTTACTCGATCGGAACGAGCGCTATTATATCTCGCGCTTTCTCCTCGCCATTCCTTACCCACCTGCTCAAAAACGTGCTTTTACCAACGTCCTGTCAAAGAGAGCGGTTGACGGATTTGAACTCTTCCACATCAAAGGCAACCACGAAGGGAAACCACAACCGAATGTTTGTGGTGACTGCCATCGTATGCCCTTTCTCGTCTCAACCAACACCCCCGGATCCGGGATGGATGCCCCAACTTGGCGCGGAGCGTATGATCGCTTTCTTATCCTGCCGCAAGGCCGGCTCAATATCATCGACTTTGATTTTTATCGTAATATCGCCGAGAAAGGGATTCCCGAGAAAGATCTTTGGCGTCTGTCTTGGCGAAGCAAACCACGATTTGACCCCATTTGGGAAATGGTCCTTGAAGGGAGCACCGGCTACTCTGGCACCTTTGCCCGCCAGCTCACTCTAAATCGAAAAACTGCTAATCAGCGACTCACTCTCGAGCTTCTTCCGGCTCTTGAAGCTTCGGCAGCCGAAGAGGCTATTGTCCTGCAAGCTGAGGCCCTCCTTGATGGAAAAGACATGACTCTGCAATTTCAACACGGTCACTATATCCAAGTTGATAAAAGTCGCCAGAGCTTCACCCGCCAACAACTCATTGGTTATGCCAAAGAAGGGAAATTTTTAGGCTCCTTCACGGCCCGTCACGGAGCTCAATCTGGGTTTTTTATCCCACAACCTGCTCTCTGGACCCTCAGCTCCATTCAAGAGCAAAGCGGCCGCCAGCAATTTCCCATTCTTGCCGGAGGGAATCAAACCATGACTATGAATGCTCGTCACGTCACGGAAGATGCCCACGTCATCATCGATGGTCGCCGTGTCGAGGCCTCCGTTAAGAAAGGAACTGCTGAGACCATCGCGATTACTATCGACTCACTTCCCCCCAACGGTTTGCATTTTCTTCAGATCCAAAACTCCCAGGGGCTCTTCAGCAACGATTTCATTTTTCACGTCGCGGATAAAGTGGAAGACGTTAAAGGTTCTCCTCGGAACGATCCTGATCAGCTCCGTAATCTTCTTGAAAGATCGATCGCTAGCGGAAGCGTAGCGAGAGTTAAGCGCCACCTTAAGCTCGGGGCCCGTGTGAATCGCCTTCACCAAGAAAATGGCATGACTCCGCTTGCGAGCGCCGCTCTGCATGGGCATCTTGAGATTATCGAACTTCTCCTCGAGCATAAAGCAGACGTCAAAAAATCTAACCGTGATGGCAATACGGCTCTCCACAATGCCGCCTTCATGTGTCGCAGCGAAATCGTGAGTGCTCTTCTCAAAAATGGAGCTTCGACCACTATTCGTAACCATCGTCGTGAATCACCAATCGACGTTGTCTCTGGCGATTGGAGTAAATCTCTCGGTGACCTTTACCGCTATCTAAATACGGTTGTCGCCCAAAAAACCAATTTAGAGAAGCTGCACGAGCAACGCAAAGATATGATCATGCAACTTCGTAAATATGCTCCAAAATAGCCTGCTGTTTTTCAGCTAAATATTTCTCCTAATTTCTGATAAAAAATTACCATCGTTTTGGCACCATGAAAAAAAATATTCTTCATCATCTCATTTGGGCACTCGTGGCCATCACCACTTTTGTGGTCGGCTCAAAAATGAATTCTTCCAACCCTGAGCAAACCGCCAAATCAAAACGTGGATTACAAAACAGTTCCAGCAGTCGTAGAGTCGCAACCTCAGCCGAAAATGGTTCGAATCCTCGTGCTAAATCAACCCGGTCCAAAACAAAAAGTAGATCAGAAACAGGAGAGAGCGTCACTCTTACCGAGGAAGGAATTGCAGAACTTGGAGCGATCTTTAAAGATGGTAACCTTATCGAGCGTCGGCTCGCTTTTGCTGAGATGCTAAAGCAACTCACTCCTGATAATGCTCGGCAATTGCGTGAGCAGATCGCCCACATGTCGCAAGACTCTGCCGAATTTCGCGAGTTTCACTACGCTTGGGGGGCTATTGCGGGAGATGAGGCAATCCTGCATGGGAAAGACACTCCAAAACGTGATATGGCTGCCTCGCTGGCAGGATGGGCGTCCGAAGACCCACAATCTGCCATGGCTTACTTTGATAATCTTTCCGCCGAGGAACAAAGTGATGGGACTCACATGAAATGGGGAGCGGCCTTCGGACTGGCTGACGCTGATCCACAACTTGCTGCCGAGTTTGCAGTCGAACGCTCACAAAGTGGAGATAAGGATGCTGATAAAATGATCCACATTGCTGCTGCTGCGGCCTTGAAATCTGGAGGCCAAGAAGAGGTTACCCAATGGGCAAGTAATATCCCTGAGGGAGACCTGCAAAACACCGCCTTTCAAAGAATCGCCGGAGATTATGCCAAAGAAGATCCCGCCAAAGCTGTGGAATGGGCTAGCAATCTTCCCGAAGGCGAAGGCAAAAATCACGCTGTCGGATCCTCTTTTCACCAATGGGCTAACCGAGACCCTAAAGAGGCCGCTAACGCAATCTCCTCACTCCCAATCGATCAGCAAGATTCCGCAACCTATGGTTACGCCACAAGCGTCGTCCACAAGGAGCCTGCTGCTGGAGTGCAATGGGCAGCCAACATCAAAGACCCTGAAGCCCGAACAAATGCAATGGTCGATACCGGCCGTGTCTTTTATCGCAGGGACCGCGAAGCTGCTCAGGAATGGCTCGCCACATCTAATCTAACGGAGGACTCAATCCAACGGATCACCGGAGGAAAATAAAATCCAACCCAATAAAATTCAGTAACTCTTGCTATATAATTTTGAGTTATCGTTTTCGATAGCTGCGATTATCTTTCTATTTTTGACAAAGATAACGCTTCCATCAAAAGGCTATCCTGCCGACTGCATTTTACCAATGGCCATGCTCTCCCAACCTTTCTTTGGGATGTATTTGTAGAAGATTTCTTCACTCTCGCGATCTACCGCTACGAGGTGCGCCCATTCATTATCAAATAACTGACTCACGTTGATATGCTTCTCTAGGATACGGCTTATTCGATCCCGAGGTGCATCGACAATTACGAGAGCTCTTAGGGGCTCGTGATAAGGTTGATCTCCATTCATCACTGATTGTCGGGCTAGGCCCGTGCGTAAATCGCCCTGAGGACCCGACATGATCCCCATACGGCCAACCACGTTATGATAGATCTTACTACCACTTCCATAAACTTCTGGGTCGGTCGCGGAGAAGTAATGCTCACAGTTGATCCATTGTCCTACGACAACGGGTGCTGCTAGGATCCCTTCAAGAGACGCTTCGGTTGGGTCTTTACGATAGTCATGGGAGACGAGGAAAGTTCTCCCTTCAAGGTCAATATGGCTCGTCAGTTCACGAGGACCGACTACAATAGAGGCATTACCCGAAAGGCCCCATTCTGGACGAACTTCACTCCAGTCCCCGGCCCGTCTTCCAATTTCGCGAACTGCTGCGTCATCGCTGGGATCAGTTGTGGCCTCCGGTAAACGAAGGCACCTTTCACGGTTCGTTGCGATTGTTGCGCGGAGAAGATCCTCCTCGAGTTTGGCGAGATCTCCACTGTGAGATTCTGGCAGGTCAACCCTGTCGTAGAGTTCGACCTCATCGGTTGTCGTGTTGTGCAGTCCTGCGATGAAAATCGTGTCTTCTGGAATGGTTAGGCCGTTATCAGCAAGAATAGCACGCACTTCAGGAAGATTTGCAATTGTAGCGAAAGCACGTGCATTTGGCTTGCTGGGGTTTCCTCCACAGGCGCCACAATCGAGTGCAGATTCATATGGATTGTTATCCGACTTACTGCCATGTCCGCAAATCAGAATAAGACGGGCAAACCCTTCGGTCAGTCCAATGGCACCGAGAACATTTTTCAGCATACTCGCCTGTTCATCTAGAGTCATTCCCAAGTCGATATCGTGATCGTGGTCATGATCGTGGTCATGGTCTTTCCTATCAAGAGTCAAAGAAGTTTCAATTGGCGGCGATACAGAGCGAGAGAACCGTTCTTTAAACTTCCGGAAAGAGCGGGGAAACATGGTTCGCCCGATTAGGGGCCAGCCGAATATCCAGCCTATGGACTCCACAGTTATATAAGGGGTCAAAACGTGGGCTTTTAGATCATGAAGGATCTCATGGGCCGTGTGGAAAAACTTTTTACCTGCCTTGTGCTTTGCAACTTCGTCATTCTGGCCATCACGCTCAACCTCGTGGAAGGTATGCGTAGGCTTTGCAATAGCGGGATACTGCTCCGTATGGTGGTGTGCTCCATGGGGGCGGAAGCGAATGAATATATTGAGGAATCCGGCCCACCCAATCGTCTCATAGTTTCCTTGCGCCTCAAGATTTCTCCGAAAGGGCTCTGATCTGACATCGATACAGAAAACTGATTGCGCAATTGGGCGTTCTGGTGATCCGTCTTCTTCTTTGCTGGCAGAGATCCCTTGAGCAACTTCGCTCATGACTTGCTCATGATAGCCAGCTTCGAAAGCTTTGAGCCAGATAGGCCCATGCTCGGATACCGGAAAAGCTTCGAGCCACTCTTGCAATTTTTCTAGCTCTTGCGGTGCTGCCTTGAGAAGAGTTTTCGGATCAAGATCAAGGGCTCTGGAGAGGTCTGTGAGTTGTAAAGCCTGAGTAAGCCCAACTTTCTTGACCTGAAGTTCCGTATCAAGTTCCTCTGCCTGTTCACGCAGGTAAGAAGAAATCGCGTCAAATTTTCCTTCGATAGAGAGTTTTGTTTTGCAGGCTTTTTGGACAAGCTCTTTTTCATACCAAAGACGCACGGCAAGATATTGGACTAAGTCAATGGGATAAGCTTCCTGCCATTCGTAGTCTGGATTTTCGCCCCGCCAGTTGATGAAGCTCGCCCATCCGTAAAGAGACGCGAGCTCAAGTGAGAGATAATTCTGCCACTGATCTTCTGGAATACCGAGGGCATTAAGATTCTCTCGGAGTGCTTCCTCCGGTGACGAAGGGAGAGCCGCAATTTTCTTTTTACTTTTATTGATTCCACAAGGGGACCATTCCTGCCCGGCAAGATTCTTCCAGGCTTGGTAGAACGTTTGATCTCGTTCAGGCATGGCCCAGGCGGCGTGACCTTCATCTAGGAAAGCTTCGCACCACTTAATCACTTCCCGATCGATCCAGAAGGAGACCCTCGTATGCAATTCACGGTCACACCAGTCAGCGAGAGTTTCTTCGCGGCCAAGAGTGGTCGTTTCCTGATTTACAAGATCAATACCGTCAATGATTTGCTCACTTAAGCTCTTGATGGTATCTCGATCCTGAGAGCGGTCGACTTTTGCTTCAATGGAGTCAGTCGTGACTGGTGGCGCTCCACTGAGGAGATGTGCTTTGAGCATATCAGCATGGGAGATTTGTGACCCGTTTAGATCTATATGCTCTTGTTTAATCAGTGGCTCGATAGCATCGTCAACATGCTTGGGAAGGATGCGTTTGCTCTCAACAAATCCCCGGTATGTTTCGTTCGACAGGTATCCTTTACCTCCAGTGAAGCGTTGGGCTAAGCTAACAGCATCTTGGAAATGCATATGCTCTAGATTATGCAGTGGGTTGTGATGAACAAAGCCCCGCATAGGCCAGTAATGAGCGATGACTTCACTGGCCTTAGAAACGAGTGCCCGAAGCTCCTCACCTTTGGGAGCGGTCTCAGAAGTAGTGGCTTTTGATGGTTCCATATTATTTCCAAATGTTTGTGATAGAGGCAGTTACTTGGTCCTGCAGCCAGTCATGGGAGATTCCACTCAGAGCTAACAAGGCGAGAATCACCACGATGAACACGGTAATCTCGTTTCCGTTGAGATCATCGTCGTCAAGGCTACTTGTTTTGGGCCCAAAAAGGAGTCGCTGCATTAACTTGAAAAATATCCATGATGCAGAGAACCACGTAAAGAGAGCAACTATGACGCCTGGGCCAGAAATTTGGGGGTCTAGTAGCATGTCCATGTAACCAAAGAATAAGCTAAAGGGTGGTAAGCCGACGATCGCCATAACGAGTAATGCCATACACAATGCCAAACGCGGCATTTGCAAAAACAACCCACCAAGTTGATTCAGATTCAGATCCCCATAGCGAAGCCTGATGCGATCCCAGCCGAAGAGAAGGCCGAAGCTGGCGAGTATCAGCGAAGCTGCGAAAAGAGTAGCTGAATTAGTGAGTTGTCCGGCGCTTCCCATATGCCACCACAGAATGGAATACAGCGCCAGGGTTCCATAAGCGATCCGTTGCGAAACTTTATTTTGTACGATTGCTTTGATCGTCGCATAGAGCGCTCCAGAGAGAGAGATGATGCTGACTGCTTTCAGCAGCTCTTCGCTGAATTGATTCTGAAAACTACAAAAAGCGACTATCCCTAGGATCGGAGTCGCCACGATAAGCAAAGTGCCGATCGGTCGTGGAGCCTTGGTAGCTATTGAAATAAAGAGGCCGTGTAAGGGGAAAAGTGGCAGCAGCAGGCCAGCGACGACGAGCCCAATAACGCTCTTAAATGAAACCTCTTCCAAGGGATTCGTCATCAAACCAGCGATGCCAAGACCAATGATTATCATGACCGGTAGGAATAAACGGCTTTTGTCTAATCTCTCCGCTAACCCTCGCAAAGTTCCGATGACTCGGAGGGAAACGCCGTCTAGATAAAGTCTGTTTACAAAAAAGAGATAGAGTGGCTCTCGGAGACTCTGAATTGGTTTTGGGAAACTGAGGCTCTGACCGCGGCGCCTTGCAAAGGATGCAGTCCATCCCACGACAATAATCAGTGCGAATCCTGCGACAACTGTTATGAAAAGGCCGGAGGGAATCTTCCCGGCCTCGTAGAACTCCTTCACGACGTCGGGATCTGGGTAAAGGAAGTGCGTGAATTGCTCAGCAGCAAAAAGATAGGCAACAGAGACAAGGACTACGGTGAGAAGTAGCACGCTGTGGGCTTTGGTCGAACCACGAACCCGGTAGAGGGTGAGTAATGCCTGAGATGCTGTGACCCATGTAAAGAAAAGGAAAATCAGTAACCCCTGCGATTCTTGAATGGGGATGTGCAAAATGTGGTGGGCGCCAACCACGATTGCTAAAGGAAAAACTAGTGAGGTAAAGATACCTGCCACCCAAATTTGAGGGCTTGCAGGAGACGCTTTTAAGTGCTGCCCAGGGTGTGCTGGATGCTGCCGTGCCTCGTGGATGACATTTCCACAATTTAAGAAAACTGTAGCTTTGAAGAGGCCATGAGCTGCGAGGTGGAAAACAGCGAGGGAGTATGCTCCTAGTCCGCATTCCATGATCATATAACCCATCTGCCCTATCGTTGAATAACCGAGGCTTTTTTTGATGTCGTTTTGAACAAGCATCATGGAAGAACCTAGAATTGCAGTTATAAGTCCAACGGCGAAAACGACATGAAGGGTTGGCGTGCTCAGCGTGTAGAGTGGGGCTAAGCGCGTCAGAAGAAAGCCACCTGCATTGATAATGCCAGCATGAAGGAGCGCATGGATTGGCGTTGGTGCAAAGAGTGAATCTGGCAGCCACATGTGAAGGGGGAACTGGGCTGATTTGCTCATGGCACCCACGAAAATCAAAAGTGTCACGGCCGTCGCCCCACTGAGAGTCAGGCCGGTGCCCAACAGCGACACAACACCCGGGTCGGCCTCGGCGCGTTTGAAAAGCTCCGAAAATTCGACTGTTCCATAGAGCTGATAGGCTAGCACAATACCCCCAAGAAAGGCTACGTCGCCAGCCCGGTGCATAATGAAGGTCCGGAAAGAGCTATGGGCGGTCGGGACGTGCACATAGTTATGAACGAGGAGGCTGAGAGCCCAGCTCAGGAACTGCCAGAACACAAAGAGCATCACTAGGTCTGAGCACATGACCATAAAAAGCAGCGACGAGACGGTCAGCGTCAGTAGGGTCATGTAACGTCCCTGCCCCTGATCTTGCTGAAGGTAGCGGAGTGAGTAACGATACAGAAGGACACCAAAACCGGAGATGATGACCATCATAATCGAAGCTAAACGGTCAACAGTGACCCCGATAAACGGCAGGAAAGTCCAATTCGATTCCCATCCTAAACGGATGTCAGTTCCTTCAGAAGATGCGAGCTGCAAAAGCAGAGCAATCGCGAAACCAAATGCAACGACGTGGGCCCAGAGCCCAAATCGATAGTTCTTCGAGCCTCCGACTTGTTGAGTCGGAAAAGATGTTAACAAAGCGGCAGCTAGCGGCGCGAATGGGACGATGAGGGCAAAGTAGTCAGGCATCAAATTTCCGTGTTCTCTTTTCAGCTTCA
>CESF01058257.1_pt1 | contig 14810 bp, 13 predicted proteins | sample 356331 | NCBI WGS metagenome assembly CESF01 (sample SAMEA2621779, study PRJEB7988) | marine metagenome | biome: marine biome (ENVO:00000447); feature: surface water layer (ENVO:00002042); material: "saline water (ENVO:00002010), including plankton (ENVO:xxxxxxxx)" | depth 5 m
TATTTATACATAGGTTCAGTATAGGCAGAGTTTCAGTTATGGAATCATGTTATTTGAATAAATAACTCATTATGACCTTGTTTATACTAAGGTTATTAGTCTGCGCAGGAAGTAATTAAAGGAAAACCCTGCAGATTTTGACATACCTTTAGATTTTAAGTCATTAATTATAGTTGTATTAATGTCTACTTTTCCTGCATAAATCACCCAATTTCCACCGCCAGTATCACACATATAGATTTGATCGAAGTATTGATGCAAGGCTGTGGCTAAGTGATCTTCCATTTTATGGTCTAACCAATAGTTTAAAACTAACCAGCCACCCTGATTGAGTTTGTGATAGCTATTCGCAATGAACTGAGCAGAGAGCTGTTGCTGATCTATTCCATCAGCAAGATACATGTCGGCAATAATCAGGTCTGAAAAATTATCCGTCGTTTCAAGGTATTTATAACCATCGCCAATATGAATTTTTATATTGTCATGCTTAGGGAGTTGAAAATATTTCTGGGCTAAGCGAGCGACTTCGCGTCTCAACTCAACCCCTTGTAACTGGCATTCAGGTAAGAGATGGTGAAAAGTGGTTAATAAGCTTCCACCGCCTAAACCGATCACAGTTATGTGGTTAGGCTCAACCATTAATAGCGACAGTAGAATAGCTCGGGTATATTCGTGCTGTAATATATGAGGCTGGCTTATTAGCTGGCAGCTTTGTTCGTCATCCGTACCGAAGGCAAGGTAACGTTTATGGCCATCATCGAGAACTTGTATAGGGCCAAGTTCATCATAACTTCTGTGTATTTCACGCGCAGATTGATTCATTGCGGAAGGTTACCACTTTCAGGTTATTGGCGTTGGTAATTTTTGCTGAAAGTTTCTTTACCCATAGCATTGACCTGATAACTAATCATTTTTCTAAAAGCATTTAGGATGTCAGAGAAATCATCGTTTGGGTGTAATTGATTTAGGACTTGAACAGTCGCTTCAATCGTTGATAGGCCGTCTTCACGAGGGGATTTTCGTATTTGATATTCGCTGTTATTACTCGATGTTATCGCGATGCAAGGAAGGCGAGTTAGCCAGTCGTTAATATGCATCATTCGAGCAACTTTACGCCAAGTGCCATCCAGTAGGATTAAGTATTTGAAATTACGCGCAATGGCCTGCTCGCTTGTTAGACTTTCTTGATGAGGAAATACGAGCAAGCTCTGTGTTTGCCAATCATTTCCTAATAGCTCAACAGGATTAAACGTTTCCCCAACCACTAAGCGAGCGTCCTTGATTGATTTTGCCAAGATCGGGGCAGAGGAAAGCGCATGCTTTGCTTCTTTAGGGTCTTGTAAAATAATCAGTTCATAGTCGCAACTTAAACATGTCATTGCATCGCATAAACAAGTTTTTATTGGGCGTTCGCAATGGCTGCAAAGTTTACGTTTCGACATAGGGCTTATGACATTGTTAATTAATGAAAACTAAACTTAACCAAGGCACGTAAGTAATCAGCAGTACCGTGGTTAGCAAGATAAAGAAGAAGGGAATGGTAGCCCTATATAACTCAGTAACCGGTCTTTGAAAGCGGAAACTGGCAATAAATAAATTCATGCCTACTGGGGGCGTGAAATATCCCAGCTGCATGTTGGCTAAAAACAGTATGCCAAGGTGTACCGGGTGGATACCAAACTCCATTGCGATGGGTAGAATAATTGGCACCATAATGACGATGGCAGAGAAAATATCTAACATCATTCCAAGCACTAGTAAGAATAAGAAAAGCAATAGCAGAAATGTTAGCTGGCTATCGATATGCTCACTAATGAAATCGAAGATGGATGTTGGAATTTCTGCATCAATCATATAGTTTGTTGATGCTAGAGAAACGGCAAGTATGACCATGATGGCGCCGACCAATTTCATTGAGTCGCGCATTACGATGGGCAACTTGGATAGTGATATTTCTCGACGAATAACAACGGTAACAAGCAGTACGTAAAAGGCGGTAATAGCAGCGGCTTCTGATACAGCAATAAAGCCACCATAAATTCCACCCAAAACGATGAAAGGCAATGGTGCTTCCCAAGCGGTATCTTTAATTGCGGCAATGGCTTCTTTAGCATCGAACTTGGCCGTATTTTCTACTGCTGCAGGATCTCTTGGTTGAATGGCGCTGTAGATCGAAAGAGCAACCAACATTAATGTGCCAGGAATGATTCCAGCCAAGAATAAGTCATCGATGCTAACAGGAATATCCAGCGCTAACTGTTGTGCCACTACGCCGTATAAAATTAAGGGAAGTGATGGTGCAAATAATAAACCTAAGCTTCCTGATGTAGTAATTAGTCCAAGGTTGAAGTTAGTCTTATAGCCGGCCTTTTTAAGAGCGGGATAAAGCAGAGCGCCAAGAGCAACGATGGTTACACCCGAAGCACCTGTGAATGCGGTAAATAGTGCGCATGCGATGAGCGCGACAATCGCAAGACCACCGGGCATCCAGCCGAGTAATGCATCCGTAATACGGACTAGGCGCTGCGGTGCTTTACTTTCACCCAGCAGATAACCTGCAAATGTGAATAAAGGAATCGCGGTAAGTACAGGCATTTCGGTTAGGCGATAAATCTCAATTGCGACAACTTCTAAACCGATGTCTTGTTGGAAAAATCCCCATAGAGCGCTGGCAGCAATAACAGTAAATAAGGGTGCACCCATTAGGGCCAATAATAAAAAGACAGCAGAAACTAGAATTGCCATTATAGATTCTCTCCCTGACCTTGATGAGAGCGATTTTGAGTAGAAGGATCTGAATCAGAATCAAGCTCTGGATTTGGCTGATAATTTGGAATACGAATAAAACCTAAGGTATGTAAAAAGAAGCGCACTGACATTAATGAAAACGTAAAAGGGATAATAATTTGCAAGGGCCAAGCAGGTACTTGAGCAAAAGCGATATCATCGTATTCAATTGACTGCTGGATAAAATCAATACTGTAGCGCGCAACAATTGCGCAGATGATACCGGCGAATAAGCTACCGCTGATACCACAGACTTTTTTTCCCAATGGACCGACAAAGCGACTAATAACATCAATAGCAATATGTTCTTGGCTGCGACTGGCTAATAATGCACCTAATAAACCTAACCACAAAACCAATACCTGTAACACAGGGGGAATCCAAATAAGGCTGCCTCCTGTCATTAAACGCATGGCAATATCTGTAATGGCGAGTGCTAGCATAATAAAAAGAACCAATGCTAAAAGCAGGTCTTCCATATGATGTAGCCAGCGGAAAGTACGCTGTATTGTAGGATTTGGCATCAATGACATTCGCTATAGATTAAAGGGTAGATCTTTGAGGTCTTGGAAATAGCCTGCTATTGATGCTAGCAGGCTAATGGGCTTTATTGGGCTTGACGATATTCTTTTAGCGCTTGTACTAAATCGTTATAGGTATCAATAGGGTATGCATCAACGGCTTTTAAGTTCTCAAGCGCAGTGTCAGCAATTTCTTTCCATTCAGTACCTGATGGCTTATCAAATTGGATACCATTTTTCTGTAGTGCTGCACGAGCGCCAATATCACCTTCTGCATTTAAGGTATCTAGGCGTTTAAAAGTAGATGAAATAACGTCTTTAACAATTGCTTGGTCGGTTTCTTTAATCTTCTTAAAAGCTTTTTGATCGACAACTAACATACCCATGATTAGTAATAATGGCTCATCAGCCATGTGATTAATCTTGGTATGCCATTGTAAAGCAATTGCACCAGATGGGTTGATGGTTACAGTATCCAGCAAGCCTGTTTGCAAGCCGGTATATACGTTAGAAATTGGAGAGGCTATTGGATTGATACCAGCAACAGTAAAAATTTCATTACCGATTAAGTCGCCTTCTGGAACCCACACTTTTTGGCCTTTTATGTCTTCGGCTTTTGTTAGAGCTTTATTTGACATCAAGTAAGCAAATCCGCCTTCCGACAACCCCAATAACTGGAAGCCCTTATCCGCTAATCCTTTGGATATTATAGGATCAAAGGTTTTACGCACATGATGAACTTCATCAAGATTGTTGAAGGTAAAAGGTAGGCTGTATAGCTGAACGCCATTGTAAATATGCGCTAGGGAGCCCGCAGAAATTGCACCGCCATGAAGTTGGCCTGAGCGCATTTTACGTAAAACAGTTTTATCACTACCCATAACACCACCTGGGTAATATTTGATTTTTACACGGCCTTCGGTTTTTTTCTTCACTTCTTTTGCAGCGGCCTTCATTTCATTCATCCAGCTGCTGCCGTTTGGTACAACAGTGGCAATCTTAAGTGTTGCTGCCATGATCTGACTGCTAAACAATGTAATTAAGCTAGAAGCGATTAGTGTTTTTATAAAACTCATAATATTTGGCTCTAAAGTAAATTCGTTAGAATGGTTAATTGTTAGAAGTATTCAACGTGCTCTTTATTCACGTGCCTGTTATTCAAAATAGTCCTCTGAATCAGCCAGTAATACTTTGGCTTGTTGTTTTGCAAGTTGATTCAATAGAGTTAGCCCTTCAGCTTGAGCTTCTGCGTCTAACACTTCGTTTAATAGCCTGTCATGTAGCTCTTGTTCAAACATTAAGCGAGCGTATTGCTGTGCATATAATACTTTAGCCATTAAATTCTTACCGTCGGAAGCTCTGATAGCATTGTCAAAATGAGCTTTGGCTAAATCAGGTCGCCCACCTAACGAAGGAGGGAGTTGTGATTCCAAGACGCCCATATAAATTTGCGCAGTGCCGTTGTCGTAATCAGGGTCGTATTTGAGTACCCAGTTAAATAATACTTTAACTTTTGGGAGCTGTGCTATGGCATCCCAGTCAGTGCTATTAGCTTGAATCCAGCTAGCCCATGAGGCGGCGTATGTATAAACAAGAACTAACTCATCTTCATCAAGATCAGTGAGTTCAGTCTTAATATTTTCTATTTTTTTGTCGAGGGCTAAACACAGGTCTTCTTCATTCTCGCATAAGGCGTGCTGAGCGTAGCTTTTTGAGCGATTAGCCATGCGCTTAGTTTGCTCTTTGTCATTGGCAAAAACGCCCGCATATGCGCCATAGAGCTTTGCTGCAGGGATTAAGAATGCTTCTTCATCTGGGTAAGTGGCAACAAGCGCATCTAGCATCAATAGATAGGCAGGTGCTGCAGTACGGACTAATTCAGGGTCTTCTTGGTTCATCATTGAACGAGATAAGTTTTGCGGAAGGTTGCCGATTGAGCAAGCCTGAATGCTAATAATAGCAATGATTATTAATAATCTGTTCATGAGAATTCTAAGACAAAAAATGAGAAATGAATTGTACACTGCTTATTGTGACATTTTAACCAGTCTCTTGTGCGGTAGTCTTAAATAAAACCACCGCAATGTCATCGATGAGAGGGATGAACAATAAGTTAGTTTAAAGAAGGGGATAGCTGATCGAGAGCTATTACTTTATTCAGCTCTCCGCCCATTGCTAAATCAATTCCAATACTGCGCAGTATATTGAGGGTATCTTCATCATTTACTTGCTCAGCAATGGTTTTCTTGGCCATAAAATGAGCAATTTCGTGAATGGATTTAACCATTGCGTAGTCAGCAGAGCTGGTGACCAATTCTGCAATAAAGGTATGGTCTATTTTTACATAATTAACGGGTAGTTGTTTTAAGTAATCAAAAGATGACTGCCCTGTACCGAAATCTGATAGCGTGAACTCACAGCCTAGGCTTCGCATTTCGTGCATGAAGTCAGCAGCATCTTCAATATTTTGAATCGCAGAGGTTTCATTTAATTCGAAACAGAGCTTGTTTACAGGAATCTCATGCTCGCTAGCTTGCTCAAAGATGAAAGCTAATAACGAATCGTCATTCATTGAATAGCCAGAAAGTTTTAGCATAAAACGATCGACTTTAGCGACTTCGTTTTTATGTGTGCCCATCCATTTAATTAATTGCTCTAACGTCCAGCGATCAACCAAGTGCATACGGCTGTAATGCTCAGCAGCTTGCAAATACTCTAACGGTGGTATTTGTGTACCGCTTTCATCTTCAATACTGATAATGACTTCGAACTGTTGTAATTTTTTTTCTGCTTCTTGTATAGCAGTTACTGGCAAACATAGTAAATGTAATTGGTTGGAATCAAGTGCTTGATTTAGTTTGTTTGCCCAAGACATGAATTCATCACGCTTTATGCGTGCACTATCATCTTCGATATAGCGATAAACTCGACTGCCACCTTTTTCTTTGGCGAGCAAACAGGCTGATTCGGCAAATTCTACGAGATCCAATTCGTTGGCAATTTGGAAGCTAAGTTCAGATACCCCCATGCTTAAATGGATACGGAACTTGTTGTCCCCACTTTCGATATCCATTCCTTCTAATAAGAGCTTAAGTTCTCTGGCTTTTGCTTCGCCTTGGTCAAGCTCTGAGTGTTGGAATAAAATAGCGAATTCGTTGCTGCCCATTCGCGCACAATCTGCCTTGCTGTCTGTAAAAGTCGCTAATTGATGAGCAACCGCCTTAAGGCATTCATCCCCACCTTCAACACCATAATCACTATTGATGAGCTTAAATTGGTCGATATCGATCAAGCAAAGAGTGTGGGTTAAGTTTGAACGATGAGACTTAGCTGCCTCTTCTTTTAAGTAACGCATAAAGTGCTGGCGTGTACTAATTTGGGTTAAAGCGTCAGTATTGGCTTGAGCAGATAGATCGCTATAAATTTGTTGTACGAGAGCATCTAAGCTTTGATCTACGGCGGACTCTTCTTGTTCGTACAAGCGTTTCACACTGCCATCTTCTAATGCTGCTGCTAGCTTTTCAAGGGTGAAATCGACGACTTTCATACCGCTGTGATTCACACAAGCAAACTTGGATCCATCTTCTGCGACCCAAACAACAGAGACATTTTGATCTTGTTCTACAAGCAGTAGCCAATCACCCACTTGTAGATTAAGCGCTCTACGAACGCCTTTGCCTTCAAGGGAAGGTTTCTCTTCTTCTACGTGTTCTGGTACTTCAACAACTTGCTCAACTTGGCCTATTTTTAGGTGCTGTTCTGCTACTTTTAATATTTCATCATGCCAATGGCTATGGTCTGGGCTGATACCATTGAGTAGATCAAGTTCGCCGCGCATTAAATTGATTAAAGGTTTAAAGCGATCGAATAGTTCATTACGTCCAGAATTTGAGTCGTTAAATAACGATAAAACTTGTCTATATAGCTTGATAGCCCCGCGGAAACGTTTACTTTCTGAAGTCTCACGTAAATAAGTGAGTGTTAATAAAGGCTTCCAGCCTTCTTCAAGCCACTCCATAACGATGGCAGGTAAGGTTTTCCCTGCTGTATCTTTGTTGATGAGGCGTGTGATTTTCTCACGGGCTTGCTCAAATTTGTGCTCACCCTCAGCTGCCTGAGCAACTCGGTCTGCATTCATTTTTGCTCGGCGTTGAGCTTCTAATAGCATCGTATTAACGCCAGCTTGTAAGCTAGCTAATTGAGCTTCTAAATCCTCAGAACTACTGGTGCTATCAATATTTTTTAGAAGAGATGCGAGTTGTTCACTGACTTTATCTTGACCAGTTGTTGTCATACGGCCAAGTTTTGAAATGGAATTCAATGCAACACGACCAGGGTGATGTGGATTGAACATCATGCTTGGATCATTCAACATCATTATTGATAACGGCTGCTCAAGCTCTTCAATAAAGGGCTTAATGAAATCTGATATCTGTTCGCTACCCACTAGGTTCTGAGTAACGTGCTCTAAAGTATCGAGCGCTTCACGGTTTTCTAAGGGTAGTCCTATTTCCGAATTTGCGAGTGCTTGTTCTAGGTCTTGGCGTACGTTTCCTACGCGGGTATTTGACTCCTGCCATAATTGCTGCAATGCAGTTTGAACTTGTTTATGGTCAGCAACGGGCATACTTGGTTGAGTAAGTTCTGATTCAACTTCTGCGCTGGTAGAGCCGTTTTCTATGCGCTGATAACGTAATGATAATAGATTCTGAATGTTGCTAAATGCTTGCTGAGCTTCGGCTTGGTGCTGGCGAAACGATTGCATTGATCCTGTATTCGAAGGAGGTAAATAGTTAGCTCCTCCAAGTGGCTGTGCTGGTGTTAAATTTTGAGCTGGTAATATCTGCTCTCCATTGTTAGGCAGGATTTGAGGCTCAGAGGCTGTTATCGATTCTTCGTTTTCATCATTACTTGCTTCACGAGAAATAGGAGAAGGGCGGCTAATTGCTCGCACTGGACGATGGCGAAAGGCCAAAGGTATATCGATAAGCTTTATCAACCATTGATAGACGGCTTGTAATTGATGACCTGCAACTTGTTCGAAGACATCAAAAACAACTTGTCGTATGTTACTTTCGAAATTATAGGCTTCGATAGAAGCACGAAAAGCTTCTGTAATAATATTGGCGTTAAGAGGGTTAAAGCAATGCTCTGGTTTTGCGTCAGATATCATATCTAAGAGCTGGCGCACTTCAAATGAGCCATGGCTTAGGCGAGACTGCAAATGCGTACTTGTCACTTTTGCAAGCAACCAATCTTCAAACTCATCTTGTTGTACTAACGATAAACTTTGGTTTTCTTTATCTTCTTGTTCAACACGATTGGTTATCTGAGGTTTATTCTCAAGCCAACAGTTTAGCTGCTCTCCAATTGAACGGATGAATCGACTTTGTATATTGCTTTTTTCATCTTTTATGAGCTTTTCAGCGCTAAAAAAGGTTTGCTGATCGGCGTTGTTGAGCGCTTTATTCGCATGAGCAAAAAGTTCTTCCAGTGTTTCGCTATGCCATTGCTTAATAATGCCTTCGCTGCTTTCTTTAACGCGCTGGGTGAATAAATTTTTATATTCACGCTTTTTGTCATCTGATAGCCCCCCGCTGTTGCGCGAAGCTTGATTTATTCCCTGCAATTTGAGGAATATGCTGTCATCAGCGTGTGATAGCCTAAATCCTGCTTGGTTATCTTTTTGATATAAACAGATGACAGAGATATTTAAGGGAGTCTCTTCTATAGTTAAATATAATTGCAGAGTGTCTTCCGTACGAATATTTAAATTTACATCTTCAGGCCAGTGAACGCGTAAACCTTCTTGGGAGAAATCTGAAATATAACAGGTATAACTAGAACCATCTGTAGATATAAGTTTAGCTTCAACGTGACTTTCAAATCGAGGGTGTTCGCGCTTTTCCATGCTTGCTGTCCAAGGGTGAGATAATAAATTTTATCGTGTTCTATTAAGTATAAACCTTAATTGCAGAGCTGCTTGATTGAAGGCTGCTTAGGTCTGATAAAGTTATCTGACGAGCAGCCAAACCAAGGCAAGTAGACACTAGATACATTATGTCACATAGTTAATATTTACAATGTAAAATATCAATAAAGATCTAATTGGCCATAAAAGATGAGATGTATCTATTTACTGGCTCGCTAAGCTTGCTATCCTAGCTAATAACTAGGTAGTTATATAGAGAGAATGTTATGAATAGCAAAATATTAACGCGTGAGAATATGTTGGCGGAAGCTGCAAGCCAGATTACGGTTATCGATACTGAGAGAGCGGAAGAAATGCTGACCCAGGAGGTTGTCGTTCTGGATGTTAGAGAGACTGCCGAATTTCAGGCTGGGCATTTACCCAAGGCGATTAACGTGCCACGTGGAGTACTTGAGTTTAAGGTGGCTAACCACCCTGACCTAATGGACCCACAGCAGCCAATTTTGATTTATTGTAAAAATGGTGGACGCAGTACATTAGCTGCATTGACCTTAAAGCAAATGGGTTTTACTCATGTAGAGATGTTAGCTGGTGGCTTTGATGGTTGGACTGGTGCGGTTCAGCAAATTGAAATTGATCCAAGTATTTACTAGTTGAAGTTGAGGGTTATGAATATCGTCATTAGCTGCAGTCTCGTTAGGGAAGTTATTTGTATAAGGAGGCTAGCTTTATGAAGAACCATTTAGCAGGATTCTTTGGGTTGTCAGGTGTTGATAGCCATGAAAACCGACGTGCGATCAAGGTGGGAAGGTTATTCGAATGGCCAATGATCCTGATTGCTTTTTGGATAATTCTGGAATGGTATATTGATGTTAAGGGAATGGCGCCATTATTAACACTTTACAGTGACTGGATAATTTGGGGCTTTTTTGTCATTGAAATTCTAGTATTGAGTTTACTGGTTGATAATAAATCTGCTTTTTTAAAGAATAATTGGGGCGGTTTGGTGATTATTATCTGGGGCTTGCCTTGGCTTTGGGATGTCTTTCCCATGGCAGGGGGTTTCAGGATTCTGCGTTTATTAGTTTTGTTTTCGATGTTATTTAGCATGTCTAACTCGGCGAGAAAAATTTTAAGTCATAACAACCTTGGCACGACCCTTATGGTCAGTTTTCTCGTTGTTGTTTTTGCAGGAACAATCATGGCAACGGTTGATCCAGGTATAGAAACACCTCTGGACGGTATTTGGTGGGCTTGGGTCACTGTCACGACAGTGGGCTATGGAGATATTGTACCGGTAACTACGATCGGTAGAATCTTTGCTGGTTTTTTGATCTTGTTAGGTATTGCATTGTTTTCAATGCTTACGGCAAGCTTTTCTGCATTTTTTCTTTCTGAATCAGAAAATAAGTTAACCGCTAAAGAGATTGAAAACAGTCAGAAATTAGAAAAACTCCAAGAGAAGATATCGTCTTTAGAAGGCAAGATAGACGAGTTATTGGCTAAAAAGTAATTTTCTTCTGTTACTCATCCACGTTCAAGCCTAGATGGTCTAGAGTGAAAGGATAAGACAGAGGAAATATTGTATGGCAATTGTTAATCACATAAACAACTACTATGAGCAAGTTGTAGCACAAGAAATACATCGACAGTTGGCAGATCAGCCTAAAGAACCTAGTTTAGACTTTATGGCTGATGTTGCGTGCGTAGCATTAAATAGACTGCCACCAAAATATTATCGTTATGAAGTCGATATGGCATTTTATATGTCACCGAACGAGTTAAATGAGGTTAAAACCAAAGTTGAGGATTCAGTTAAAGAAGCAATAGCCTTCGTGGTTCAGCATGGGCGGTTAGATTAAGCCTACGATTATTTGAGACCTGTGAACGATCTTTTAGCTTTAAGTGTTTAGAAAGTGTAAATATCTATTGCAATAACTCTGGATCATTATTTAATGGAACAAAGGAATTGCTAGGCAGGAAATAATGAAAATTTTATTAGTGGATGATGATCAAGAACTTTGTGAGTTGTTGGTTCGATATCTACAGCGCGAAGGCATTGAAGTTGATCAAGTCCATACAGGGGCTGATGGTTTACGACAAGCGTTCACATACCCTTATGATGCAATGGTATTGGACGTTATGATGCCAGGGATGACAGGGTTAGAGGTTCTAACTGAGTTGCGTAAAAAGAGTCAGTTACCCGTTGTTATGCTGACTGCTAAGGGCGATGAAATGGATCGAATTGTTGGCCTTGAAATAGGGGCAGATGATTATTTGCCAAAACCCTGCAACCCGAGAGAGCTGATTGCCCGTTTGCGGGCTGTATTTCGCCGCGCTCAGTCGGAACCGACCACTAAAAACTCTGATGTGATTCGCATTGATGAACTTGAGATCGATCATAGTCAGCATCATGTTTTGAAAAATAATGAACTCCTTGAACTTACCGTTACTGAATATAATATTTTAAATACTTTGGTTTCTCATTTGGGTACAGTTGTTGAAAAAAATCAGTTAGCTGAAGAGGCTATGTCGCGATCATTAACCTTATTTGATCGTAGCTTAGATATGCACTTGAGTAACCTTCGTAAGAAGTTGGGTGTTCATGATGATGGCCAAGCCCGAATTAAAACAATTCGTGGTGTTGGTTATATGTATGTTACTGCGCAGGCTTAATACTACTTGATGTTTAATTTGCGTGGTATTTATTGGAAGGTTTATTCTGCTTTTATCTTGACCAGTGTATTAGCGATTCTGGTAACGCTTGCTTATGCTGTTTTTTATCGGCAATTGTCTAATGAAACTAATAACATAACTGCCCCGACAGAGGGTTACATATCCTCTGCCGAGCTTATGCTGCAGCGCGGAGGAGAACCATTATTAATTGAATGGTTGCTCACCTTTGAAGCCCACCCTAATGTAAACGCTTATGTTTTTGATAATCGTGGCGTCAGTATTCTGGGAAGTGAACTCCCTAAAGCTGTCATTGATTATGCATTTTCTGTTAATGAGCTTCACGTTAAAGTTCAACCCCTTAATCGTAGTGAAATATTAGTTAAAGCACCTTTAACCTCTTTTGATGGTGAGTTTTACTTGCTAGTGGTTGAATTTCTGCATCCTTTTGCTGTGTTAGATGTCGAAAGCTATATCTACTTGGGTCTGAGTGTCGGCATCATTTTTTTTGCGGGTATTGGTTTTTTACTGTCTGGTTATTTATCTTGGCCTCTGCAAAAGTTACAGAGAACGGTTAAGGCAATTGCTGGTGGTGATTTGAGTGCTCGTTCTGGCTATTCCTTAAATCAGCGTAAAGATGAAATTGGTGATCTGAGCCGTGAGTTTGACGTGATGGCTGATCGAATTCAGACCTTACTTGCTGATCAGAAAGGTTTGTTGCGTGATATTTCCCATGAATTACGCTCGCCTTTAGCGCGTCTTCAGATTGCAAATGAATTAGCAAGAATGGATGCTGAAGGGCCGGTAATAGAAAACTTAGATCGGATTGATCTTGAAACCAATCGAATCAATGAGATGATTGCTGAAATTTTACTCCTAGCTAAGCTGGATGTTGAACGTCACCCAGAGCAGTGGCAGGCTACTGATCTTATTCAGGTTGTGAGACAAGTTGTTCAGGATGCACATTTTGAGCAGCAATCTGAAAATATCACAATAGATTACCAGGAAAAAAATTGCTTGGTGATGGCCAATGATAAATTATTGGGCTCTGCGATAGAAAATCTTATTCGCAATGCTTTATTACATACTCATAAAGGTACAAAAGTAGAGATTACGATCAGATCTGTTGATCATACATTTGCGCTTGTTATCAGAGATCATGGGCCAGGTGTTCCAGAAGAGCATATTCCAAATCTAACTAAGCCTTTTTATCGTGCAGAGCAATCTCGCGAGCGTATTAATCAAAATGTTAAGCAAAATAATGTGGGTAGCCGAGGTTATGGTTTGGGTATGGCGATTGCGAATAGAGTCATTGAAAGTTTTGGCGGTCATATGAATATTCAAAATCACCCAGAAGGTGGTTTAGAAATAAGCTGTTATTTAAATAAGTATTAAATAATGTTGTTGCAAAAAGTATGTTTAATATTTACCGAGCATTTACGGTTCGTGGCGTGACATTTTAGCTAAACTTAGTAGACTATATTCCAGTTAGTTTATTTCAAATATTTGATTTGACGACTTTAAATAATTTTTGAGTAAGCGCGATTATGCGATTTTTTATTACTGCCATTATGAGTGTTTTTCTCAGTAGTTTTACTGCTGCTGATATGACGAAATCATTCCAGGCGGTAACTGATTTGTCTGAATTTTCACGTAATTCTAAATCAAACCATATTGAGTGGAGTAATCAGCGCCCAGAGCAAAGGCATGCTCTTGATCAGTTTTATCAATCAGTTAATCAAGCAGCGGCGACTCAGTCAGGTAATCCTGAGCCTTCGGCTCAGCGTGAGATACAAGTACAGCAAATGCGTACAATGAATCCTCAGCAACGCCAGCAAATGTTTTTAAATTATATTCAGCAAAACCGTTAGAGCTCTATTTCCTCCATCTTTCCTTCCTACACATCAATTTATTTAGCCTTAATCTAGCCTAATTTCGCGATAATCGGTAAAGTGTGCATCATTTTTTGATCTTGAGGCTACTGTGAAAACTGCTATTACTGAATTATTAGGCATCGATATGCCGATTTTATTACCAGGAATGAGCTGGATTTCAACGCCAGAACTTGTTGCAGCTGTTTCTAATGCTGGTGGTCTGGGTATTCTGGCCAGCGGCCCATTAACTCCCGAGGAAACGAAGGAAGCTATTGTTAGAATTCGACAGCTAACGGATAAGCCTTTTGGTATTGGAATTACATTATTGATGCCTGGTTCGGAAGCTAATGCGGATGTGGCGATTGAAGAGAAAGTCCCTGTTATTAACTTTTCTCTGGGTAAAGGCGATAAGTTGATTGAGCGTGCGCATGCCTATGGTGCGAAAGTTATAGCGACGGTTGTTACGGAAAAACATGCGATATCTGCCCAAAAAAGCGGTGCTGATGCCTTATTAGTAACAGGACATGAGGCAGCAGCTCACGGTGGTGATGTTACTTCATTGGTGTTGGTTCCTGCCATTAGCCGAGCTGTGAATATTCCTGTTATCGCGACAGGCGGTTTTGCCGATGGGCAAGGCTTGATGGCTGCATTTTCTTTAGGCGCCGCAGGCGTTGCCATGGGGTCGCGTTTAGCAACAAGTTCTGATAGTCCACTGCATCAAAATATGAAAGATGCTGTTGTGAGAAAAACAGAGCAAGATACGATTTATTCTAAAAACTTTGATGGAATTTATGCACGAGTAATGAATACGCCAGAGGGTGTAAAGGCGACTAAAAAGCCGATGAATTTCTTTCTCGCTTGTATAGAAGCAATGAAAGCCGCAGCAATGGTCAATCAGCCTATTTGGAAAGTTCTGATCGGAATGCTGGCGATGGTCAACCAGGTAAAACTGTTGGCATATTTTGGTGCGGCTGTACCGCGATTAAAGGCTGCGACGGTTGATGGGGACTATAAAAAAGGTGT
>CESF01122908.1_pt1 | contig 14754 bp, 9 predicted proteins | sample 356331 | NCBI WGS metagenome assembly CESF01 (sample SAMEA2621779, study PRJEB7988) | marine metagenome | biome: marine biome (ENVO:00000447); feature: surface water layer (ENVO:00002042); material: "saline water (ENVO:00002010), including plankton (ENVO:xxxxxxxx)" | depth 5 m
ATAAAGAAATAGATAAAGAAGAAGTAAAACCTGAAATAAAAGTAGCTGTGGAAAAAACTTTAGAAAACAAAACTGAAGAAAAAGTAGAGAATAAAAATACTGTAGATATAGTAAAAAAAGATATAAGTAATACAACAGATGATTTACAGTTAAGACAAACACCTCAAGCACCTCAAACTTCATCATTAACTCCAGTTTCTAATATTGAAGAGTCGAGTATACTTACTCAAAATAAAGTAGATACAAAAAATACAGAAGTAGTAAAAACTAATACTAGTGAAAATCTAGATGATGTTGATGTAAAACAACCAGTAAAATCCAATTTAGAAATTGAAAAAGTAAATGAAAAGGTTAATATTACAAAAGCTGAAATTGATTCTTTAGATTCGAAACAAAAAAGTGAACCAAAATCTTTAATGGATAGTCTACTTGAGAAAACAAAAGTATTAAGTAAAAATGAAAGTACATTATCTCAAGAAGAATCAAAAACATTAAAAAACTCTACATCATTAAATAATACAAAAGATGTTATTAGTAATATTTATTTAAGTTCTCAAAGAAATAATATAAGTAATAATGAATTATCTAATAAAGTAGATGCAATAAATTCAGTAAAAAATGCAACTACTACAGTAGAAGTAGAAGCAAGTGCAAAAAAATTAGACTTAAATATTAATGATATTAGTTTAGAAACAAAAGCTGTTGAAATTAAAAAAGAAGGCATTAATTTAATTGATAGAAAAAATAGTCTAGATAAGATAATTTTAAATAAAAATGCAAGACATAATGAAGTAAATAGTTTAATCACAAAATCAGTGGAAGCTAGTAAAGTGATATTAGATGATATGAAAGATGTAGAAACGGAAGTTAATTTAAATGTTAATCCAACTCTTGCACAAAATATTCAAGCAAAAATAATAGGTGCTAGACAACAAATGTCAAGTATGATGTCAGAAGTTGCTAGGCAAATGTATGAAAACTATAAACCACCTGTTACTGCATTTAGAATTAATCTTACTCCTGGAAATCTAGGAAGTATTGCAATTATTATGAAAAGTGATAAGGATAGTGGATTAAATATTAGTTTAAATATGTCTAATTCTACTACTCTTGATGCTTTTATAGATAGTCAAAATAGTTTAAGAAGTGCTTTAAATAAAACATTTGAAGAAGGAACAGAATTTAATCTAGAGTTCAGTTCAAATAGTGACCAAAATAGTAATCAGTCAGATGATAAAGAAGATAAAAACCAAACATTTAATAATCAATCTGATACTCAAAGTATCTTAGAATCAAGAGAGCAAAACTTAGAATCAGAAGATAGAAACTTAGACTATATGTAATGGAAGCCTTTTTATCTTTATTAGATGAAGATGTTGTTTATCAATTTCTATTATTGCTTGCTCGAATTGTTGCATTTGTTGCTTTTATGCCTATATTTGGACATACAGCAGTTAGTTCAAGAATTAGAATAGCATTTGCATTTTATATTACAATCTTTGTTTTTCCTTTAGTAAATGTGACAAGCTCTGTAAATGAAGATACTTTTATTCTTGCATTATTTTCAGAAATCACATTAGGACTTGTAGCTTCTATGTTTATTAATATCATATTTGCTTCAGTAAGAGTTATTGGTGAGTTTATAGGGTTTTCTACTGCATTATCAATGGCAACAATGTTTGATCCTGCAACTGGTTCTCAAGAGGGTTTAGTATCTAGATTACTCTATTGGATTACTATTGTTTTGTTTTTTCAAACTGGAATGTATGAGATGACTTTAGTTATTTTGATTAAAAGTTTTGCAATGATTAATTTAGGTACTTTTGATATCTTTTCTTATGATGGTATTCAAATTGCTATTGATGAAATAAAAAGAATGTTTGCCTTTGCCTTTGCCTTTGCTTTACCTTTATTTTTCATTGGATTTATTATGGATATTTATTATGGGTATGGAACAAAATCAATGCCTGCATTTTCACCATTTGTAATTACTTTTCAATTAAAGTTTGCATTAATTTTTATTTTTTTAATACTTGGAATGGAAGTTTTTACAGAAGCTTTTACTAATTATTTTATTTCAAAATTTGAATAGGGAGGTTTTTTATGGCTGATGAAGATGACAAAACCGAAGAACCTACCCAGAAAAAAATTGATGATGCTAAAAAAGAAGGAAATGTTAATAAGTCAGCTGAAGTAACAGGTGCTGCTATATTAACACTAGGTTCTATGTACTTGTTGTTTTTTTCTTCATACTCAATGAGTGAAATTAAAAAAATGATGATGTATTCTTTTAATTTTATTGGTGAGGATATGGATCCTTCAGTATATTATTCTTTAACATATACAGTTATAACTACTTTTTTAAGTGCTTTAATGCCTTTATTTGCTTTAATCATGATTCTAGTTTTCGCAACAAATTGGATGCAATTTGGTTTTTTAGTAACTCCTTTAAAATTTGATTTACAAAAGTTAGATCCAATAAAAGGTTTTGGTAATATTTTTGGTTTAAAAAAAGTAATTGAAGCTTTAAAATTAACAGCAAAACTTACTATTATTGTTGTTATTATGTTTGTTTTATTTATGTTAACGCATAAAGAGTTTCTTGCTATGATGGATCAAGAAACATCAGCATCTATTTCCTCTATGATTCAAATGACATTTTATTTTTTAGCAGCAATATTACTTATTATAATTATTTTTGCTATAATGGATTTTTATTTTACTCGACATTATTATATGAAATCTTTACGAATGAGTAAACAAGATATTAAAGATGAATTTAAAAATATGGATGGAGATCCACAAGTAAAAGGTCGTATCAGAAGAATTCAAATGGAAATGTCAAGAAAAAGAATGATGGCAGATGTTCCTGATGCTGATGTTGTTATTACAAACCCGACACATTACGCAATAGCTTTAAAATATGACAAAGAAGTTGATTCTGCACCTAAAATGATTGCAAAAGGAATTGATTTTATTGCAGTAAAGATAAAAAATGTAGCAAAAGAGAATGATATTCCAATTATTGAAAATCCTGCATTAGCAAGAGCTTTGCATGACCAAATTGAATTAGAACAGCAAATTCCAAGTGAATTTTATAAAGCATTAGCAGAGATATTTTCTTATGTATATGAATTAAAAAAGAAAAGGTAAAGTTTGAAAATTATAATACTTTTATTTATTTTATTAAATCTTGTTTATGCAAAAAAAGATTTTTATTATAGTTTTATAAACTCTAGTGGAGCGCAGATTTCAGAAAAGAGAAAACAGACTATTCGAGATGGATTTGATATAATAGAAAATGCAAAACTTCTTGCACGTGATGGTAAAATTGATGAAGCTTATAGTTTAATCAAAGATTACAAAGAAAAAAATAAAATTAATGTATTGGATTCAGATTTAACTATTTTATACTCTGAATTATCTTTAAAAAAGAAATCAAAAAGGTATTCATTAGAAGCTGCTACTTTACTAGAAAATGCTATTAATTCGTCTTCAATTAATCAATTTGATTTAGCAAAAGCATATATGTTATTGGTTGAATTAAAATTAAAAGTTAATAAAACTAAAGATGCAAAATATTTTGCACAAATTATTATAAATAATTTTGATGATGAACTTACTAAAACATATGGAAAAATTCAACTTGCAAAAGTTTATAAATATCAAAGATCTTATCCTAAAGCTATTAAAATTTTATATTCAATTTTAGCAAAAACAAATGACCAGCTTGTCGCAACAGTAGTAGCTAATGAACTTTTTGATGTATATATAGCAAATGATAATTTTGAAAAAGCAAATAAGTTGATATCAAATGTTTTAAAAAATAATATAGAATATTATGCAAATGATTCTTATTTAGCAAATGAAAAAGTAACTAAATTAATTAAATCAAATATGCCAGAACATGCAGCAGAGATATTAAAAGAGTTATTAAATAAAACTACAAAAGAAGAATCAATTGAAGATTTTAAATACAAATTAGCAAATACATATATGCTTATGTATGATAGAACTAACTTTTACTTAGAAAAAGCAAAAGAGTTATATAAAGATATTATTAATGATTATGCACAAGGTTCGTATGCTACAAAATCTAAAATGTTTATTGATGAAATTTTAATGAGACAAGGAAGAATTAAACCAGCTGTTATTGCAGCTAAATACCAATCTTCTGAAGCAATGCAGCAAAAAGCTTTATTACAAGAGTTAATAAATGATAAGCAAGATAAGAAATACAAACTTATTTTGAAATCTAAAAAAATCTATAAAAAGATATCAAATCAAATAGCAAAGAGATTTGGATATGATACAATCGATTCAATATTTGATGAAGTTAATATTGAGATGATAAAAGAGTTTTTAAGTTCTGAAAAATGTTTTGAATTAAATAAAGCATTAAAAAGTTCAAGAAGTGAAACTTTAGAAAAGTTGATTGAAGATGAAACGATAAAGTTTCAATTTTTTGAATGTTTAATTGAAGTGCCTTATGAGAAAGCATATTTACAAGTGAAAAATATTTTTAATACAAGTAGGGATCCTAACATATATTTATACTTAGAGCGAATGGCATATTCTTTAAATCTAATTGAGGACTCTTTAGATTATTCAGCAAAAGTAGAAATGGTAGATAATAGAGATGTTTTAATTAAAGAGTTTTTATATAGGTATCAAATACTTAAATCAAAAGGTGATAGTTTATCTTTAGACAAGTTCTTTTCTTATACTAATAAAAATTTAGATTTTATTGAATTAAATAAAAATAATCCAGTAATTGTAGACTTTTTTTACGATTATTATTTGTATTTGCTTAAAAAAGATGACATGAAAAGAGCAAATGAGATTTTAAATAGATTGTATTTGAAGCAAAAAGAATTAAAAGCAAATATTTATTCTCCTTTTGTTGAAATGGAATTATCTAAATTATCAAAGGATGGAAATAATTTACAAGAATCTATAGATTATTTATTAGAAGCAAAAGAGAATACTAGAAGATTAAAGCCAAATGATGAAGCTAAAATTTATTATGATATTTTAAAACTATATGATACAACAGGAAATAATATAAAAAAAGATGAATACTTACTAAAATGTAAAGAAGTAAAAGATACAAAAGATAGTTTATATAAAAAAATGTGCGATGAGATGTAATGGATATTGAAAACTTTATCAATAATATCGACTCTACAAATCTCTCAATTGCATTTGGAAGAATTAAAAATATTTCAACAACTACAATAACAGCAACTGGTTTAGAAGTTGCTGTTGGTGATATAGTTAAAATAGAATCTGTTCAACATTCATCAACTGTTTTAGGTATGGTTGCATCAATTTCAAATGAGACTTTTACTATTGTTCCTTTCTCTTTTATTGAAGGGTTTAGAATTTATGATAAAGTTTATTTACAAAAAGAAGGCTTGTCTGTAAAGTGTGGATATGGTCTTTTAGGACGGGTTGTAAATGCATTAGGTGAACCAATTGATGATGCCGGAAAGATTCGAGATTTAGAGGAGAGTTCAGCAATTAATAAACTTTCAATGCCTCCATTGGAACGTGGGATAATTGAAGAAAGATTTTCAACTGGTGTTAAATCAATTGACTCAATGTTAACATCTGGTAAAGGTCAAAAAGTAGGAATATTTGCAGGTTCTGGTGTTGGGAAATCAACACTTATGGGAATGATTGTAAAAGGTTGTGAAGCTCAGATTAAAGTTGTTGCTTTAATTGGGGAAAGAGGAAGAGAAATTCCTGAATTCATTCATTATAATCTAGATAATAATTTAGAGAATACTGTAATAATTGCAGCAACTTCTGATGAATCAGCATTGATGAGAAAATATGGTGCTTTTACCGCTATGGCTGTTGCTGAATTTTTTAGGGATAAAGGTCATGATGTTTTACTTATGATGGATTCAGTTACAAGATTCGCAATGGCTCAAAGAGAGATTGGCTTAAGTACAGGAGAACCTCCTGTGAGCCGTGGTTATCCACCTTCTGTGTTTTCACTACTTCCTCAATTAATGGAAAGAGCTGGAAATAATAAAAAAGGTTCAATTACAGCATTTTTTACTGTATTAGTTGATGGTGATGATATGAATGACCCAATAGCAGATCAAAGTAGGTCTATTTTAGATGGGCATATTGTTTTAACAAGAGAATTAACAGAGCAAGGTTTTTATCCTCCAATTAACTTACTTAAATCTGCTTCAAGGGTAATGGATAAAGTAGTTGATAAACAGCATTATAATGACTTTTTAAAGTTAAAAAGAGTATTATCTTTAATAAAAGAGAATGAAGTTTTAGTTCGTGTTGGTGCATATAAACAAGGTATGGATCCAGAACTAGACAATGCAATGGCGAAAAAAGAACTAATACGAGAGTTTTTAGTTCAAGGAACTGATAAAAAATACAATTTCAATGAAATTGTAACAATGTTTAGAAAGGTTTTACAATGATTAATCAAACAGAACAAACATTATTTAGATTATCTAATTTAAACGCAGAACAAACAAGAATATCGTATCAAATGGCTACAGGAAAAAAGATTGATAATGGAAGTGAAGATGCTTCAACTTATTCAAGAGAAATATTTGTTGATGATAGAATAAGAACTTATGAAGGTCTAAAAACTCAAATTGAGAGAACTACTGCACAAAACAATGTTTCAGATTCTACAGTTGGAGAGATGAAGAAATTATTTGAATTAGCTAAAACAGAATTAATAAAAGCAAGTACTGATACAACAAGTGATGAGGGTAGAAAATCAATTGCACTTAATATTTCGGGTATAAAAGAAAATCTTTTAGATTTAGCTAATACGCAGGTTGAAGGAGAATATCTATTCTCAGGTTCAGATTCTTCAATAAAACCATTTACTGAAGATAGCTCGGGAAAAATATCATATCAAGGTGATAATATTTCAAGAAAAATTGCTGTTGATGATGGTTCTTATAGAGAACGTGGTATTAATGGTTATGATGTAATGACTTATCCTTCAAGTACTGCATATGTAGGAGAAACTTTTAATTTCAAAGAAAGTGATACTATAATTGATGAAGATGGCTCAATCTGGGAATTTGTTCCTGGTTCTGAGGCAATTCCTGAAATTCCTGCTAGTGGTGGGAATCCTGCTGTTCCTGCTGTACCAGAAGTTTTAGATAGTATTCAGAAATTTGACGAGTCTGGAAATACAATTGATACAAAATTTATTTCATCTAATGATGAATTAACTCCTCCTACTTATCAAATTGATGATATTGGAACAGATGATGGAACTAAGTTTGAAGCAAGATCTAGTATTTTTGATTTACTAGATACTTTAACTAATACATTAAATAAAGTTGATAGTGCAGGGAATAGTTTAACAGATGAAGAAGCTAGTGCTTTATTAGCAGAAAATCAAGGAAACTTTTCTGAAGCTTATGATGCTTTAAATGTATCGCATTCTGAATTGGGAGCTAAAAATAAAATGTTTGAACTTTCACTAGAAAGAGTAAGTGCAAAATTAACGCAGTATAATATTTTATCTCAAGAAATTGGTGCAGTAGATTTAGCAGAAGTTGCTATTGAATCTAAAAATTTAGAGTTAACTTATACTGCATTATATTCAACAATTCAAAAAACAAATGAATTATCATTAGTAAATTTTTTAAAATAGTTAAATAAAAATAGTATATGAACATAAGAAAGATATTTAGTAAAGATTTATTTGTTGTTGCATTATTTGTAGCAATATTAACAATTATTATTGTTCCTTTATCTAAAGGGGTTTTAGATTTTTTTCTAATAATCTCTTTATCTTTATCATTACTTATATTACTTATCTCTTTATATATACAAAAGCCTGCGGATCTTACTACTTTTCCTACTATTATATTAATCTTAGCACTTTTTAGGCTTTCTTTAAATATTGCAACTACCAGGTCTATTTTAAGTGAAGGTCATAATGGTCCTGATGCTGTAAGTTCCATAATTTCAGCCTTTGGAGATTTTGTTGTTGGCGGAAATATGGTTATTGGTGTAATCATATTTATTATTCTTGTACTTATTAACTTTATGGTTGTAACAAAAGGTGCTACAAGAGTTGCAGAGGTAACTGCTAGATTTACATTAGATTCAATGCCTGGTAAGCAAATGGCAATTGATGCTGATTTAAATGCTGGATTTATAGATGATAAACAAGCTCAAATTAGAAGAAAAGAATTAATTTCTGAAGCAAACTTCTATGGAGCTATGGATGGGTCATCTAAGTTTGTAAAAGGTGATGCTGTTGCTGGTATCATTATTACTTTAGTAAACTTAGTTGGTGGTTTACTAATTGGATTATTTCAACATGATATGACAGTAGCTCAAAGTGGTGAGATATATACAATTTTAACAATTGGTGATGGATTAGTAGCTCAAATTCCTGCACTTATTTTATCAACTGCAACAGCTATTATTATTACTCGTTCGAATATGGATGAAGAAAAATTTGCAAATCAATCTATTAATCAATTAATTAAAGATAGTAAATCTCTTATCTTAGTTGGTATTGGGATGGTTTTATTTTCATTAATTCCAGGCTTCCCAACTGGTATATTAGTAGTAATGGGATTACTATTAGTATTTATTGGTTATACAATTGGAATGATTAATGATGAAAAAGACAATACAATTACTAGGTTTTTCAAACAAGAATCTGCCAAACCAAAAGTTGATGAAAATGTTGATACATTAAAAGATAGAAAAAAACAAGCAGCTGTTCCTAATGAAGAACAGTCACTAGAAACTATTATGAAGCTTGAAGTATTAGAGTTAAAACTAGGTATTAGACTTTTACAATTAGTTCAAGGTAATTCTGAATTACTTGATAAAATTAAAGCAATTAGAAAGACAATTGCGACAGAATTAGGTTTTGTAATTCCACAAATCAGAATTTCAGATGATGCAACATTAGCACCTAATGAATATAGATTATTTTTAAAACGAATACCATTAGTTAGTGGAAAAGTTGAGATTGAAAAACTACTTGCTATGGGTGGATTAGGAAATGAGAAACTTCAAGGACTAAAAGTAAAAGAGCCTGTGTTTAATTTAGAAGCTACGTGGATAAAACCTGAATTAAAAGAAGAAGCACTAATGAAAGGCTTTACTGTTGTTGACGCTCCTACAATTATCTCAACACATATTTCTGAAATAATTAAAAAGCATGCAGAAGATATTATTACAAGACAAGATATTGTAGATATTATTGATAGACTTAAAAAAGATTTCCCTATTGTAATTGAAGAGGCTATGAAGGTTACTTCTTATGGAGCTTTATTAAAAGTATCAAAAGACTTATTACATGAAAAAATACCTATTGTTGATATGCTTACAATAATTGAAGCAATTGCTGATATTGCTGAATTTACAAAAGCACCTGATATTTTACTTGAGCATGTTAGGTCTAAATTATTTAGGTTAATTACTGAAAAGTTCAAAGATAACGATGGTGTTTTACATATTATTACAATAAAGCCTGAATTAGAACAACAGTTTATTGGGAAGTTACAAGAACAACATGGTGTTTCTCAGTTAATGTTATCAATTGCAGAGATTAATAACCTAGTTACAAAAACAAAAGAGTTATTAGATGAAATTGAAGTAAAAGGTTTCTCAAAAGTTACTATGGTTGTAGATCCTGTTTTAAGAAAACGAGTATCAGAAATTTATGAAAAGTTTGGTTTACAAGTTGCTGTATTATCTCATGCTGAACTTGATTCAAAAGCAAACTTTGCAATTGAGGGAACTTTAAACTTTTAGCCATGTTTTTAATTAAATACTTTATTCTATCAAGCATTCTTTTAGTTTCATTATTTTCAAATGTACAGCTTAGTATTCCAAAAGATGTTGTACGAGGTGAGGCATTATTCTTTACAATTGAAATCACAGGAAAAGAAATATCTTTTCCTGATTTTAAAAATACTTCTTTATCTTCTATTCAAGAAGTATCTAGTTCAACTTCTACAAATATTATAAATAATCAAATTACAAAAAAAGTAAAAAAAATTTATTCTATGTACCCTACAAAAGATTTTATATTTCCTGCTTTAAAATTTATTGTTGATAAAAAAGAGTATTTTTCAAAACAGAGAAGTATAAGCTTAAAAAATGCAGAGAAAACGATTTCATCAGATTTTGATTTATCATTAAAAGCAGATGTCAAAGAGTTATATGTAAATGAAAACTTTATTTTAACTTTGATTTTTAAATATAAAAAAAATGCAAATATAGTAGATTTATCTTTTGAAAAACCTAACTTTGAAAATTTTTGGTATAAGCAATTGGATAGTTCAAAACAGTACGAAGAGGGTGAGTTTGTTATCCAAGAATTAAAATTTTTATTATTCCCATTAAAAAGTGGTATTATTAAAATAAACCCTTTAAAAATCAATGCTCAGATAATAGAAGCAAATAACTCTTTTTCTTTCTTTTCAAATGCAACATCAAGTGTAAAAATTTATTCAAATGACTTAGAATTTAATGTAAAAGAGTTACCTTCAAATGTAAACTTAATTGGTAAGTTTGATATAAAAGCTAAAAGTGATAAAAGGCAAATCAATCAAGGTGAAGCAATATCTTTTAAACTAGAAATTAGAGGATATGGAAATATTGACGATATAGGTGATATAAAACTTGATTTAAAAAATGCTACAGTTTATGAAAATAAACCTATCGTAAAAGCTGAATACAAAGATAATAAATATCAAGGAATATATACAAAAGTATTTTCTATTATTCCAAATAAATCTATGACAATACCTAAGGTAAATCTAGAATATTTTGACAAAGAATTAGGTGAGGTAGTTTTAAAACAAAGCGATGCCATAGATATTAAACTTTTAAATACAAGTATTGTAAAAAAACCTGAATTAATACAAAAGTCTAATGTCGAAATTAAAGAAAAAGAAGTAGTAAAAGTAATAGAAAAAGTTTCTACTAAAGATAGAATAATATTTTTCTTCTTAGGTTTTTTTGTCGGATTATTAATATTGGGTTTATATTTATATGCTATAAAATACAAGAATAAAAATAAACTTGATGAAACATCTTTATTAAAGAAAATCAAAAAGTCAAAAAATAAAGATGAATTATTAAAACTTTTAGCAGTTTACATAAAAATTGATTCTTCTTTGGATGAATTAATTTTTAAAATAGAAAAAAATGATGATATTAAATTACTAAAAAAAGATATTATTATAAAAATAAAAGAATTGAAATTATAAGGATAAATTAGATGAAAATAGTTATATTTTGTTTTATATTAATTAACAGCTTATTTGCAGCAGAATACTATGCAAAATTAGAGCCAGTAGAAAGTTATAAAGTTAAAGCAGCAGTTGCTGGAAAAGTTGTTTTTTCAAACAGTAAAATTGAGGGGTTAAAAGCAAATAACTCAACAATAATTCAATTAGATTCAAAAGTTAACCAAATGGATTTACAACAATCAAGAAGTAAATTAAAATTTATTAATGAAATGATTAAAATTGAAACTAATAATTATAATAGATTAAAAAAAGTTTCTTCAAAATCAGCTTTTGAAAAAGATACACAAAAACTGAAAATAATCAATTTACAATCTTCAAAAGCTGATATGATTATTAAAATTGAGAATCTAAAAGATACTATTAAAAATAAAAAATTAATTGAAAAATCAAATTATATCTCTATGATTTCTGTAAAAGAGGGGGACTATGTAAATCCTGGTACTTTACTTTATGAATCAAAAGATTTATCAAAAGCTAAAATAGAGATATTTGTACCTATACAAGAAGTTACAGGCTTAAAAGAAAAAGCTGTTTATCTTGATGGTAAAAAAAGTGATATAAAAATTAATAAAATTTACAATATTGCAGATACTCAACATATCTCTTCCTATAAAGTACAACTTTTAGTACCAAATGTGAAAGTATTTTCTAGATTGGTGAAAATTGAATTCAAATAAAAAAGTAGCATGTCCTATGGACTGTTACGATGCTTGTCAAGCTGAAGTTGTTGATAATAACATTAAAGGTTCAAAAGATAATATAGTAACTAGTGGGAAACTATGTGTAAACTTTGCACAGTTATTAAAAGAAGATAATCTAAAAAATCCGATTTTTGATAATAAAGAAATTTCACTAGATGAGTCTTTAGAAATATTGAGTGAAAAATTAGAAGAAACAGATTCTTCAAATACTTTGTTTTATACAGGAAGTGGAAACTTAGGAATTTTACAAAACTCAACAAAAAATTTTTTTACTCAATATGGTTCTGTGTTAACTAAAGGAAGTTTATGTGATGGTGGTGGTGGACTTGGAATTGAGCAGGGAAGAACTGCTGTAGTTAACCCTCCTATTGAAAAGCTTATTGACTCAGATATTATTATTGTTTGGGGTAGAAATTTTTCTGTAACTTCTTCACATATGTATAAACTTGTAAAAGATAAAACATTTATTACAATAGATCCTATAAAAACTGATATTGCTAAAAAATCTAAAATACATATGCAGATTAATCCTAAAACTGATTATGAATTGGCATTATTACTTACAAGATTTACTCACATGCAAGATATGGAAGATGAAGAGTTTTTAGAAGAGTATACTGAGGGTTCTGAGTGGTTTTTTGATATTACTAGAAATCGTCCAGTTGTTTCTTATGAAGCAACTACAGGAATACCTTTATCTCAAGTAAATGAGCTTTTAGAATTAGTTGAGAATAAAAAAGTATCAATTGTTGTAGGCCTTGGAGTACAAAAGTATTTTGAGGGAGCTCAAATTATGAGATGTATTGATTCCTTTGCTGCATATCTTGGCGTTCATAAAAAAGATTCAGGTGGTGTTTGGTACTTAAGTGACTCTGGACATGGATATGAAAACCAAGTGAAAATTGCAGGGAAAAATAAAAAAGTCTCAGTGGCTGAAGTTGATTTTTCTTCTTATGATTTAGTATTTATTCAAGGTGGAAATCCTGTAGTTTCAGCTCCAAATACTAAAAGTGTAATTGAGGGTTTAAAAAATAGCTTTGTGGTTTGTTTTACAACAACATATAATGATACTTGTGAATATGCAGATTTAGTTATTCCTTCTTCTTCTTTTCTCTCTAAAAGAGATGTAAGACTATCTTATGGACATGAATATAAAGCATTTTCTGAAATAGTTGAGCCAGCACTTGAAAATACAATAAGTGAATATAACTTAGCTACATATTTAATAGAAAAGTTTGGATTTAAAAGTTTAAAATCAGAAGATGAAATAATAAATTATTACAAAAATACAAATGTAGTTCACGAAGAGTTTGAAACATTTGAGTTTATTGAAGAGTTAGATATTGAACCTTTATATAAAAATAAAACTTCTTCAAACTTTTATCTGATTACAGGAAAGAGTAAAAACTCTTTAAATTCTCAATTTACAATTGATAATCATGTATATTTACATCCATCAAGTGGCTTTAAAAATGAAGATAATGTAAAAATTACTTCACCTTATGGAGAAGCTGTTTTTACTGTAATGATAAGCGAAGATATAAAAGAGCAGTGTGCATTTTTTTATACTGGAAATAAAAAAACAAACTATTTAACACCAAATAAAGCTGATGAAGAATCTTTTTCTGCAATGTTCCAAGAGGTTTTATTAGAAATTGAATTATCGTAAGTTATTTGCTGAACATAAAATAATTCGTGATTTATCACTAGTTCAATTTATCGCATATTTTGGAGCATGGTTTTCAAATGTTGCGATTTATACAATACTTGTAGATTTTGGTTCTTCTGAACTAGCAATAGCAACAGTTACGGCTATGCACTTTTTACCTGCTGTTTTAATAGCTCCTTTTTCAGGAGCTATTATAGATAGATTTAAAATCAAACCTTTAATGCTTTCTTTATTAGTTGTAGAATTTATAATGACTCTACTTTTTTTAACAATAGAAAACCAAAGTCAAGTATGGCTTTTAATGATATTTATATTTATTAGAATGAGTGCTGCTTCTATATTTTTCTCAACGGAAATGTCACTTTTAGCAAAACTTTTAAAAGGTGAGGCCTTACAAAAAGCTAATGAAATACACTCTATTATTTGGTCATTTTGTTATGCTGCAGGAATGGCTGTTTCTGCACTAATAGTAAATTATATAGGAATAAAAGCTGCATTTATAGTGGATTCTTTATTCTTTCTTTTAGCTTTTATAGCCTTTTATAGAATTGATTTTGTTGTAAGACCAAGTATTGTAAAGGATAAAATATTTACTTTAATTAAAGATGGCTTTTTATATATAAAAGAGAATAAAATAATCATGCATTTGATAATTTTACATGCTAGTGTTGGATTAACTTCTTTTGATACTTTGATTACGCTTTTAGCTAAAAGTGAATATAAGTATGTAATCTCAGTACCACTTGCAATTGGAATATCAAATGCTACAAGAGCAATAGCTTTAATGATAGGACCATTTTTTATCTCAAAATATGTTAATAAGAATAACTTACATTATTTATTAGTTCTTCAAGGAATTATGATAATGATATGGGGATTAACTCAATTTAATTTTTATATTTCACTTATTTCTTTATTTTTTGTAGGACTTTTTACAACTGTACTTTGGTCTTTTACATATGCCTTACTTCAAGATAAATGTGAAGAGAAATATTTAGGTCGAGTTATATCTTATAATGATATGTTTTTTATGATTTCTTGTATTGTAACTACCTTATTTATAGGATTAATGGCAAGTTTAACTTCCCTTGCT
>CESF01103001.1_pt1 | contig 14734 bp, 7 predicted proteins | sample 356331 | NCBI WGS metagenome assembly CESF01 (sample SAMEA2621779, study PRJEB7988) | marine metagenome | biome: marine biome (ENVO:00000447); feature: surface water layer (ENVO:00002042); material: "saline water (ENVO:00002010), including plankton (ENVO:xxxxxxxx)" | depth 5 m
ATACAAACAGGTGTAAGCTCTTTTGATAAAGAACTTGAAGATAAAAATCTTGAATATACAAAACTGGATAAGAAAATATCTCAAGATGAAACTGCACTTTCATATTTGCCAAAGCAAACGTTAGAGAACAATAATACAAAAAAAATCAATGAAGAGATACAAAGATTGGATAGTTTAAAAAACTCTATTGAATCCCAAGTTATAGTTTTAGAAAGTGAAAAAGAAAGTCTTCAAAAACAAAAAGATGAAAATCTAAAAGAAGCTAATGTAAAAATTGAAAATGAAGTTAATTTATATATTAAAAATAAAGGTGAACTTAGTACTAAACTAGAAAAAGTTAATGCAAAACTAGATATTGATAAAAACAATTTATTTGGATTTTTAAATAAAAATGATGTACCAAATAAAAGAAAGATATTAGCTTTAGCAAGTGATGATATTTTATTTGATGAGCGTAATTTAAGATATTCTATACATCAGAGTAATGACACTTTTTATGGTTTAAAAATTGATGGAAATATTGAAGCACTTGCAAGTAAATATGATATTGAAACACTTGAAAATAATAAAACATCTTTGCAAAAACAACATGATGAATTAGTATCAAGATATAATATTAGGTATAAAAACTCACAAGATAATCTAAAAACAATTGCTAATAAATATGACAAAACGATTAAAGAAAAAACTAGGGCTGCTTATGAATTAAGCCCAAAAGTAAAAGATTATGACATAAAAATTAGAAACGAATCAAAAAGATTAGAAGATGAAATTCTAAGATTAAAAGATGAACTTGACAAAACAATACTTGATAAAAAAGAAAACCTTAAAAAAGATAAAGAGCAACTACAAACACTAAAAGAGTATATATCAAATATAAAAGAAAATAAGTCAGTTTTTATTTTAAAAGTTAATAAAAAATATGAAGATGATGAAAGAAAATTATCTAGTGAATTAAATATATGTACACAAAGTATTAAAAGTATAAATAAAAGATATTTAGAACTTATAAATAGTTCAAATAAAGAAATTCATGCTATATATAATGAAATCAAGAAAAAAGAAAACATTGATGTTAATGAACTTGAATCATATCAAAAAAATATAAAACTCATAGAGAAATCTCTTAGAGATATTAATAAAAACAGAGCCTTAGTTATAAGATATAAAGATGAAGTAGAGCCAAACTATAACAAAGTTCCTTTTTTAAATGAACAATATGAACAAATGATTAAACAAAGAGATAAGGATAGAGATTATTTTGAAAAAGAGCTTACAGTTCTTACTCTTGATTTAAAAGAAATTGAAAAAGAAATAGATATTTGGAAGAGTTATAACGAGTCTTTTAAAAACTTTGAACTAGAAATATCTGAACTAAAACTTGATAAAATATATGAAGCTTATAGTGATGATGAGATTGTATTACTACTTAAAAGTAAGAAAAATATAAATATATTAGAAAGATTTAAAATTCTATTATCTCAAGAAACTGATAGAGAAAAAACTATTATTTTAGAAACTGGAAAAGTAATTGATGGTATTCCTACTGATAATATGATGCAATTAAAAACAAAATTTGATATAAACAGCTTTGAAGACAATATAGAACAATATATTTTAATAGCTAAATCTTATGTAGATTTTATAAAAACAAAGTTTGATATTGAGGGAACAAGTTTACAACTTCACAGATTAATAGAAGCTATTAACGATGCTGTAAGTAAAATATCACATATAAAAGGTACTTTTAATAGTATTGTAAAAGATGTAAATAAGATAAATCTTACTATTAGAAAAGGTATTGAAAATATTGCAGTAATTGACTCTATTAGATTAAATTTTAAAGATATAGGAAAAGATGAAGTTGTAAGTAAAATAGAGAATATTGGTGATATGCTAAGTGCAAATATGCTTATAGGCTATGAAAAAAGTCAAAGAGCAGATGAATTAAAAAATGAACTAGTGAAAATAGCACAAGATTTAAAAATAGTACTTGATAAAACCTTCAAAAAAAGTATTACAGTTGCTGATATTAGTACTCTAACTTTTGATGTTAGTGAAAATGCACAAGTTACAAAAGGAATAGCTACACTTGATAGTGTAGGAAGTAATGGTACTTCTATTATGATAAAAGCTATTATTTATATTACTTTACTTCGTATGGTTGCAAATAAGTTTGTAAATAGTGAAGATATAACATATCACTGTATTATTGATGAAATTGGACAAATTTCTGCAGATTATTTTACTGAGTTGATGAAATATGCAAAACATTTAGAATTTGTATTTATAAATGGTACTGCTGCAAATGATGATGATATTATTGAAGCATATCCAAGAATATATATGGGTACGAGAGAGAGCTCTAATCATGTTGAACTTAACTTAATTGATGCAAGAAATGCAATGGATGACTGGTAAGAGATGATTTATAATGGCAATTAATATAACTAAGAATAATTTTATAGTTATAAAAATACTACTTGAAGAGAAATATATATCTAAGAGTACTTTTAAAAACAAAAAACTCTTAAGTGTATTATTAGCTTGCAATAGTATATCAATTAGAGAAGAAAGACCTGCAAAAATATACTTAAATGATGAAAAAGCACTCTTAGGTATGATAAAGGCAAATGGATATAATGTAACATCTTTAAAAGATATAGAGCACTTTATAAATCAAGAAGAAAAACCTAAAAGTCGTGATGATGTAGCTAATGATTATTCAGATACAAAAAGAGTAGAATCAAAAAGTTTTAATGGCTTGATGATAGCTGTATTAGATAAGTTAGAAGTTACTTTTAATAATGAAAAAGAATACCTATATCCTAATATGCTTGGAACTGGCTTGTTTTTGCACTATTCTTCAAAGTTAGAATTACCTGATGATGTGATTGTTGTAGGAGTAGAAAATCCTCAAGTAGTATGGCAAATCAAAAAGTACAAATATTTATTTACTCAAAATAAAAAGTATCTGTTTTTATCAATTAGTGAGTATAAAACAAACTATCAATATAAGTGGCTTGAAACTTTTAAAGGAGAGTATATACACTTTGGAGATTTTGATTTAGCAGGAATTAATATCTATTTGAACACTATTATTCCAAGACTAAAAAAGTGTAAAAAACACTCTTTTTTAATTCCTGAAAATATTTATACACTTATAAAAGAAAAGGATTATAAAAAAGATTATTCACATCAAACAAAATATGAAAATATAGAATCAAAAGATGATTTTATATTACAAGAATTAATAGGTTTTATTAAAACTAATAAAATAACTCTTGAGCAAGAAATGCTAAGCAATTAAAATTTATTTGATACATGCTACTAATGAATTTCTTCCTTAATATCCTATTTTTAGGGTAGTTCTTAATTTTTTGTTCCTTACTTTTTTATTGATACTTTTTTCTTAATTAGTTTATTTACAATATAATTAGTTATAATAGAATAATCATTTATTTAAATAATTTAGGAGCTCTTATTGAACATTATTGACATATTTCCTTGGGATGAACAGTTTAATACAGGATTAAAGGAAGTTGATAATCAGCATAGAAAACTAGTAGAAATTCTTAATCATTTAGCAAGTAGTATTGCTTATAATGCAACAGAAGATGCTCTTAATAATATTTTCGATGAATTAACTAGCTATACCATCTATCATTTTGAAACAGAAGAGTCAATTTGGAAGCATTATTTACCTAACGATCCACTTGATAGTAAACATCAAGATATTCACAAAAGTTTTGTAAATACTGTTTTAAAACTTAAAAGTGAGCAAAATTCAAAACCTCTTTGTGAATTAGCTGAAGAAGCACTTGGATTCTTAACTCGTTGGTTAGCGTCACATATTTTAGAAACTGACAGACATATGGCATATATTGTTCTTGCATTAAAAGATGGTTTTAATTTAGATGAGGCTAAATTACGAGCAGATAAACAAATGAACGGCTCAACTCGTTTACTTATTGATATAATTTTATCAATTTATAGTACTTTATCTTCAAACACTCTATATTTGATGCGTGAACTTAAATCTTATCAAAACCTTGAACAAAAAGTTGATAATCAAGAGAGATATAAAGATTTACTTTTAGAACTTTCTACGGATTTAATAAATTTACCAACTGAGGATATTAATTCTAATATTCAAAAAACATTGGAGAAAACCTCTACTTTTCTAGGTACAGATAGAGCATATATTTTTGATTATGATTTTAATGCTAAAACAACTACAAATACTTATGAATGGTGTATAGAAGGAATTACACCACACATCGAAGAATTGAAAGATGTTTCAATGGAGTTTATTCCAGGATGGCCTGAAACTCATTTAAAAGGTGAGTACGTTTTAATACAGGACTTAAGTTTAGTTAAAGGACCTATCCATAAGATTCTATCTCCTCAAGGGATTAAAAGTCTTATTACTTTTCCGCTTTTTAAGAATTCAAAATGTATGGGATTTGTAGGCTTTGATGCTGTAAATGAAAAACATTATTTTTCCTTAAATGAAATTAAATTATTAGAGCTTTTTTCAAAATTACTCAGTAATATTGTAAGTCGTAGAGACAATGAATGTAAACTTTCACATGAACGTATAGAGTTACAAAAAAGTGAAGAGCGATTTTCTTTAGCTATGAAAGGTGCCAATGATGGTTTATGGGATTGGAAGCTAGGAACAGATGAAGTTTATTATTCGCCTAGATGGAAAAGTATGCTTGGATATGAAGATAATGAGATTAAAAATAGCTTCAAAGTATGGGAAAAATTAATTCATCCTGATGATAAAGAGATAATTTTAAATCAAATACAAGATTATCTTGATGAAAAGAGTAACAGGTTTGAAGCAGAGATACGTATGCAGCATAAAGATGGACATTATATCTTTATTTTAACACGTGCTTTTTTGTCGAAAAATAGAGATAATCAAGCTATTCGTTTAGTCGGAACGCATGTGGATATAACAGAATCTAAAAAAATAAAAGCATTTGATGATCAAAATGCAAGAATTTTAAAAATGATTGCAACAGGAGTAATCGCTTCAAAAGTTTATGATGAAATAGCTCTTATGTATGAAGCTAAATATCCTGGTATGAGATGTTCTTTACTAGAATTAAAAGATGGTGTTTTATTACACGGTGGAGCACCTAGCATGCCTAAGGAGTATTGTGATGCTATACATGGACTTAAAAATGGTCCAGAAGTAGGTTCTTGTGGACGGTCAACATATTTAGGAGTTCGTACATTAGTTGAAGACATTAAAACAGATTCCAAATGGACAAATATTAAAGATGCAGCACTTCCTCATGGAATGCGTTCTTGTTGGTTAGAACCAATTAAAGATTCATTAGGAAAAGTTCTTGGTGCTTTTGGAATGTATTATAATTATCCAGCATTGCCTAATGAAAAAGAATTAGAGGATTTAATATCAGCAGCAAATCTTGCAAGTATAGTTATGGAACGAGATCAAACATCTAAACGTATTTTTAAAGCTGAAAAGAAATTAAAAAAACATGATAAATATTTACAATCTATAATAGATGGTATAAATGATCCAATACTAGTAATTAAAGAAGATTACACCGTTGAATTAATGAATAAAAGTGTTAAAAATTCTTTACATAACCTTAAGTTTGCAAATCCAAAATATCCAAAGTGTTATGAAATTTCACATAATCGAGCAACACCATGTGATGAGAGTGAACACCTTTGTCCTTTAAGAGATGTTATTAAAAGTAGACAACATACAACTGTTGTCCATAATCATAAGACAAAAGATGGAGAAGATTGTTTTGTAGAGCTTTCAGCAAGTCCTTTATTTGATGAGAATAAAAATTGTATAGGTATCATTGAAGCTTCTAGAGATATAACAAGACACTTAAGTACACAAGATGAGTTAAAAAAACAAAAAAATATTTTAGATTATCAAGCCCATCATGATGCATTAACAAATTTACCAAATAGAGTTCTTTTTAATGATAGATTAACTCAAGCAATAGAAGAAGCAAAACGTAATAAAACAAATGTTGCTTTACTTTTTATAGATTTAGATCACTTTAAAGAGATAAATGATTCATTAGGTCATGAAATAGGTGATGAAGTTTTAAAAGTTGTTAGTACTAGGCTAAAAGAAGTTGTAAGAGAAAAAGATACCGTTGCAAGATTAGGAGGAGATGAGTTTACTGTTATTATAGAAGAATTATTTGAAGCACAAAATGTTTCTATTATCGCAAGTAAGATAATAGAAACATTATCTACACCAATTATTAATAATAATAATACTCTTTATATTTCATGTAGTATAGGAATAAGTATCTATCCAGAAGATGGAGTTTCTCCTAGTGATCTTTTGAAATATGCAGATTCTGCTATGTATAAAGCAAAAAATGAAGGTCGAAGTAACTATCAGTACTATAATTCAACACTTACCCAACTTGCTTTTGAAAGAGTTGTAATGGAAACTAGTTTAAGAACAGCATTAGAAAATGAAGAGTTTGTCGTTTTTTATCAACCTCAAGTTAATGCTATTACAAATAAGATTGTAGGAATGGAAGCCTTAGTAAGATGGGAACATCCTACAATGGGGCTAGTATCTCCAACTAAATTTATTCCTCTTGCAGAATCAACAGGACTAATAGTTGAACTAGATAGATTAGTTATGAAAATAGCAATGACTCAATTTACTCTTTGGTATAAATCAGGATTAAAACCTGGTAAACTTGCTATGAATCTTGCAATAAAACAATTAAAGAAATATGACTTTATAGATACTCTTCAAGACTTAATCAAAGAAACAAAATGTAAACCTGAATGGATTGAACTTGAAGTAGCTGAAGGTCAAATTATGACCAATCCAGAAGAAGCTATTAAAACATTACAACAAATAAGTGATATGGGAATAGAAATTTCAGTAGATGATTTTGGAACTGGATATTCATCTTTAGCATATCTTAAAAGATTACCTATAGATAAACTAAAGATCGATCAAACATTTATACGAGATTTACCAGGAGATGAAGAAGATGAAGCCATTACGAAAGCTGTTATAGCATTAGCTCATAGTTTAAGCTTAAAAGTAATTGCAGAAGGTGTTGAAACAAAAAAACAAAGAGACTTTATAGTTGGAAATAAATGTGAGAATATTCAAGGATACTTTTATTATAAACCTATTCCTTCTGATGATATAGAAAAAATATTAATATTTGAATTGAATTTACAGAATAAGGAAAATATGAACTAAGTTATCAAGACGCTAGTTATATATAAACAAAATCATATATAACTATTTTGTTTGCTTCTATGTGTTTATCCTTTTGTAATAATTTCACTATTTATTATAAGGAGGAACAAAAAAATTACATTTTATTGATATAAAAATTATTATTTTGTAATTAAAATAAGGGTATTATAATTTCTAATAATAAAAATACTTGGAATATTCGCAATGACTGAATCTGACACACGTTCAAAACTTATTGACCCAAAAATAAAAGAATCAACTTGGAATGAAAATAATATTACACGTGAGTATTATTTTACAGATGGTAGAAAACTTATTGGTGGTAAAAGAGGTAAGAGGTATTATGTTGATTATTTATTAACATATAAAAATACCAACCTTGCAATAATTGAAGCTAAGGCAGATACAAAAGACCCTCTTGATGGATTACAACAATCAATCAACTACGCCCAAAAACTAAGAATAGATTTTGTCTACTCGACAAATGGATTAAAAATATATGAGCACTCACTAGTTGATGGTAAGGGAAGATATATTAAAGAGTATCCAACACCACAAGAGTTATTTGATAGAAAATTTGGACAAATAGAAGAAAAAAAAGAGAATATTATTACATATCCCTTCCATATTGAAGGGAATATGAAACCAAGATTTTATCAACAAATTGCTATTCAAAAATCTATAGAAGCAGTTGCAAATGACAAAAAAAGGATTTTACTCACCCTTGCAACAGGTACAGGAAAAACTTATATATCTTTTCAAATAGTGTATAGACTTTTTCAATCTAAATGGAATATTGATAAAAAAGATAGAAGACCAAGAGTTTTATTCCTAGCAGATAGAAATGTACTTGCAGACCAAGCTTATAATACTTTTAATCCTTTGGAAAAAGACATTATAAGATTAAATGGAAAAGAGATTAAAAAAAGAGGTGGTAAAGTTCCTACCAATGCTAATATATTTTTTGCAATTTACCAATCAATAGCTGAGCGAAAGTCTGATGAATCTGATGATGAAAATGATGTAACTGCATACTATAAACAATACCCATCTAATTTTTTTGATTTAGTAGTTATTGATGAGTGTCATAGAGGAAGTGCTAATAATGATAGTTCATGGAGAGATATTTTAAATCACTTTGAAAGTGCTGTTCATTTAGGACTTACCGCAACACCCAAAAGAGATGATAATGGTGATACCTATGAATATTTTGGAGAACCAATCTATGAATACTCTTTAAAAGATGGAATTAATGATGGATTCCTAACACCATATAAAGTAAAAAGAGTTCAAACAAATATAGATGAATATAAGTTTGACCCAAATGATATTATAGAGGGTGAACTTGAAGAAAATATAGTAAAACTTGAACAGTTTGAAAAACAAGTAATTATTCCTAAAAGAACAAAACTAATTGCAAAAACTATTTTAGAAAATATGAATACTATGGATAAAACAATAATCTTTTGTGTAAATCAAAAACACGCAATGGATATGAAAGTAGCTATTGATAAATATAAAACTATAAAAGATAGTAACTACTGTGTAAGAGTGACTTCTGATGAAGGTGATATAGGAAGAGATTTTTTAGAAGCTTTTCAAAATAATGATAAAGATATACCTACAATACTTACAAGCTCAAAAATGCTTACAACAGGGGTTGATGCTAAAAATGTACGAAATGTAGTTTTAACTGCTCCTATTAAATCAATGACAGAGTTTAAACAGATAATTGGACGTGGTACAAGAGTATTTGATGGGAAAGATTTCTTTACTATTATAGATTTTGTAGGTGCAACAAATCTGTTCTATGATAAAGCTTGGGATGATGACCCTTTAAGTGTTGATATTAAATCAACAACTATAGATAAAAAAGAAAAAACTTCTTCAAAAGAAGATGAATATATCTCAAGTAATACAAATGAAGACATAGTAAGTGATATAGATGTTGAATATGGAAATCAAAAAGTTACGATTGATATTAAGGGGAAAAAATTAAAAGTTATCAATATTGAAACAACATATGTTGGAATAGATGGAGTACCTCTTAAAACGCAAGAGTATTTAGAACTTCTTATTGGAGTTCTTGGTAAGTTTTATAATGATGAAAATGGATTAAGAGCTATTTGGTCAAATCCAACAAATAGAAAAGATTTATTAAATCAATTAAGAGAGATGAATATAGATGAATCTCAACTTGAAGACTTAAAAGTTATCTTTGAAGCAGAACATTCTGATATATACGATGTATTAGCTCATATCTCTTTTAACCTTGATATTAAAACTAGAGCTGAGAGAGTACTAAATGTTGAGAACTCTGAATTTGTAGAAAAATATCATAACGATAAAGCCAAAGAATTTATAGAGTTTATTTTAAATAGATACCAAAAAGATGGTGTCAAAGAGTTGGATGATACAAACCTTTCAACACTTGTAAAACTAAGTAGTATAGATAGAAGTGAGTTAAAAGATTCATTTGGTAAGTTTAGTATTAGAGATGAGTATTTTGGATTACAGAGGGAGATTTATAAATGAGTGATAAATTATTAGAACAAAATAATATTAACTTTTATCAAGATATTAAATCTATCTTAAAAACCGCAAGAGACAAAACCTACAAAAAAGTAAATTTTATAATGGTAGAAGCTTATTGGAATATAGGAAAAAGAATTGTTGAGCAAGAACAAAAAGGGGAACAAAAAGCCCAATATGGTCAATATCTTATAAAAGAATTATCTCAAAAACTAACTAGTGACTTTGGCAAAGGCTTTACAAGTACAAACTTAAAAATGATGAGACAATTTTATAATACTTTTCCAAATAGTCACACACTGTGTGACCAATTAAGTTGGAGTCATTATCGTCTTTTAATAAGAATAGAAAATGAAAATGCAAGAAATTATTATATGAATGAATCTGTTGCGTCTACATGGAGTGTAAGAGCTTTAGAACGACAAATAGGTACCCACTATTATGAAAGACTTTTAGCAAGTAAAGAAAAACAAGATGTCATAGATGAAGCAAAAGAAAAAACAAAAGATATACTTCTAACACCAAAAGATATTATAAAAGATCCATATGTATTGGAATTTTTAGATTTAAAAGATAATAAATCGTTTAGAGAGAGTGAACTAGAATCTTCACTTATAGAAAAAATACAAGAGTTTCTACTAGAACTAGGTCGTGGCTTTGCTTTTGTATCAAGACAAAAAAGAATCAAAACCGATACGAGTGATTTTTATATCGACTTAGTTTTTTATAACTATCTTTTAAAATGTTTTGTAATTATTGATTTGAAAATAGGAAAACTAACTCATCAAGATATAGGTCAAATAGATATGTATGTAAATATGTACGATGAACTAGAAAAATCAAAAGATGATAACCCAACTATAGGAATAATCCTTTGCACAGATAAAGATGAAACAATAGTAAAATATTCACATATAAATGATAAAGATAATCTTTTTGTATCTAAATATCAGCTTTATTTACCAAGTGAAGAAGAGCTAAAAGAAGAGTTGGAAAAAGATATATTTGAAATAGAGTTGCAAAAGGAAGATTTATAAATGGCAAAAATAAAACAAAATGCATTACCCCAAAAAATGGGAGATATATATCATTATTATGTTGCTATAAAGCTTTTAGTAGATAATAACAGTTGGAATAAATGTCAAATTGAGCAATCTGGTGATATAGCTCTATTTGACCAAGATGATAAACAAATTTATAACATTGAAGTAAAACATCATGAAAGTAAAAATGAATTAAAAGTTTATGAAGAAGAATTTTTAAAAACTTTATCAAATTGGTTTGATATCAGAAATCTTTTTAATGAAAATACTAAGTTGATTTTAATGACAACTTCTGCTATATCATCAGGTAATCCACTGGAACACTGGAGTAAATTTGATTCAAACAAAAAATATAAAACTATACAAGAAAATCAAACTAAGAATGATGAAACTTATTATGCTAATATCAATAAATATTTTCATAAAATTAATAAAAATATTGATGAATTAAAAGAAATATTAGCAAAGTTTGATATTCAACACTCTTTACATAATATATTAGACATTAGAAATGAAATAAAGAAAACAAGTCTTCTTAGACTTTTTGGAGATAGCGAAGAAAAAAAAGATAAAGTTATTGGTGAATTATACGCTTTAATTGGGAAAGGCTTAGAAAGTAAAGATAAATGGGAAATTAAAAAAAGTGAATTTGATCAAAAACTTAAAGAATCAACAGCACTTATCCAAGATAAGATTTTAAGAACAAATAACAGTGTAAGTACAAAAAAAATAGATACAAATATTTCAAGTTATAAAGATAAACAATTTATAAAAAAGCTTGAAAATATTAAGTTTAAAGAAGATGTTTTTCAATCAGCAATAGATGATTATGCAAGAACAATTATTGAAGTTGAAGAAAGAATGAATTTAAGTTCTTCTTTGGAGTATGATGAACGATTAGAAAATTATGATGACAGCTTAGTGGAGCTTGTCAATGATACAAAAACAAAATTTAGATATATAAGAAATTTGACAGATATTGAAAAATCACAAGATAGCTATTTTAAAATCATGGATTCATCTAAAGTTCCATTTATGCCGGAAGAATTTGATGATCAAACAACTTTTTTTCAAAAAGGTTATCTACATCTTTTAGCAGATGATGAAGATGAGCCAAGAAAAATATATTGGTCATTGAAACCAGAGGATGAAATATGAATTTAGCTAAAGCAATTTATTATAACTCAATAGCTCCTGAAAATATTAGCCAATTAGTTTTGAACATTGTTAAAGGTTTTGAAAATGCGAAAATAAGAAAACTCAATTATTTTGATTTATTCGTCATCATTCCTTTTTATAGTTACAGACCAGCACAAGAGCAATTTAAAAGAATAGTGTTTAATCAAGTAAATTCATTTCAAAGAGATATAGAAAGAAATCCAGATATTTTTTCAAACTTTAGTTTTCAATATGAAAAAAGCATCAAGCATATAAAGCTAGGTATTTTGTATGCTTTAGATAAAGGATGGATAAAAATGGATGAAAATATGGATATTAAAATAGATACTAAATTGAAAAGTGATAATAAAATTATTTTTAATATGGGAAAGGTTTTTTCAACAAAATCAACAGCAAGTTTATATAATTTTTTTGAGGTGGATATAAATGTTATTTAGAATAAATGAAATTGGATTATTCCAAAAAGAAAAAAAAGACATTGTAAAATTTCATGATGAAATAAATTTTATTAGCGGTGAATCAAACACTGGGAAAAGCTCAATTGGATCGATAATTAACTATTGCTTAGGTTCAAGCAAAAATATACCAGGAGCTAAAATAACAAATGAACCAGATATTTTTTTAATTAATTTAACTATTGATACTCATAATATTTTAATAGCTAGAAATAAATTTAATGCTACAAAGTTGAAAGGTGAAAAATATATTTTTTTAAAAAAAGTTAACAGTGAATTTTCATTATATAATATAGATATTTCATTTTTTAATGATAATGAATCAGATTACTTTACTATTGATGATTTTAAAGAATTAGAAATTCCTAAATACTTTTCTTCATTTCCTATAAAAACCAGACTTGATGGCAAAGAAAAGGTTAGACCTACCGTAAGAAATATGCCACCATTTATATTTCAAACACAAGGTTTAATAACAAATGGAAGTCAATTGTTTTATCAAATGGCAGGAGTAAAAGCGAGAGGAATTAAAAGAGATAGAAAAACTTGAAAATAAAATTAGTCAACAGAGTAGATTAGTTGAAAATCTAAAAATTGAATACTCAAATATAAAAAATCAAATGCAGCACATAGATACTGCTAATTTAAAATTACAAGTTAAGCAAGATATATATTATTCAAAACATTGTCCTACTTGTAATTCGGAGATTGAAAAAGAGATAGAAGTTTTTGAAATAGCAAAACAAAAAATATTAAGTGAAAAGACTTTTTTATACAATGTGAATCGGGATATTTTAGAAGAAAAAACGCAAACTATAAAAGAAAAACTAGATACCGAAAAAGTATCATTACAAGTATTAAATAAAGAACTCATTGAGTTAAAGCATGATTCAAAAGAAGCAATAACGATTAAGAAAAAAGAACAATTACTTTATGAAATAAAAGGAATGATTAAAAAAAATATTCAAACGATAATTGAGTATGAAGATAAATCATTAAATGATTTGCAAATAGAAGCTTTACAACAAGAATTAGAAGCACTAGAAAAGGAACTAATTAAAATAGACATCAAAAAGAAAAAACAAGAAGCAGAATTACACATAGGAACTTATGCTACAGAAATGCTAAAAACATTACCTTTTGATAATAATGACTATGGTAACCCAAATTTAAAATTTGATATAAAAGATGTGACGGCTTATCAACAAGCTACTAATAATATATTTTATTTATCAGATATTGGTAGTGCTGAAAATCATTTATCTTTTCATTTATCAGTGTTTCTAGGACTTCATAAATATATATTGGAACATGAGAACTCAATATTACCATCTTTGATATTTTTAGATCAACCAAGTCAGGTCTATTTTCCTAAAGAAGAAGATTTTAAAAATGGAACTGGTGATATTAAGAAAGTTGAAGATATGTATAAATCTATTATTAAATTTATTGAGGATGCAAATAAAACTTCAATGTTTAGTAAAATTCAGATTATTATAGTTGACCATTTTTATAGTAAAGATGAATGGTATCAAAAATATTTAGTAGAACCCCGATGGGAAAAGAATAAAGAATTAGGATTAATAAAGGAGATAAAATGATCAACAATCAATTAAGTACCTTACCTTTATCACAAGAAAAACCGCATCAAAATATCTTAATGAACTTGAAAATATAAAGAAATTTACCATAGAAAAAAGGAAATAAAACTTGGAATCAAAAATAAATAGAATAACAAATATATTAAGAACAGATGATGGAATTAGTGGTGCAATGCACTATACAGAACAAATTTCTTGGGTTTTATTTTTAAAATTTTTAAATGATTTAGAGGATACAAAAGCAGAAGATGCTGAGCTTGATGGTGAAGTTTATAACTTTATTTTAGATGAAAAATATAGATGGAACTCTTGGGCTTGTCCTAAAACAAATGGAAAATTAGATTTAATCAATGCCAAAAGTGGAGATGATTTACTTGATTTTGTAAATAAAGAACTTTTCCCTTATTTAAAAGACTTCAAATCAATCAATGAAGATGTAAAGTCTATCAAATATAAGATAGGTGCAATCTTTGAATTTTTGGATAATAGAATTGCCAATGGGCATACTTTAAGAGAAGTATTAGACCTTATTGATGAAATGGATTTCCATAATCAAGCTGATTTATTTCAGTTATCAATTATTTATGAAAAACTTTTAAAAGATATGGGAAGTGATGGTGGAAATAGTGGTGAGTTTTATACTCCAAGACCTGTTATTAAAACTATTGTTGATGTTGTAAA
>CESF01138869.1_pt1 | contig 14683 bp, 11 predicted proteins | sample 356331 | NCBI WGS metagenome assembly CESF01 (sample SAMEA2621779, study PRJEB7988) | marine metagenome | biome: marine biome (ENVO:00000447); feature: surface water layer (ENVO:00002042); material: "saline water (ENVO:00002010), including plankton (ENVO:xxxxxxxx)" | depth 5 m
TCAGGTTCCCAGTGCTACAACCGACTGTTATTCTCCACACCTGGGTGCCACTCCTCCCGATGCATTGGTAAGAAACATACCTGTAAGTTCACCCTGTTCACGCCAGGTATCGATAATTGAGAAAAACTGTTGTGGATCCATCCCGGCCAGTGAGAAATCGGGACGTCCCTCCCCATTAAAATAATTCGGAGTACAGTTGGCCTGGAACGCGGCAGTGCTTTCGCCGATTGCTTGAATCTCCTCTACCCAGGCGTCTACAGCCTCGGTGGTTGGCTCAACTGATGTAGCACCGGACTCTTGAGTCGTATCGATGACGCTGCGGATATGCTTCGCCATTACGTCAAGTAAATGGGTGTAATTATAGGGCCTGCCTCCCTGTTGGTGGGCCAGAAAGAATAGATTCGGAAAGCCATCAGTCATATAGCTGTGAAACGTTCGCATCCCATTATCCCAATGCTCTGAGAGTCTTTTTCCTTCACGCCCGACAGCATCGAAATTCGCCTTTCGTGTATAGGAGGTCCCAACTTCAAAGCCAGTGGCATAAATCAGACAATCAAGCTCATATTCCTTACCGTCGACCACAACACCTCGCTCGGTGATCTGCTCGACACCCTGGCCCTTGGTATCTACGAGGGTCACATTCTCTCGATTAAACGTCTGCAGGTACTCGTCATGGAACGCAGGGCGCTTACAGAAGAATCGGTACCAGGGCTTGAGTGCTTCCGCTGTTTCTGCATCGTCGACATGGTCATCAACCCGCTTGCGTAGTGCCTCCATTCTATCGAAGTTGGCGAGTTCCGAGAGCCGCTCCCGGTCTTTCGACGTCAACTGCTCGGAGTCTCCGGCCGCTAATGTGTGCGCTACTGTGCTGTGATACAACTCAGTCCAAGCGTCTCCCACGAGATCCTCTTCCTCTGCGTGGTTATATGTCAACCTATTGAAGTTCTCCATTCGTTGCCGTTGCCAGCCAGGCTCAAGTGTCTTCACCCATTCTGGATCAGTCGGACGATTGTTACGAGGATCTATCGTAGAAGGAGTGCGCTGAAACACAAAGAGCTCCTTCGCATCTTGCGCCAGGTAGGGAACCGCCTGTATAGCTGTACATCCCGTTCCAATGATGCCAACACGCTTATCCGCCAGCTTTACCATCCCACCATGCTCAGTGCCTCCGGTGTAGCCGTAATCCCAGCGGCTCGTATGGAAGCTGTGACCCTGGAAACGCTCGATACCGGGAACGCCTGGAAGCTTTAGTCGCGAGAGAGGTCCCGCTGACGCACAAAGATAGCGTGCAGCAATGCGGTCACCTTTGTCTGTCTCGACAATCCAGCGAGCCGCGTCCTCGTCCCAACATGCCTCCGTCAGCTGCGTATGAAGTAGGATATCAGGAGTCAGCGCGAAATGGTCGGCGATGCGCCGGATATGCCCTCGAATCTCGGCTGCAGGAGCGTACTTCTGCGTGGGCATGTAACCGGTTTCCTCAAGCATGGGTAAATATATGTAGGACTCAATGTCGCATTGAGCACCCGGGTACTGGTTCCAATACCACGTACCGCCGATGCCTCCTGAATTGTCAATGATACGGATCCGTTCGAGTCCGAGCTCCCGAAGTCGACTGGCCATGATAAGCCCGCCGAATCCCGCGCCAAGTACAGCAACATCGACCTCCTCCTGAATGGGCTCCCGTTCGCTGCTCACACTGTGGGGGTCGTCTAAAAAATAGGCCAATTCGCCTTCTGGCTGATGGAACTGGTCGTTGGCATCGGTTCGTAAGCGCTTAACCCGCTCGTCAGCATACTTTCTCCCCGCAGCTTCCAATTTTGCTTCTACCGAAGCATTTGATGTTTTCATATTCTCTGGCGTGTTACCCATGGGTGCCTATTTCTCTTTCTCTACGCTGAGTCACGAGATTATTCAACGCGCAGATGACAAATCTTCCACTCGCCATTCTGCTTAACGTAGTCCTGGTGGTATCGCGCAAAAATTTCGGGCCATTTAGTCATGGTGCCATCGATTTTTTCTCCGGCTGAGATGAGGTACCAAGATCCTTTCGCCCTGTCACCATCGACCTCAATCTGAGGATTAGCAACGATGTGCTGTACACGAATAATCGCCTTCGGGAATTCAGAGAAAAGCTCACGAATGGCTTCATGGCCTTTAACCTTGGCAAATGAGGCGTCCCAAGTAGCATCCTCAGTGAATAGATCCAACAAGGCATCGGTGTTGTAATCTTCGTAGTCACAAATTTCGCAGTATCGCGCAACAAGTTGCTTGATGGCTTCAATATCCTCAAGCCGAGTCATTCGATTCAGTAAATCTTCCAGTTCCATGGCCTACCCTCTTTTGTGTGTCGTTTGGTGGCTTTCTGTGCGCCCCGCCTACATGTAAGGATCAAACGGAGGGTTGCTCGGAACTTCAATCTCGGCGCGCCCAATCACACGCTCGAGGCCTGGATAACGAGCGGATACTTCAGGAGATAGCCGCACTACGTTTGAGAGGTAAACATCTGCAAGCGCCGCTATAGCCGTAATGTAGTGCCGGGTGTAATTCTCGCTAAGCGTGACTCGAAGCCCACTACGCGCGCGCGGTAAGGCGGCGTGAAATGTGCCACCTTGCCACATCGCAATGGAGCCGGCCTCCCCCTTTAAACTTACAGTCGGGTAGGACGTTTTTGTTACATCGGCCTCGTGTGGCCAGACGCTGTGACCACAATGTTGGCTGGCCGGGACCACCAGAGTCGGACCATCAGCATCATCGAACTGGTCGGTGCCGAGCCACATGCAATTCAATCGGTGACAAATTTGACCGGCACCCATCGCGATTTGCTCTGTGTCGTTGTCGGCGTGTAGCGGCACCTTTTGGTAGTCGAAGTAATCATTTTCTGGAGCCTGGTCGGCGGGCCCTTTCAGGATGATCGTATTGGTCCTCAGAACGGCTCGTTGCCCCAGCACCAGCCGAACCAGTGCCAGCTTCGCCGGATTCAAGGCTGCCTCAATGAAGACCTCGTCTTCGTCGTAGAACGCAGCAGTGAAATCCCCGGTGATCGCTGAGGTTCGATAATCGCCCACCGCAACCTTTTTCCCTCTTTCGTAGGCGGACACAGTTGCGTCGCGAAAGCGCTCTATCCATGTGGGGTCGAGGCCGAGGTTTTTGGGTGACACAACGGTAAAACCGTAAGTCATCAGTTCCAGCGCGTTCTGGGAGAGCCCGTAGCGCTCAATCTCAGATATGCACGAATCAAGGCTCGGCAGGGTGTTCAGTTCGGCGATATTCATTTTTTACTCCATGTCGTCGTGGGCGCTGCTCACTAAGGCGTTCCGGATCCCCGCTAAGACGGGGTAAGTGAGGTCGCGAAACCTTGAATATCACGGAGCGTCGCGCCATAGACGTCGGGCATAACTCCTACCATGACCTCCGTGTCGCCACCGTGAATGGTGCCGTTTACAGTGCGGCTGAGCGTAGGGACGCCAGCGGCCATCAGCTTGCGAGCATAGACGAGCGCCTCGTCGCGAATGGGATCCAACTCGTTGACCGACACAGTGTGCGGCGGTAGGCCTGCCAGATCCGCTGCCGCGGCCTGAAGGGGCCAGGCCAGAGGGTTGTGGGTATTTTCTCCGCTCGGATCATAAACCTTGGCGAAGCCACCAATCAGACCCGGTCCCGCCAAGTGGGCATTCTCGCGCAGGGACATCAACTCAGGGGGTGGAGAATTGTACGCTTCGGGTCCCGCGAGGTAGGGGCAGCACGCATAAACCCCCGCTATCTGCTCGATCCAACCTTCCCGCTTGGCCTTGAGCGCAGTGGCGATGGAGAGGTTCCCTCCGCCCGACTCCCCCGACAACACCACATGAGAGATTCCCAGCGTGTCTTTGTTGGCGTAGGTCCATTGGGTAGCGCTGGCGCAATCGTTCAGCCCTGCCGGGAAGGCGTGGTTGCCAAGCTTTCCGGCTGAGTTGCGGAACTCAACGCCGACCACCACCAACCCCCTCGTCGCCAGTTCGTCCTTCCAGCGGATGTATTGCGGCTCATTGGCGCTATTTATCCCCATCCCACCGCCGTGGATATGCACGATGCCGGGCAGTGGCCGGCTTGTTTCTGCGGGCTCGTGGATGTAGAGAGTCATCTCGTTGCCGTCCACACCGGTGATGACCTCGGTCCGCCGGGTTACACCAAGTACGGGCGGCAAGCAACTAAATATCTTGGCATACATCGGCGCCGCCATAGCTTCATGCGCAGCCAAGGACTCAAGAAGTTCCTCATAGGAGTGGTTCGCCAGCGAGAACTCCTCCAAATCTTCGCTGTATCCCCACGAGGCCACCAGGACTTCGATCAGCCGTGGATCAATGCGCGGATCGGTCGCAAGGGTTAGATTCGGGTCGCCAAGAAGCCCCGGCAGCCTGGGTAAAAAATCGGACATGATTAAAATCTCCAGGCAATTTCTGCCCCCCACATCCTGGGTGGACCATAGTTCTGGGCGGCAAAGCCGAGGAACATAAGTTGTAGGCCCGTAGGATTTGCACTGCGCTTGTAGACTTCGTCGGTGACGTTATTGACGAACACAGCAGCATCGAAGCGGCTACCCATCACACCGCTCCAGTCGACACGAAGATTAAGGATACTATAGGACTCTTGAGTGAGTGCCTGCTCGGCCTGGGGCACTATTGGTTGCAGGTACCCCAGTGCGGTTTCGCCTGTGGAAGAGAGCCACACCTCGGACTGTGCATAAACGTTCGCGGCCAGCGCCACACGCCCTATCGACTCCTCAAGTGGCAGAGTGTAGGCGACTGTCACTCGCCACTGATGTTCCGGCATGAAGTCAAATGGGTTGTCGGATAAGTCGATTACACAGGTGGTGGCGGTCGACGAGGGCAAGCAGCGGGGATCCCCTAGTTGTGCGATGAAATACGGATCCGTTGCCTCCCAGTCTTTGTACTCAGCGTCGTTGTAGTTGTAAGAAAAGCTGATTTCCAGATTCTCAATTGGCAGGATCCAGCCGGACAACTCGAAACCCTGCAGTTTCGCTGCCGCTGCGTTCGTATTGTACGAAGCCGCCTGAAAATCGCTGGTGAACCCGCTTAAACCCACGATAATGTCCTCGTAGTCGTACTTGTAAGCAGCCGCATTAAGACGAACAGGGGTGTTCTCGCCCAGGGTGAATTCGATCTTTGCACCTACCTCCCAGGCTTCCACGAACTCCGGGCCGTACGTGGGACTGAAGCTCGGTAGGTCTTCGGCTCCGCTCGCCGCGCCAAAAACATTGACACCGCCTGGCACATAAGCGCGCGACCTGCTGACGTAGACCATGAAGTCATCGGTAAACTGTTCTGAGAGCGTGAACAGGTAGTTGTAGCCATCGGAATCCGCCTCGCTCACGCTGGGCACCGGCCCGGGACTAAACGAGCTAGTCGAGAAATCGTAAAAGGACGGTAGGACCGTACTGGAACTCTCAGACCACGTCTTGCGGTAACCGGCGGTGAACGACAATCCTGGGATCGCCAAATGGTCAAGTCTCGAGAAATCCAGCGTATTTTGGGTATACCAGGCCCTCTCTTCACTCTCTGATTCGAGGTTGAAACCTGCAGAGTCCATGTAGCCCCCTAATTCGGGAAGCAGTAGGCCACTCCAGTTTTGAGCAATATTGCCCGTCCCCTTCTTCGAAGAAGGCGACTCCGTACGGGCGTAGTAGTAGCCAAGTACCGAAGTGAGCAGTCCGTCGTCGAGATCGAGGGTGAGATTGAAATCGTTAGTGATAACTTCGGTCTTCGGGCCCAAAGGCGAAAGAATTTGGATTTGGCCACTCGCATCCCTCCGAGTGTTACTTGCACCCACGGTACGAGAGTCGCCGCTATTAGTTAGAATCAAACCACCTAAGCCATCAATCGCGCAGCAACTGATATCGGCGGACTCTTCATAAGACGTGATATTCTTAACACTGGCATTGACAGGCCCTAACTCAATGTCGTCAAATTCCGCGACATTGAGAATACTCCAATTCTCGATTTCGACGAATGAAGCAAGCCCTTTAGCTGCGGGTGTGCGGCGTACCGCTGAGTCGCCGCCCGCTTGAATACGTGCATTTTCTTCGGTCAGTGCGGCGGTGATGCCGTCTACGATGTCCACGCGCTGTGCAATACAACTCGAGAAATCTGGGCTCAGACCCAGTGCCACCGCGCCCTCGCAGGTCGGGCCGTACGTTGCCGAGGCGAACGCGGGCGGCACATTATAGGGAAAACTGTTGAGATTGATGGCCGACAACACCTGACTCGTCGCGGTTTGATCCGTGTGGCTGTAACTCGCGGCCGTATAATTGGTGAGTCGGCCGTTTTCAAATTGAACCCCTAATCTGATCTGTTGACTCTTCTGCTCATCCAGCTTGCGAGAGCTGCCGATCTCATCTGTATAGCCTTCGATATCCGTTGAATTTACTGCCAACCGAACCGCCAGCTGATCCGCAATGATGGGCACGTTCAGCATTCCGGTGATTTCCTGTCGACCATAGTCGCCGAACCGCACCTTTACCAACGCCTCGGTTTCGTTTAAGTTCGGTCGAGCCGGCTCGATCAGTACAGAGCCTGCCGCACTGGTGCGCCCGAACAAGGTACCCTGCGGACCGTTCAGCACTTGCACGGAGGCAACGTCCAAGAACGGCACACTCGGGTTGCCAGTGCAACACGCAGCCTCAGCCATATAGGTAGCTACACCTGTCGACAAGCCCCGAACGGCATAGGTATTGAAAAGCGAGTTGACTGCCGGCGCTATTGTCAGCGACGGCGCGGCGTACATTAGGTCCGTGGGGCTTACGATGTTCTGCTGGGCCATGTCGGTAGGCGTCAGCGCGGTCACAGCAATCGGCACTTTTTGGAGATTCTCTGAGGTACGGCGGGCAGAGACCATAACTTCTTCGATCATCAATACCTTGTTCTCACCCACATCTTCGGTATTCGATGCAGAATTTGCCTCATTCGCCACGCCCAAAGCCGCCACTAGCCCTGCGGCGGCACCTCCTAAAATTAAATTCGGTTTATTCATTATTTTTCCCTCAGTTACACTCAATTGTCCCTCGCTGCCCATCGAAATGGAGAGTCCGGTACCGGCCAATATAAGCTCAAGCGCTTCTACAGGCTCATATAAACCGCTTAGACGGTTGGCAGTCTTGTTATTGGTTTCATCAAAAGAAAACAGTAACGTTCGGTCTGCCTGCTCTGCAAATAGGATGAGCGCAAGATGGGCGCTTTGTTCAGGGATTTCAAAGTTCACTGAATCGCCCGCATGTGCGTTGAAAGCAATACACGAACTTATGAACAGATACCCCGCTCTCAGCCGAGAAAGCCTTATCCAGATGCATATAAACACTGAAGTAGAAAATATCAGGCCTATTGGAGAGTAGGACGAGCGATCGAAAAAAATCCGCCAGTTAGCAAGGCGGAAAAATGGCCACCCGTTACTTTGCAGCCCTGGCGTGACCAGGGGAAGCATGAATCGCCTCCCATCACTCTGGCGCATTCGGACGACTATGCTCCGCGGCAGAAAGCAAGATTTTCTCGTCATCAGTGTGTTGGTAAACAATGTCGAAATTTGTGCTCAGTGATGCCAAGAACCCGGCCACATCTCCCGCTTTAAATAAACCCGCCACACGAAGTTTTTTCAGATCCTCATCCTCGATGATGAAATCCACACGCGTGTAGCGACCTACCTCGACAACCGCATCGGATAACGATTCGCCGCGAAAAATAAGATCGCCGTTTCGCCAGGACAGGTGTACTTCAATGTCTTCCGGCTCCAGCAATTCAACGCGCTCATCGCCGTCGTTTAGCATCACACGCTCGGATTGGGCAACAAATAACGTCTCACGATTGATATCGCCCGGCATTTCAACGGGTTGGAGGCCGGCAGTACCTGGTTCGCGCACGCCAACCTGCACCCGGCCATCGTCCACCAACACCTCGACTCGCTGGGAAGAATCAATTCTCACGCTGAACGATGTTCCGACGGCCTGCACCGTACGTCCTGCAGCAATAACGCTGAGTGGTCTTGCCGGGTCATGTGCGACATCAATGTGTATCTCTCCCTGCTCAAGCTGCACACTCCGTTGCTGTTCATTAAAACTGACCAGCACACGGCTTTCGGTATTCAGCGTAATGAGAGAGCCATCCGGGAGGTCGACAGTTGACACACTACCTATGGAGGTTTCATAAGCCGTGAGGGCTAGTTTGACATTCTGTGGTAGTTGATCTTCCTGTTTCAGGAGAGTCGCTACCATCAAGATCCCGACGGCCACGGCAAAGAACGAGGCCGCTATCGCGAACCGATGACTGATGCCATGGGCAGGCGTGGGAGCGATGTTCGATGTATGTGGAAATATCTCTGACAAACGCGCCAACGAATCCATTCTGTCCCACATTCGTGCCATCTCAAGCAGCTCTGCCTCGTTTCCCGGGTCCGCCCGCATCCAGTTTGCCAGTGCCTCAGCGTCAGTATCTGACAAGCCTTTGTCAATTTTCGCGATCCATTCACTCGCCGCCAATGCACATTGGTCGAGCTCCCTGCGCCCTTTGTCGATGCCGTAGATGTTGCTCATCGAGCACCTCCTTTCGATTTACGGCCACTGTGTTGAATGCCGGCTCTGTCTTCCATCAAAGCTGCACAACGTCTGATCGCCAGAGCGACGTGTTTTTCCACGGTGCTCTCTGACAAACCGAGTTCATGAGCAATCTCTCTTTGCGAATAGCCATAAACTTTCTTAAGTACGAACACCCGGCGTGCCTGCGGGGGTAACTGCCGGACAGCTTCGCAAAACTGACCGAACTCTTCATTGGAGATGACCTGATCCAGTACATCGTTTGAAGCGCTCGCGTAATAGCGATCTTCTTCAGCATCCTCACACGATTCAGTCAAGCGTTTCTCTGCTTTCTTCACACTATCAAGCGCAAGGTTTCGGGCGGTTTGGTACATATAGGATTTTGGATGCTCGATATTCTCTGCTGCAGCAATTTGACACAAGCGGACATAAGTCTCTTGAACTATGTCCTCAACTTCATGTGGCAGTACAATTTTTGATACCGCGCGGGCAAGACCTCGCCTTACGGAGAGATAGACCTGATAAAGCGCTTCTTTCGACATGACCTGTACCAATAGTGCTGATTTAGTATTAGACGATCAACAGTGAGAAATCCGCTAGTCTGGGTACGATAGTCAATTGAACGCCACTTTTGAAATAACTATTTTTCCTAATAAAACAACGACATAAAGCAGCCTGGAAATAATCAATTAAGCGATAGACCGCTCAGCATCGTTCCAAAAAGGTGCACGCAAGTCCTTTTTCAAAACTTTGCCTGATGGGCTCCGTGGCAACTCGTCGATTATCTTCATCTGCCGTGGAATCTTGTAGCCGGCTAGTTTGTCTCTACAAAAATAAATCATCTGGTCGAGCTCCATATCGGCCCCACTCCTGAGCACCAGGAATGCAAATAATGCCTCTCCAAACTTTTTGTCGGGGACGCCAATGACAGCTACATCAAAAACTGCTGCGTGTTTCGCGAGCACTTGCTCGACCTCTACTGGATAAATGTTCTCGCCGCCACTTACAACCATGTCCTTTAGCCGGTCTTTCAGATAGATATAACCCTCCTGGTCCATATACCCCGCATCACCTGTGTGAATCCAACCATCAGTCAAGGTGGCAAGGGTTGCTTCAGGTAAATTATGGTAGCCCTGCATATTGGTGTCAGATTTAAGCCATACTTCCCCGATTTCCATACAACCGACCTCGCTACCGCTAGCATCTACAATTTTCGCCTGCGCGCCAACATTAGGTCGGCCACAGGAGAGCAGCAGGCCCGGATCACTCTCGAGTGCTCGCCTGTGATCTGCTGCAGAAAGCGAGACAGCCGTTGCGGTAGTCTCTGTCATGCCATACTTTTGAACAAAGTCACATTGAAAAACTTCTAATGCCCTCCGCAGAAGCGATTCTGTTATAGGTGAAGCACCGTAGGATATCTGCCGCAGTTTGCTCAGATCTTTATCTTCGACACCTGGTACTTGTAACAAGGCCAATATCATCGAAGGCACCAAAAACAATGACTGGACTGCGTGCTTCTCTATTTCATCGAGAACTTCAACGGGATCGAACATCTTGTGAAGAAGAATCTGTTGCCCCGAATAGATACCTTGTATCACAGCCGAGGCGCCGCCGATGTGAAAAAGGGGCGAGCACGCAATGACGGAGGAACCGAGATTGGAACGATGAGAAATAGCAGTCTCGTTCATGGAACACAGAGACAGAATATTGAAATGCGAAGAAATGACACCTTTCGGCTTTCCCGTAGTGCCACTGGTATAAATTTGCAGGAAGGCGTCCGTTGGCGAAACGTTGATACCGGGATGGTCGTCGTCTTGGCGATCAACCCAATCGTCCAAATCGAAGCCCCCTGCAAACCCCTGTGTCAGAATTGTAATATTTTCATCAAGATGGGGCTTGAGCAGCGCATGGGCTTCTTGTTGACTATCCAAAAGGATCAGTATGCGAGCTGTTGAATCATTTATGATAAACGCCAACTCAACAGGCGCTAGGCGGTAATTCAGGGAGACCGCAATCATACCTGTCTTACTAGCCGCCATCATGAGTAGACAGTGGTATACACTATTCTCACCAAGAATTGCCACGCGGTCACCACTTTGTAGCCCCTGCGCGAGGAAACCGTTGGCGATCTGATTACTTATTCGGTTGATGTCCCCGTAGGTGAATACACGTTCGCCCTGCTTTACACAAGGCTGAAGTGGATTGCTGCGCGAATAGTATTCGAGATAGTGGTGTACTAGCATAGGGCATCAATTCGTCCGCACACAGTGGCGGCATCATTATGCTCTCGCAGGTAGCTTAGTTCATGTTTCATCGACCTTCCTCCAGGAAATAAGCCAAGCCTATGTGGCAAACTGCTTGCTGCTGGACGGATGGACGAGCCAGCATGGTGTCAAGTATCAGTAATCAGGCGGCGGCGTGAACCCCTGCCAGCACTGCTCCAGAAGTTGAGCAAACCTCATAGTTGTTCTGTCTTCAAGATAAGGCCCTATCGCTTGCAGTCCGAGTGGCAACCCCTCATTGTTGAGACCTGCCGGGAAAGCTGTCGCCGGCAATCCCGTGTATACCGCGAGCGCCGAAAAAAAGACGTTATGCCCGTACGGCACCTCCCGGTTGTCGATCAACAGTATTCGGTCGCTCCAGGGCGCTTCTGCGTGCGGGAATGCGACGTCAAGCGCGGTCGGGCAGACAATCACATCGTAGTCCTTGAAGAGCTTAGCCCAACTAAATTTGAACCGTTCTCTGATGTTGACCTCCCGCAGAAAGCCCTGAGCACTCATAGTAAGCCCATCGGCTGTGGCCTGGTCGAGACGATTGCTGGACTGCCTCAAGGCTTTCGCCTGTGCCTGGCGCACCTCTTCAGGGATACCCTGGGAGGTAGTCATCGCAAAAATTTTAGCGTAATTTTGCAATAATTTTTCTGCGTCGCAGGGAAGTTCCACCTGGTCGACCTTGCAACCTTCCTTTTCAAGGAACCGTGTAAGTTCCTCCAGCTTTCCCATAATGGACTGCGATGGTGTAACGTCCAGTAGCTGACTGAGTACGCCTACGCGAAACTCTTTCAGTAGCGTATGCCGAGGCTCTGGTATCTGCACATGCCAGGCTCTGTCTTCACCCGATTCCGGACCGGCAAGCACATCAAAATACAGTTCCAGGTCTTTGGCTGATCGCGCCAGGGGACCCTGAACGCCCAGTAAGGCAGAAGCGTTCGGGACATCCGCTTTGGGGAAGGCGCCACTCCTGGGAATCGCGGTCTCACTAGGGCGATGACCATAGACCCCGCAGTAAGCTGCGGGAATACGAATGGATCCACCAATATCACTGCCCAGTTCAAGCGGTGTCATGCCTGCCGCAAGTGCAGCGGCACCGCCGCCAGTGCTGCCACCGGGTGTGCGACTTACATCCCACGGATTAAGGGTGCGGCCATAAACAGGAGAGTCTGCCTGCCAGTCACTAAGTCCGGCGGGGATATTGGTCTTCCCCAGCAGCACTGCCCCCGCTTCAAAGGTACGCGTCGCGCTGATACCGTCGACGGTTGGTAGGTAGCCCTTGAATAACTCCAGCCCGGCGGTCTGTGGTAACCCGGCAACCTGCGTAGACTCTTTTAGTGTCATTGGGAGTCCAAGTAACGCACCAGCATGCCCTGCGGCGAGTCTTTGGTCGGATATTCTGGCTACTTCTCGAGCACGATCGAAAACTCTGACGGGTATTGCGTTAAGCGCGCCGTCACATGTCTCAATCCGTTGGATATGTATCTCGGTCAGTTCAGTAGCAGAGATGTCTTTTCGGGCGAGCGCTTCAACCATCTCGGAAGCCGTACTGAAGTGATCGATGCTCACGGCTTCCACCGTGCTTGCGCAGTAACCATAGCATCCTCGATTACGCGTTCGCTCTGCGCGGTCATCCCGTCAAATTTCGAGACCGCGTCGATCTGTACGGTGCCCGTTCCGCCTAGACTGGATTTTCGCTTTTTCAAAACTGCCTCCCGGTTTGAGATACCTAAGCAGCCAAGCGCACGTAACCCAAAGGAGACGCAGCTCCGCCGTAGCATTTCGTAGCCCTGCTACAGGGCTAGACCGTCGATCGAAAGAAATCCGCCAGTCGTCGAGATGAAATATACCGCTGCGAGTGGGAGTCTTCTAGCCCCTGAATAGCTCACGCGCCCACTGGCACGTCATTGAATGGAACATCCTTGTCGACCCGCGGTTCCTGTGGCAGCCCCAGCACACGTTCAGCGATAACGCCGATCAATATCTCATCAGTACCGCCCGCGATACGGCCGCTAGGGGAATACATGTACATGTCTTGGAACAGTGCGCCGAACTGTTCATTATAGGAAGGATCCCGTATCACGCCCTCCTGTTCGAGTAGATCAATTGCAAAGGAGGCTAAATCCTGGCCGAACGAAGCTCCCACCAACTTACCAATTGATGCTTCCGGTCCAGGCATCTCTCCCCGTGAAAGGGCGGACAGAGCGCGGTAAGAAGTGAATTTAAGTCCTGCTTCCAGCACATACCACGAAGCCAGATTTGCTCGAACGCGGGCATCATTTATGGCGAGATCTTTGCCAACATGCACCGTCTTGGCAAGTTGTTTGAGCCGCTGAAAAAATCCGTCGCGACCGCCTTGCGAGAGAATGCTAGGCCGGCCACCGCGATAGAGAGAGGATGCACGCTCATGCATCAGCGTAGAAATAGAGACTTGCCAACCCTGACCCACATCCCCCAGCCGCTGGCTGTCTGGAATGCGGACATCAGTAAAATAGACCTCGTTGAAATCAGAGCCACCGGATATCTCCTTGATGGGCTTGCACTCTATACCGGGGCTGCTCATATCGACATAGAAATAGGTGAGCCCCTTGTGTTTGGGAACGGCGGGGTCGGTGCGCACGACTAAAATACCCCAAGATGCATGCTGCGCGCCGGTGGTCCAGATTTTCTGGCCGTTGACCAACCACTCTTCGCCATGCTTTACAGCACGGGTTCTAAGCGCTGCCATATCGGAACCGGCGGCGGGCTCACTGAACAACTGACACCAGATGTCTTCTCCGCTCACGATACGAGGAATGAAACGCCGCTTGTTTTCCTCGGTAGCCCAGGACATTAAAGTAGGACCGACCAGGCCGTGATTGACCTGGAAGATTCTGTTTTCATTGGGGAGTAGTTTCCCCTCCTCCTGGTTAAAGATCACCTCTTCAATCGTGCTTCCACCGCGCCCACCATAGTCTGTCGGCCAATGGATACAGGCCCAGCCCGCATCAGACTTTCGCTTCTGCCAGAACTGCGCTTTCCCCAATTCGTCAAGCGCGCTCAACTCATCCTTAGTTGGTATATTCGCCTCTAACCAGCCGCGTGCCTCAGCGCGAAACGCCGCTTCTTCATTGCTGTCATCGAAATCCACGATTCTCTCCCTAGGCTGCGGTTGCGTTGTCGCTAGCGGTGATCAGCTTTTCGTGCCAAGCTGACTCGCTTTCAATCACCACGGCCAGTATTTTCGACCGGCGATAATGAAATTGGCAATCGAACTCCCAGGTATATCCCATACCACCGTGAATCTGTATATTCTCCTTTGCAGCATACGCGTAGGCTTGTGTGCTACCTACCCGCGCCGCAGCCGCCGCAATAGGCATATCCGGCGATTTGGAGTTCAGGGCCCAGGCCGCGTAATATGCGTTTGAGCGGGCAAGGGTATTTTTGACGTACATCTCAACCAGTTTCTGTTTTACCAGCTGATAGGACGCGATCGATCGACCAAAAGCATAGCGTCCCAGTGCGTATTCCTTCGCCATGTCCAGACAGGCCTCAGCACCACCGAGTTGCTCCCACGCGAAAAGTACAGCAGCACGATCAAGTATCTTTTGCAATAAACTCCATCCCTCCCCTTTGGGGCCCAGGCGCTCCGCGGCCACTTTCTCCAGGTGGATATGTGCGTGAGAACGCGTTGGATCGACGGTAGATGTTTGCTCTATTTGTAATCCAGTCTCTCCGGTTGGAACAAGGTAAAGAGACTCCCCCATGCCATCCTCTTCACGCGCGAGGACAACGTAAAATCCGGCGACATCTGCGTCGGTTACAACGGGCTTGAATCCGCTCAAAGTTTCTTTGCTAG
>CESF01122273.1_pt1 | contig 14665 bp, 16 predicted proteins | sample 356331 | NCBI WGS metagenome assembly CESF01 (sample SAMEA2621779, study PRJEB7988) | marine metagenome | biome: marine biome (ENVO:00000447); feature: surface water layer (ENVO:00002042); material: "saline water (ENVO:00002010), including plankton (ENVO:xxxxxxxx)" | depth 5 m
ATCAAGCCATCTTAAAACACCACCTGTCCGGATTTTTCAGTGCCTGGGACGGAACAAGTGGTCATGATCGGGCGAATACAGTTTCGATCGTTGATTGGTTGAACGAAAGGCTGGACTGATCACATACAGAGTGGTGCGAATCAGATTGCGATCGTGAGTGATCTTCGCCATCTGATCGAGGGGGACGAGGTCCAGCGATTCATCAGGCCAGCTGACCCTGTAGCCGATTGCGACCGGGGTGTCTGCTGGGTAATGCTCAAGCAGGGTGGATTGAACTTCGTCAACATGACGGGCGCTGAGGTAGAGGCATAGCGAGGCCTGCAGGCTTGCTAGGTGCCTCAGATCTTCTCGTTCAGGAACGCCGGTTCGACCTCCGCTGCGACTCAGCACGATGGTTTGCACAAGACCTGGGATGGTCAATTCCGCCTTGAGAGCAGAAGCGGTTGCCTGATAGGCGCTGATGCCAGGAACTACTTCCACCTCGATTCCTGCATCGGTTAGCCCGCACACCTGTTCACTGAGAGCTCCGTACAGACAGGGGTCGCCATCGTGAAGACGTACTACTTTCTTTCCGCTGTTGGCGCGTTCGATCATCAAGGGCAGAACCTGTTCCAGCGTGAGGGTGCTCGTCCGGACCCGTTCACACCCTGCAGGCGCAAGATCGGCGATCTGGGGTGACACCAGCGAGTCAGTCCAGATCAGAACATCAGCATTGATGATGCGGTTTTCGGCTCGGCGGGTCAGCAGATCAGGTGCTCCCGGGCCCGCACCCACGATCGAGATCATGGTCATGAAGGGTCTACCTGTTTCAGGCCTGGGTCTGGAAGAGACGACTTGCGTCCATACAGCCAGAACAGACCGAAGCCTGCAATGGCCATCAAGCTGAGGCTCATCAGCTGAGCGATACGCAGGCCACCGTCACAGAACGGAGGTTGTCCGCCAAGACAGAGCGGGTCGATCCTCAGGCCTTCGATCCAGATGCGACCAAGGCTGTAGCTGAGCAGATAGATGCAGCTGAGAGCTCCCGTCGGTAGGGAAATCTTTCGTTGGCGGCCGAGCCGGAATAGCACCATTAACAACACAAAAATTCCGATGTTCCAGAGGGATTCGTAGAGAAATGTGGGGTGGAAGAATTCAGCAGTTTTAAAGATTCCTGGCCGGTTGTTTGTGGGAATAAAAAGTTTCCACGGCAGATCGGTTGGGACACCAAACGCTTCCGAATTGAAAAAATTCCCCCAGCGGCCAATGGCTTGCCCCAGTACCACTGAAGGCACCAGCACGTCCAGAACATCCCAGAAGGACACTCGTCGCCAACGGCAAAACAGAATCACCGCCAGCGAGCCTCCTAGAAGTGCTCCATGGATAGCAATACCTCCTTTCCAAATCGCGACTACATCCCACCATGAGCGTTGGTAGGCGTTCCATTCGAAGGCGACGTAGTAGGTTCTCGCTCCGATAATCGCTGCGAGCACAAGGATTGGGAGTAAATCACTGATCAGATTGGCGTCAAGGCCGCGCTGTCGTGCCAGCCAGCTGGAGAGATTGAGTCCAATGAGGACGGCAACCGCAATCAGCAGCCCGTACCAACGCAGCATGAAGGGCCCGAACTGAAACAGCTCGGGCCCGGGGGACGTAAAAATTGCAGGGATCAACACTGATCTCAGACACCCTCTGCTGCTTGCACCTTCTCAATCTGTCTCTTTTTCAGAACCAACATGATCTGAGCAAGCGAAACAGCTGCGAAGAAGGCAAGTAGACCATAGATGCGAACTGGGTTCTGAAGCACAACCTCTGCATCAACCTGTCCGAAACCACCCACATTCGGATCGTCGGTTAGGGGAACACCGGCTTCAATTGCGTCACCGACTCCCACAATCAGAGCAGGCCCCACTGGAATTGTTTCACTCGTGCTTTCGCCATCGGCGGAGTTGATCGTGACAACTTTGGCCCCATTTTCCCCGTCATCAATGGCTGAGACGGTGCCACTCACAGGTGCTGTGTAGACGGTGTTGTTACTCTTTTCTCCAGTGGGATAGACCTGACCACGGCCTCTGTTGCCCCCTACGAAAATCTGATATTTGCCGAAGTGGATATTGCTGTCGGTGGCAGGATCCGGTGATAAAACAGGGAAGACGATTTCTTGGTGCTGATCACCTGGAATCGGACCTACAAGAAGAATGTTGGGTTGATCGTCGCTGTACTGAGTGAAGTAGACACCTTCCGTTTCCTCTTTGATCTCATCAGTCCATCGATCCTGGGGGGCCAGGGTGAAGCCATCAGGCAGCTGGATGACAGCTCCGACCTGTAAACCGACATCACTGCCATCGGCACCAATTTCTTGGAGTCCTGGCTCGTAAGGGATTTTCACTGCCGCCTTGAACACCGTGTCAGGAAGAACGGACTGAGGTACTTCTGCCTGTGTGATTTTCTTGGCCAGGTGGCAATTGGCGCAGACAATCTTGCCCGTGGCTTCTCTTGGAGAGGCATAGCTCTGCTGAGCCCAAAAGGGGTAAGCCCAGCTGCTTGACGGGGCCATGAATACGGCTACGCCCAGGATCAGGGCTGCGAACAATGAGGAGAAAATTCGGCGCATCGGAGGCGAGTGTCGGGAGAGATCGGTGGAAAAACGGTGATTAATCAGCCCCACCACGGCTTTTCGCCTGTTCGGAAGTCGGTTTCGGTCCACTGGCTCATGAACACGTTGTCGTCTTCAACGCTCACGTTGGCTAGGGCCAACGAAAGGGGCGCCGGTCCCCTCACGACCTTGCCGGCGGCGTCGTATTGGCTGCCATGACAAGGGCACATGAACTTGTTGGCGCCACTGTTCCAGGGCACTACACAACCCAGGTGGGTACAGATGGCGTTGATGCCATAACTGCCAATGGCATCTTCGCCTTCAACGATTAGGTAGGTGGGATCCCCCTTCAGCCCCTGGACAAGGCTGCGATCGCCTGTGGAGTGGTTACTCAGCCAGCCGCTGAGCGTTACTGGGTTGCCGAGCTCATCCTTGGCACTGGTACCTCCACCGCTTCCGGCGGCACGTGGAGGGATGAAGTAACTCACCACCGGATAGAGAGCTCCGAGGGCGACGCCGGTCACAGACCCGAAGGTCAGCAGATTCATGAACTGCCTGCGGCCCATTCCGGGCACATCAGCGGCTGGCATCTGAGTCATGTCTGACGTTCGTTGGGCACTGGATGGGGCTCATTATGGGCTCTATATGGTCGTGTCACACTTTGCGGAGACTGGATTTTCATCGATGTTCAAGGTCTTCTGATGTTTAAGGTCTTCGTCAGTGCTCGTTGATCCAACCTTCCCGAGAGAATCGCGCCCTCTCTGTGTCGATGAAGTCATCGACTTGCTGCGCTCCCGTTGGCAAGCCAGCTATGACCTCCAACTGGTCACCAGGCGCAAACGGATGTATCTCCAGGTGATGTGGGCCTACCTGGAGCAACAATCCTTCCCTTTGGATGAGCCCGATTACAGGGCTCACATCGCCGAAGTTTTGGAAATTGTCAACAGACTGGGGGAAGCGGAGGCTGTTCGGGACTGGTTGCTCACAACCCGGGATAAGCCACGACTCGGCAAAGCCCTCAGTCTGCAGCTGCAGGGGGAGGGGACTCTGGAGGAGTTTCTTCTTTGAACTGCTGAACCGCTGCGACAAGCAGCACTCCAATTAAATAAAGAGCTGTGATTGCCCCTGCCAGCAGCAACATGGTGACCGGGTCAGTGGAGGGAGTGAGCACAGCACCGGCCAGGGCCGAGATCAACACGACCCAACGCCATGCGGAGAGCATGCGTTGCCAGTTGACCAGTCCGAAAACTCCAAGAAGAAGCTGCAGAACAGGAAGCTGAAAGGCCAGTCCTGTTGACAGCATGAGCAAAAGAACGAAGTCCAGATAGCGTTCAATCGACCAGATGGGCTCCACAACATCGGCGCCGTAACTAACGAGAAAATTCAGCGCCGCAGGCACCAGAGCCCACCAGGCAAATCCAAGGCCTGCCATGAATAGAACGGCTGATCCCGCCACCGAAGGTGCAATCAGTCGGCGCTCTCCTCGAGTCAGGCCTGGCAAAACAAAAGCAAGCCCCTGATAGAGCACGTAAGGAAGTGCCAGCGTGAGTCCTGCGTAACCAGCAACTTTGAAAGACACGAATAAAAATTCGCCTGGGGCCAGTTGCAGGAAACGAATCGAGCCCGCAGGTTCTTCGAGAATTCTGACTAGTGGACGCACCGCCAGAAGGCAGGCCAATGCGCAGACAACCACGGCCACAAGGCTGCGCAGCACTCTTTGACGCAGTTCCTCCAGATGATCAACCAGAGGCATTTCCACGTCGTTGGGAGGGCCGCCCTGAACTCCGATCCGGATCGGCGGGGGTGGTGACAGCTTCGGGGACTCTTCAGGCGTGATCGGCGTCAGAGGTGAGTGAGCAGTGGACTGGCGTCAGGCTAGGGGGTTCCGAGCTTCAAGGTTTCTGTGTGCACGGTCTGGTTCCGCCCAAACCAGCTCGGCTTGGCGATGTCTCACGGTTCCTGGTGCTGTGCCGGGGATTCTCTGCAGATGTTCCACGCCAGTCATCACCACAGGCACATGTCGATTTCCCTTCGCCCGGCTGAACCAGGCCGCTAGGTCTGCCGCAAGTTGAAGGTCCTGTTCCGAAGCGGCCGCTGCCGAAGCCTTCAGCACCACATGGCTTCCTGGGCACTCCTGTGCATGGAACCAAAGATCCCCTGCACGAGCCTGACGCAGACTGATCCACTCGTTCTGGCGGTGATTGCGTCCTACTTGAATCACCAAGCCATGCTGGGAGCGGATCTCTAGGGGTTGAGGTTGCCCAGGAGGCGGACCGCTGCGGCGACGGCGACGCCGAGGGGTCAGCAGATCCTCCAGTTCGAGCTTCAGCTCACGCAGTTGTCGGTTGCGATCCTCGGCATCGTCCCAGTCCGCCTGGATTAAGTCTGTCAGGAAGCTTGCGCTGCCTTCAATCAGCGCAAGACGTTGATCGTGATGGACCAGTCGCTCTTCGATTAAGGGAATGGATCGTCGCAGTCGCTTCGCGCGCTGGTAAAGCTTCTGCGCCTGGTCAATACTTTCTTTATTAGGAGCGGCCTGACAAAGAATTGCATCCCCCTGATGTTGCAGATCATCGGCACCCCCAGTGGCATTCAGTCGCTCGACCTGCTCGATGCGCTGGGCCTGTTCTCGTTGTCGGCTTTGTCCCAGAAGCTGTTGCAGTTCAAGGCTCTCTTTCAGGAGTTGTCGCTGGTTGAGATGGTTCCGGTAATACAGCCCTAAACGAAGACTGAGTGATTCGCTGTTGCTTGCTGAGTCAGCAGGATCATTCCAGACGCGGTAGCCGCCTGCCTCATCCAGGTGAAGGATGAATTCGCCACAACTGAGATGGTTCAGCCATTGCGTCCAACGCCTATGAAGAAGCAGCCATTGGTTGTCGCTGATCTGCTGGACAGGAGTGCTGGCTGAGAGCGGCAGCGGCGCCTCATCACTCGCGGGAAAGTTGATGAGTTGCCTGGTAAGCGCTGGGCTGATGCCCTGATAGGTGTCCCGCAGTGCTTTCCCCAAATCGACCGGCAGCAGTGTCAGTCTGCGTTTCCATTGTGCGAAGGGTTCCTCGCGGCTTGGTGGCAGGCTCTGCAGTGATGGCGGTGGGATGTAGGGATCCCCACTGCTCAGCGGACGGACTCGTGACTGGTGCTGCCTGACCTGCCTGGCAATGGCGGTGATCCGTTCCTGGTCATCCAGCAGCAGCACATTGCTGTGGCGGCCCATGAGCTCCAGAACCAAAGTCCGCACGCTCGGCTCGCCTGGGCGTGGCGCGAAGTGAAGTAGCACAACTCGCTCAAAGTCTCGCTGCTCTAGTTCCACCAGGGCAAGTTGTTTCAGGCCGTGCTGAATTTGCTGTGCCAGCGTGCTTCCACTTCCGATCCGGCTTGGAGAAGGAATCTGAACCAGTCTGGCGGCATCGGCTTGCCAGCTGAGTTCCAGCCAGACCATCCCTGTGAGGGTGCGGAAGCCCAGCTGCAGGCTCTGTGGATTTGGTTGTTGTGCCTTTTCAAAGCGACTTGGAATGATCTGTGCTCGCAGATCCACCAGCACCGCCCGAAGGCTGGTGAGGTCCATCACCTGAAGCGTGCTGTTCGCCATCGCTATCCGGTGGCCTTTCGACTGGGGTGCCTTCCTACCCTGCTGCGTGACCGCACACAAGTCATGGCAACGACCGATTTCCGCGCCAGGCTCGCTTTGCTGACTGGCCCCAGCGGCGTTGGCAAGGGGACTCTGGTGACACGCCTACTTGAGCGCCATCCCCAGCTCTGGCTTTCTGTTTCCGCCACCACTCGTGCTCCTCGAGAGGGTGAACAAGATGGAGTTCATTACTTCTTCCATTCGCGTGAATCGTTTGACCGACTGGTCAGCGAAGGAGGATTGCTGGAGTGGGCTGAATTCGCAGGAAATTGCTACGGAACTCCCAAGCGACCAGTCTTGGACAAGCTTGAGGCGGGAACTCCCGTCTTGCTTGAAATCGAACTCGAGGGTGCTCGCCAGGTGCGTTGCAGTTTTCCTGATGCTCTGCAGATTTTTCTCGCACCACCAAGTTTTGGAGAGCTTGAACAAAGGATCAGAGGCCGCGGCACTGACGCAGAAGCCGCAATCGTGAAGCGGCTGGATCGCGCCAGGGCTGAACTCGAAGCACAGCAAGAATTTGATGCTGTTGTCATCAATGATGACCTTGAAACCGCTCTCGGTGATGTTGAGCGGTTAATGGGGCTTGCCGATGCTTGAGCGAGTTAGAGCGGGTGGAACAGCAGGTCCGGGAAGAATCTGTTCCACTCGATCAGGATTCCTGCAGTCAATGTGAACCAAATGGCTGCGACCACTGGTGCTGTGGAGAGAAATTTTTTCATCGTTGGACAGTGAGAAGGAGAAACTTTCTGGTCAGCGGGGTGAAACTGTGATTTTCGAATCACTTTCAGTCAGCTTGCCACTATTGAACTCTGCAATGGCGGCGACAGGCCATGTCGCTGCCTTGACTACTGAATTCAATGCAAGCTTCAGATCCAGCTGAATCTCCAGCATGTTCTGATCTTTGCGACCGCGAATGGCCTTGAGATAGTCGCGCCCTGCCCAGCCAATCGTTCCAGTGATGTAGAGGAACATCAGTCCCGGGAGTACGAAATCACCAGCATGGTTCCAGCGGCCGTCAACGATCAGATGGGGGAGACCGTCCTCGCCACAGGAGGCCTTGCTGTACATCTTGAAGCGGGCGATGGCCTGTGGAGTTGATGCTGCGCTGGCACGTTGCTGGAAGCGTGCACTTTCAGAACAGGGAGTCAGGCCCGCAACATCAGCTCTGGCGACCGGTGCAAAACCGAAGACCAGCAGGGCCGAAAGCGCGAGGGCGAAGAAACGACGCATCGGAACGGTTCCTGTCGAACCTGCCCTGGAGAGGCAGGATGTATCAAATTGACAGTAGTGGAGGCTGTTGACCTGCATGGTCAAGGTCCTAGCCCTCGAAACAAGTTGTGACGAGTCTGCTGCGGCTGTTGTAGAGCACAGCGATGGTCGCCTGCAGGTGCTGTCGCACCGGATTGCGTCTCAAATCGAGGAGCATGCCCAATGGGGCGGTGTGGTGCCCGAGATCGCCTCACGCAGGCATGTGGAGGCACTTCCTCATTTGATCGATCAGGCGCTCAGTGATGCCGGACTGCCGATCAGCGATCTGGATGCCGTGGCTGCCACTGTCACCCCAGGTCTCGTTGGGGCCCTGATGGTGGGTTCCGTGACGGGTCGTACTTTGGCGGCGCTTCACAACCGACCTTTCATCGCTATTCACCATCTCGAAGCCCATCTGGCTTCGGTTCGGCTGGCTTTGTCCCCTCCAGAACCTCCTTACCTCGTTCTGCTCGTCAGCGGTGGGCATACGGAATTGATTCGCGTCGATGCAACAGGAGCGCTGGAGCGTTTCGGACGCAGTCATGATGATGCGGCTGGAGAAGCCTTTGACAAGGTGGCTCGTCTGTTGGGACTTGAGTACCCGGGAGGCCCCGCGATCCAGGCTGCGGCCGTTGAGGGTGATGTGACCCGTTTCCTGTTGCCAAAAGGGCGTGTCTCAAAACCCGGAGGGGGTTTTTACCCCTACGACTTTTCATTCAGTGGTCTAAAAACCGCAATGCTTCGTCAGGTGGAGGCTTGTCGGACTTGGAAAGAGCCACTACCCCTGGCTGATCTGGCTGCCAGCTTCCAGCAAGTCGTTGTGGATGTGCTGGTCGAGCGCAGCCTCCGATGCTGTTCTGATCTCCGCCTGTCGACATTGGTCATGGTTGGTGGGGTAGCGGCCAATCAACGGTTGCGTCAATGCATGCATGCAAAAGGAGCTGAACAGGGGGTTGATGTGCACCTGGCACCCCTGAGCTACTGCACCGATAACGCAGCGATGGTGGGTGCTGCTGCCCTTGATCGGTTGACGTGTGAATCCATTTCCAGTTCTTTAGCTTTAGGTGTTTCAGCACGCTGGGCTCTCGAAAACTGCGCACCTCTGTATCAATCGAATCCGCCTTTCTGAGATTCAGTGCATAGGGTGTCGCGACTTGCAACCCGGTGATGTCGATCAAGGCCGAGACGCGCCAGCCGAACAACGTTGAAGAGGTGGATTCCAGAGAACTCAATGCCTGGCGTAGAGGGTTTACTCCTCAGGCAGAAATCTGGAATGGACGCCTGGCGATGCTCGGTTTGTCTGTGTCGCTCGGAATTCTGTTTGTGATCCGGGTTTCCGCTGCAAGCGCCCCGGTTGCCTGACGTCAACGGATTCAGACTCCACTTCTTCCTCGTAAAGCCTGATCGAGTTCATTCGGTCTCGGACTGACTGCCAATGCATCGCTGGTTTCGATTCGTCCGCTCTCGAGGAGTTTCAACAGTGATTGATTTGTGGTGATCATTCCATCGAATTCACTGCGTTCCATGATCTCCTCCACCTCATCCAGGGCTCCTCGCTGGATGTAGTCCTTACAGGCTTCGTTGTTCACCAAAATGTCGTGATAGGCGGCACGCCTGCCATCGGTGGTTCGGATTAATCCCTGAGAAATCACGCCAAGGAGTGATTCAGACAGTGAGCGGCGGATACTTTCCTGGTCTTCCGGAGCGAATAGACCGAGCACTCTTTCGACTGTTTTGACAGCCGAATTCGTGTGCAGCGTTCCAAACACCAGATGACCTGTCTGGGAGGCCTCGAGGGCTGTGCTCAAGGTTTCCCGGTCGCGGATTTCACCCACCAGGATGACATCGGGATCCTCCCGAAGTGCCGCTCTGAGGGCATTGTGGAATTTCAGAGTGTGAATTCCCACCTCCCGATGTCGGATCAGTGATCGCTGGCTGGCGTGAACAAACTCCACAGGGTCCTCAATGGTGAGGATATGGCGTGTCTGATGACGATTGATCCAGTCGATCATGGCGGCCAGGGTCGTGCTTTTCCCGGACCCTGTTGGTCCCGTGACCAGCACCAGTCCCTTTGGTTTTGAAGACAGATCCTGGAGAACATCCGGCAACTGCAGTTGCTCAAGCGTGAGAATCGTCTGTGGGATCAGTCGCAGCACCATCGCTGGGCCCAGCAGGGAGTCCAGAAGGTTGATGCGCACACGAACGAAAGGGAATGCATGGGACCCGTCGAATTCCTTACTGCGATTGAAATCGTCGATCTGCTGCGGGGAGAGGATTTCCCGAAGCCATCCATGAAAGACCTGATGGGTCGTTAACGGCCAATCGGTTAACAGCATTTCGCCGCGGTCTCTGTATCTGGGTGCCTCGCCGACTCCGAGATGGACATCGGAATGCCCGTGCTCATGGGCGATGCGAACGATTTTTTCCAGACTCGGAGTCGGCTCAGTCATCGATCGGAGTGGCTCTTCAACCGATGGGGCATGGCGGCTTGGCGTTACCGCGCCTGATGGGAATCCCGGTGGAAAGATCGGTTGACTCACGCTGCTCGATGTCCTCTCGTATCAGCTTCGCCATCGCTGGACTGCTGGCAAGTGAAGGCTTGCTGGGAGGTTGATGAAACCCGCTTAAGATTCCGCCACCAACCCACGGTTTATGGCTGCCAGGCCCCGCGTCACCATTGTGCTTGGCACCCGCCCGGAAGCCATCAAGCTTGCCCCCGTCATCCAGGAATTCCAGGCCTGTTCAGCTCTCGAGACGAGGGTTGTTCTGACTGGACAGCATCGTGAGATGGTCACTCAGGTGATGGACCTCTTTGCGTTAAAGGCCGATCACGATCTTGATTTGATGGCGCCGCGCCAAACCCTTACCCACGTGACCTGCGCGGCTCTTCAGGGCCTGCGAGATGACTTCCAGGCTTTCCCTCCAGGCTTGGTGCTGGTGCAGGGAGACACCACAACAGCTTTCGCCGCTGCGCTCGCTGCATTTTATGAGCAGATCCCTGTCGGCCATGTGGAGGCCGGTTTACGAACGGACAATCTCTTAGACCCTTTCCCAGAGGAGGCCAACCGCCGTTTGATCTCTCAGGTTGCCCAGTTGCATTTCGCTCCCACCGAGCGCTCGGAAGCCAACCTGAAGGCTTCCGGTGTGGTCGGTCGTGTAATGGTCACCGGCAACACGGTCATCGATGCGCTCTTGCATATGGCTGAGCGGGCTCCTGTTCTGTCTGATCTGCCCATCGATTGGGCCAACCAGCGCGTGGTTCTCGCCACGGTTCATCGCCGGGAGAATTGGGGAGAGCGGCTGAGCAACATCGCTGCGGGCATGCTTCAGGTGCTTGACGGCCATCCTGATGCCGTCCTGCTGCTGCCACTGCACCGCAATCCGACGGTTCGGGAGCCATTGCGTGCTCTGCTTGGCGATCATCCCCGTGTCGTCCTCAGCGAGCCCCTTGACTATGACCGCCTGGTCGCTGCGATGAAGGGATGCACCCTGCTGCTTACCGATTCCGGTGGACTCCAGGAGGAAGCTCCAGCGCTTGGGAAGCCGGTCCTGGTGTTGCGTCGCACGACTGAGCGTCCTGAAGCTGTGGAGTCCGGTACAGCACGGTTGGTCGGGACAGACAGTGATTCCATTGCTCGTGAGGCTTCACGCCTTCTCGATGATCCCAAGGCTTATGAGCAAATGGCTCGGGCGGTGAACCCCTTCGGAGATGGTCGAGCTAGCGGCAGGATTCTTGAAGCAGCACTTGCTTTACTCAACGGCTGATGCCGCTTTCAGCCCTTGCGGCCATTACCGCTGGATGCTGCGTCGTTCAATCCGCATGCCGTCGCGGGATGATCCCTGCAAGCTGCTTCTGTTTGTCGGTCTCAATCCTTCCCTGGCCGATGCTGGTCGTGATGACCCCACCCTGAGGCGACTTCAGGGTTTCGCTCGGGACTGGGGCTATCACCAGCTGGTGGTTCTCAATGTGTTCGGAAGGATCTCTCCATCCCCAAGGGCTTTGCGTCGTTGCGATGATTCTGTGGGGCTGGACACCGACCCAGTGCTGAATAGCTGGTTTCAGAGCTGGTCTCGCTCACCTGCCTGCGACCTCTGGTTGGGGTGGGGTGAGGCAGGCTCCCTGTATCGCCGTGACGATCAGGTGCTGACGATGCTCGCCACTGCTCTGGCTCTGCGTTTTCAGGGGGCTCCTCCACTGGTGATTGGCACAACACGGAGCGGTCAACCTCGTCACCCGCTCTATGTGGCTGCAGGGAGCCGGCTTTTCCCCTGGGCCTGTACGGTTCGCTGATGACACGCAGCCCTCGCCGCTACAAGATTTCGCTTCATCTCTCGGGAGGTCAAACAGAGATGGTGCATTTCCCGACTCTTGAGACGTTTCAGGAGTGGTATCAGGGTCTGGTCAGCGGCGGGAGTGGTCAGACCTTCGTGAATATCCCACTCGGGGATCTCGAAGGGGAATATCTGGTGATTCGCCCCGAAGCAGTCATCGGCGTGCGTGTAGAACCGCAATTCGCATCCATCGATGACGCCTGACAGGCTCGGACTGCTTTGGGGCATCACGGTGTTTGCCGGCGCCGGAGCTCGATTGCTTGCGGCCATTTCAGGACTGCCAGGGGTGGTTCTATTGCTGTTGTCTGGTCTATTGATCGGACGATCCGGTCTTGGCCTTGTGGAGCCTTTGGACCTGGGAGAGGGGCTTGAGACAACCGTTGGCCTGCTTGTCAGTCTCGTTCTGTTTGATGGAGGGCTGAATCTGCGCTTGCCCGGTGACACCATCAAGGCAACCGTGCTGCGGATCTCCGTACTGCGTTTGTTGCTGTCGCTGGGCGCTGGAATCCTGGCAGCGCATTGGCTGGCTGGACTGGGATGGTCCGTGGCTGCTGTTTACAGCGCCATCGTGCTGGGAACGGGACCAACGGTGGTCACGCCGATCGTGCAACAGATTCGCCTGGCTCCTCCGCTCGGAGATGTGCTCGAAGCGGAGGGACTGGTGCTCGAACCTGTGGGAGCCGTTCTGGCCCTGCTGCTGCTCGAGCTGCTGCTTGGCGATCTCTACGGCTGGAGAGGTCTTGCGATTGGCCTGCTGTCTCGCCTCGGAGGTGGAGTGCTGATCGGAGTTGCTGTTGGATGGCTGCTTGCTGAGCTGTTGAGACGTCTGCCTTCGGAGCAGGCCGTGGGCTTAAGGCTGCAGCTGACCCTTGGCGTTCTGTTTCTCATGTTTGCCATTTGCGAATGGCTGCTTCCCGAATCCGGTCTGCCGGCATCGGTTGCTGCAGGCGTTGTGGTTGGCCGTCGTCCTTCAACGCAGGCGGCTCAGCTGGATGAGTTGATCCGCGAGCTGGCGAGATTGGCAATCACGATGCTTTTCCCGCTGCTGGCTGCTGATGTCTCGTGGGCTGAACTGAGTCCGCTCGGATGGGGTGGCGTCAGCTGTGTTCTGGCGCTGATGCTGCTGGTGCGTCCAGCGGCAGTGGGCGTGGCCACAATCGGATTGCCTCTTGACTGGCGTCAACGCCTCTTCATGGGATGGCTAGCGCCGCGGGGCATTGTCACGGCCGCCGTGGCCTCCCTGTTTTCAATCCGTCTTGAGCAGGCGGGGATCCTCGGAGCTGGTCGACTTCAGGGCCTCGTGTTTCTGACGATCCTGATGACAGTGGGATTTCAGGGACTGACGGCCCAGCCCCTGGCGCGTGTTTTAGGTCTGATTCAAGTCGAGCCTGAAGAGTCAGGTGAGACAGCGCTTCAGGCGGGGCAGGTCCTGCCCGACCCTGGCCAACAATGACCAGGTTGTGATCAGATCCGGTCCCTGGAGACGGCCGAGCAGACCTGCGCGCAAGGATTTCATCAGAACGCCCTTTTTCACACCGGCTTTGTTCGCGGCCCCGGCAAGCAAGGACTGAGCCTCTGCGATGTCACCGCCGTCCCATGGATCACTCTCGAGGGATTCCACCAGCTGACCGATTGCGCCCCGGGCTCCTTCCAACTCCAGTTGCTTGAGGCCATCGTCCTCAAGCTCAGGGCAGACAAAAAAGGGTTGTGCCTGGTCAATGCCGTCTTTCAGCAAGGTGAGTGATGGTCCGAGTAGTTCGCATAAGGCCAGGCTCCAGCTCACGTCCTCAGGCAGGCTCCATCCCTGTTCGCGCCAGAGCGGCGAGATTTCATTCAGCAGTTGCTGCGGTGTGAGGCCATGCAGAACCTGGGCATTGAGCCAGTTGAGCTTGTCCCAGTCGAAACGCGCACCGGCTTTGTTCACCCGATCGAAGCTGAACACTTCAGCGGCCTGCGTGAGGGTGAAGCGTTCCTCCATTCCTTCGGGAACGGACCAGCCCAGGAGGGTCATGTAGTTGGCGATCGCCTCGGCCGTGTACCCCATGGAACGGAAATCGTTGATCGATGTGACGCCGTCTCGCTTCGAGAGTTTGCGCCCCTCAGCATTGAGGATCAGCGGGGTGTGGGCAAAGACCGGCGCGGTCAGCTCAAGAGCTTGGTACAGCAGGAGTTGCTTGGCGGTGTTGGCGATGTGGTCTTCGCCGCGGATGACATGTGTGATGTCCATGGCCGCGTCATCGACCACCACTACAAGGTTGTAAAGAGGGTCCCCGATCTGGTCGTTGGGAGCGCGTCGGGCAATCACCATGTCACCACCGAGATCGGCTCCGCGCCACTGCATCGGTCCACGTACAAGGTCGCGCCAGTGGATCTCCTCACTGTCATCGATTCGGAAGCGGATCACCGCCTCACGGCCCTCGGCTTGGAACGATGCTTCCTGCTCGGCTGTGAGGTGCCTATGTCGGTTGTCGTATCGAGGTGCTTTGTTCTCCGCTTTCTGGAGTTCTCGCATGGTTGCGAGCTCCTCTTCATTGGCGTAACAGCGGTAGGCGAGGCCTCGGTCGAGCAGCAACTGGATGGCAGAACGATGCTCGTGTACCCGCTCGCTCTGAATAGTGGGATCTTCATCCCAGTCGATTCCTAGCCAAGCGAGGCCATCAAGGATGTTGGTAGTGAACTCCGGCTTGGAACGTTCTTTGTCAGTGTCCTCAATTCTCAGCAGGAACTGACCCTTTTGGTGTCGGGCGAACAACCAGTTGAAAACTGCTGTTCTTGCCGTTCCAATATGGAGAGTGCCCGTTGGACTTGGGGCCAGACGAACACGCACCATGGTGTGGCTCGGGATGAAGAACGGGACCGACGGGATTCGAACCCGCAACTTC
>CESF01091432.1_pt1 | contig 14657 bp, 11 predicted proteins | sample 356331 | NCBI WGS metagenome assembly CESF01 (sample SAMEA2621779, study PRJEB7988) | marine metagenome | biome: marine biome (ENVO:00000447); feature: surface water layer (ENVO:00002042); material: "saline water (ENVO:00002010), including plankton (ENVO:xxxxxxxx)" | depth 5 m
AGAACACCTCTTGGCATAGTATCTCTTGCATATTGAATTTCTAATTCAGTACCTTCTAAAATCATCTGAGCAGCTTCAGATTTCATTTCATCATCCCATAAATGTGGGTTTTCAATTTTAATTTGATTAATGACATCAATACCAAAATTAACATGCATAGATTCATCTCTTAAAATGTATTGGAACTGTTCTGCTGTCCCTGTCATTTTATTTCTTCTTCCCATTGATAGTATTTGAGTGAATCCACAATAAAAGAAAATACCCTCTAACACACAGTAGAATGCAATAAGATTCTTCAGAAGCTGTTTATCTGTTTCCTCTGTTCCTGTTTTGAAATCAGGATCTGATATCTCTTGAGTATACTTTAGGCCCCATGAGGCTTTTCTAGCAACACACGGAACTTCTCTATACATATTGAATATTTCACCTTCATCCATACCCAATGATTCAATACAGTATTGATATGCATGAGTGTGAATTGCTTCTTCAAGACTTTGTCTTAGGATATATTGTCTACATTCTGGATTAGTAATTAATCTATACAAAGCAAGAACAAGATTATTTGCAACAAGCGAGTCTGCTGTTGAGAAAAAACCAAGATTCCTTTTCACAATAACTCTTTCATCTTCAGTTAAACCATCTTCAGATTTCCACAAAACAATATCATTTGTCATATTAATTTCTTGTGGCATCCAGTGATTAGCACTTCCATCAAGATACTTTTGCCATGCCCAATCATATTTGAATGGAACAAGCTGATTTAGATCTGCTTTACAATTGATCATCATTTTTTGATCAACCTGAACTCGACCAGCGTTTGCCATCATTTCATCAAGTTCCTCCATGCCAGCTGTTTCGTCTAGATTATTAACAGCTTCTCTTGCTGCCGCTGCTCTAGATCCTTCACTAATATCTGCTAACTTAGTTGGTACTGCTGTTTCAGCTGGCTGAGGAGGTTCTGATTGTTGGACTTCTGCTTTTGGAGCAGCCGCCTCTTTTTTAACTTCCGGTGTTACCGGTGGAGCTGAATTTTCTTCTTTTCCGTATTCATCCCAATTTAACATATTTTTTTCTCCATAAAATTTATTGACATGCCTCACAATCTGGATCATCCAGCGAGCATGCATCTGGAACAGGTGCTGGTGCACCCAGTTCGTCATTCGAAGCCTGACTTGCATCAGAACTTACTGCGTTAAGTTTTCCCTGTTGTACTGTTGATTTTTCTGTTGATGTTGCTGCTATTGATCTTAGATAATAGGTTGTTTTTAAACCTGAATACCAGGCCATTCTATATGTAATATCGAGCTTTTTACCATCAGCATTTCCAATGTAAAGATTTAATGATTGAGCTTGATCAATCCATTTTTGTCTTCTGCTTGCAGATTCAACAATATATCTTGGCTCAACCTCAAATGCTGTAGAAAATAGTTTTTTGACATCATCTGGTATTCTTGATATTTCTGAAAGACTACCTTCAAAATATTTAAGGTCATTTATCATTACATCATCCCAAAGATCCATCTCTTTTAGTTTTCTGACTAAATGTGGATTCACAATTGTAAATTCTCCTGATAGGTTAGATTTAACATAAAGATTTTGATAAGTCGGTTCAATTGATTGAGTAACACCAGTTATATTTGATATTGTTGCTGTTGGTGCTATTGCCATAACATTTGAATTTCTCATACCATCTTTCATAACTTTCTTTCTTAAAGTTTCCCAATCCAAGGTTTCTGACCTATCAACATTTAAATAATCCTTTCCTCTATTATCTTCAAGTATTTGGATAGAGTCTTTTGGTAGTATTCCTTTGCTCCACAAAGATCCATCAAATGATTCGTAGGCTCCTCTTTCTTTTGCCAATTCTGTTGATGCAAGAATAGCGTTATAGCTTATTAATTCCATACTTGTATCAGCAAATTGAATTGCTTCATCACTGCAGTAAGGAATATTTTGAAGGTATAAGGCATCTTGAAACCCCATTAGACCAAGACCGATTGGTCTATGCTTAAAGTTTGAATTTTTTGCTGTATCAACCGAGTAGTAATTAATGTTTATTACGTTATCAAGCATCCTAATAGCAGTTGAAACGGTTTGTTTTATTTTTTCTTCATCCAGCTTTCCATCATGCATGTGGTTAGCAAGATTTACAGAGCCAAGATTACAAACAGCAATTTCATTATCTGCGCTAGTATTTAAGGTAATTTCAGTACATAAATTCGATGAATGTATTACACCTGCATGTTGTTGTGGCGATCTTAAATTACATGAGTCTTTGAATGTTATCCACGGATGACCTGTTTCAAAAAGCATTGTTAACATTTTCCTCCATAATTCTTTTGCTGGAATTGATTTAAATTGATCCATCTCACCATTAGCTGCTTTTCTTTCATACTCTTCGTATTTATCTTCAAAAGCCTTTCCAATCAGGTCATGAAGATCTGGGGCTTCTCCAGGAGAGAAGAGGGTCCAATTTTTATCTTGTTCAACTCTTTTCATAAATAAGTCAGGTACCCAATTTGCTGTATTCATATCGTGCGTTCTTCTTCTTTCATCACCTGTATTTTTTCTTAGATCTAAAAATTCCTCTATATCCAGATGCCATGTTTCAAGATAACCACACATTGCTCCTTTTCTTTTACCGCCTTGGTTTACTGCAACAGCAGTGTCATTAGCAACTTTTAAAAATGGAACAACGCCCTGGCTTTTTCCATTTGTTCCTTTGATGTATGAGTTCATTGCTCTTACCGGCGTCCAATCATTGCCTAGTCCTCCTGCCCACTTTGATAACAAAGCGTTATCTTTCATAGCAGAAAATATTCCATCTAGGTCATCAGGAATTGTCGTTAAATAACAGGAGGACAACTGTGGTCTCTTAGTTCCTGAATTAAATAGGGTTGGGGTAGAGCTCATATAATCAAAACTTGATAATAATCTATAGAACTCGATTGCTCTTTCTTCTCTATTTTCTTCTTCAAGAGCAAGACCCATAGACACCCTCATGAAGAAAACCTGAGGTAACTCATATCTTACATCATCACAATGAATGAAATATCTATCGTAAAGCGTTTGCAATCCCAGGTATGTAAACTGATTATCTCTTGTATGATCGATCGCTTTTGATAACTTATCAAGATCATAGTTTTTAAGCTCAGGATTTAATATATCTAGTTCAATTCCTTTGTCTATATAAGCTTTAAAAGCTTTAGGATAGTTTGATTCCATCTCTTGATAAGTAGATTCTTCTGCAACTCCTAGAAAATTTAATGCTTCGCTTCTAATTTGATCCATTAATATCCTAGCTGTAACGAATGAGTAATTTGGTTCTTCCTCAACCTTTGTTCTCGCAGACATAACTAGGCTTGTTCTCATATCAGCAATTGAAACCCCGTCGTATAAGTTTTTTAATGCTTCATCGAGAACTTCTTTAACAGAAACCTCTTCTAAATTTTCACAAGCATCATTTATTAAGGATGCAACTCTTTCAACATCAAGGGGCACAACAGACCCGTCATTCTTGGTTATATTTATATTAGGAGTATTTGAAATATCAATTTCTGGTATATCTTTTTTTCTTTCTTGTGTCCTTTCTGCTCTATATAAGATATAGCATTTTGCTACCTCCAATTCTTCTGATCTCATTAATTGCAGCTCAACTTGATCTTGAATTTCTTCAATATGAAGAGTTCCTCCTGATGGCATTCTTCTTTTAAAAACTTCTATAACATTTTCTGTTAGCTTAGTTACTTTTTTGTGGATTCTCTCGCTTGCAGCAGCATTTCCAGACTCAATTGCCAAAAATGCTTTTGTTATAGCAACTTTTATCTTGTCATCTTCAAAAGGAACAACTTTTCCATTTCTTTTAATTACTCTTAGTTTGCCTGGCGCTGTATTTTCTATTTCAGCAATTGATTGATTTATCTTTTTATTTTCTTCTTGTTGTTGTGTTTCCATTTTTTCCCCAATAATTCCCTTACTTGCTTGAGTCTTTATAAATATTTTTTTTGGAAAAATTTAAGTGATGTCTGCAGTACCTAAAACTTTTTCTCCTAAACACTAATATACTAATTGTGGACAAAGAATCAAGCAAAAAAACACAATATATTGTGACATTTTCATTTTTTTACACAATATAGTGTATATATGGTGTTTTTTTGCTGTTGGCAATAAGTTAATAAATTGTGGATAATTATTCCTGGAGAAAGATTATGAAAAATTATTTATCTATAGATCAGGGCACAACAAGCTCCCGAGCAATTGTTTTTAATTCCAACATAGAGTTAGTTAGGGATTCTCAAAAAGAATATGACCTGAGCTTTCCAAGCGACGGATGGGTTGAACTTGACCCCTTGGATGTTATAGAAACAGTCATAGAAACTATTACCAAAGTTTTGAACGCAAACGAGCAGATTGAAGCTTGTGGAATTACTAATCAAAGAGAGACAACCATTGTTTGGTCTAAAACAACAGGTAAGCCAATCTATCCTGCTATTGTTTGGCAAGATAGAAGGACATATAGCTTATGCGATAAATTAAAATTAGAAGGATACGAAGACCTTGTATCAAAAAAAACAGGATTATTATTAGATCCTTATTTTTCTGCAACTAAAATAAAATGGATATTAGATAATGTAAATGGAGCAAGATCTTTAGCCGAAGATGGCGATCTTCTTTTTGGAACAGTTGATAGCTATCTGATATATGAACTTTCAAAAGAAAAAAATCATTTTACAGATGTAACCAATGCCTCAAGAACATTGCTTTTTAACATTAAGACAATGGAATGGGATGATGAGTTGCTAGAGCTATTTGATATCCCTAAATCAATGATGCCAAAAGTTTTGGCATGTGACGATTATTTCGGAACTCTTTCTATTAATCAACACAACATACCTATAAGAGGTGTTATTGGAGATCAGCAGGCTGCGTTGGTAGGTCAGGGTTGCTTTTATGAAGGAGATATGAAATCAACATATGGAACTGGATGTTTCTTGATGGTGAATACTGAGGAGAATCCAGTTACGGTAAAAGAAGGACTTCTAACAACAATAGCTTATGAATTAGAGGGAAAGGTTCATTATGCTATTGAGGGTAGTATTTATTCTTGTGGAAACATTATTAAATGGCTGAGAGATAAAATGAAATTTTTTAGTTCAGCTTCTGAAAGTGAACACTTTCTAGATAAAGAAGGTAATTCAAATAATGTAACTTTTTTACCGGCTTTTAACGGTCTTGGTGCTCCTTTTTGGGATTCAGATATAAGAGGTGGTTTTTATGGTATCACTCAAGATACAACAATTAATGATATGACTACGGCGTCTTTCTTATCCATAACCTTTCAAACCAAGGAAATAGCGCTTATTTTAAAAAAATATAATATTGAAATAAGCAAGCTTCTTGTTGATGGGGGCATGGTTCAAAATAAAACCTTTTGTCAATTATTATCAGACACATTGCAGAAAGAGATTGTTAAACCTTCAAATGTCGAATCAACTGCGGTTGGAGCATGTAAAGTTGCTATGATTGGTTCAGGAAAGGGCATAAATAAAATACCAAGCTCAAATCTAATATCTTTTAAGCCTAATGAAAGACTTAAAGATCAATTTTTAATTAATTATAAATCTTGGAAAGAATATATCACTAATTCATTAAGAAATTAATTGAGCTCTATTCTTTTTGCAATTTCGAGTCTTTTAAGTTGACTTGTATCATGTGTGACTAGAATGCATGGGATTTTTAATTTCTCAATAACTTTCATGATTAGTATTTGAGCGGATTCAATATTTTCAGAATCAAGATTAGAAAAAGGCTCATCTAGTAATAGAAGAGAGGGCTTCATTAAAATTGCTCTAGCGATTGATACCCTTTGCTTTTGACCACCTGACAGCTCGTGGGGCATTTTTTTTAGATGATTTTTAAGCTTTAGACTTTCTACAACTTCACTATAAAAATTAAAAAGATCTTTTGATAGAGCGTATCTCATATTACTTTCAGCATTTATATGGGGAAAAAGAGCAAAGTCTTGGAAAACATATCCGATGTTTCTATTTTCAGGCTCTACAAAATTATTCTTATCATTAAGAACAATCCCATCACAGATAACGGAACCAAGGTCTGGTTTTAAAAGACCAGATATAATATTAAGTAACGTTGATTTACCAATACCACTAGCACCTCTCACAAGACCAACCTTGTTTTTATTAATTTCAAAGTCTAAATTTTTAATTAAAAGACTGTTATTAAGGGAAAAAACTAAATTTTCTACTATTAAGCTCATATTTATATAATTAATATATGCCAATTTTATATATAATGCTTCTGTTTTTTCATTCTCAAATACTTAATCATAAAATAAATGTATACATATAAAATCTATAATAACGTTGCCAAAGAGGGTATTGATCACCTCGAAAGTTACGGATTTAAGGAAGAAAGTATTGATCCAGATGCATTATTAATTAGAAGTCATGTTCTGATAGAAGATAACTTCAGCAATTCATTGAAGTGTATATGTAGAGCTGGCGCTGGGGTAAATCATATACCTATTAAAAAAGCAACAGAGAAAGGAATAGTTGTTTTTAATACACCAGGCGGGAATGCCAATGCTGTAAAAGAGTTAGTTATCTGCGGCTTACTGCTTTCATCGAGAGGAATAATACAAGGGCACTCATTTACACAGTCTCTTAGCGACATAGTTTCTGAGGAGTTAACAGATCTGGTAGAAACAAATAAAAAAAATTTCAAAGGGACAGAATTAAAAGGCAAAACAATTGGAATAATTGGTCTGGGAGCTATTGGTTCTTTATTAGCCCAATCAGTTGATAGTCTGGGGATGAAAATTATTGGATATGATCCAAATATTTCAATAGATGCTGCATGGCAACTCCCAAAAGAAGTAGAAAAGGCTGAAAACCTTAAATATTTGTTATCAAACTCTGATTACATATCTATACATGTGCCATTATTAGATGAAACTCGAAACCTTATCTCAAAAGATGTAATTAAATTTATTAAGACAGGAGCAAAGTTAATCAATTTATCAAGAGGCGCGATTGTAAATAATGATGATATTCTAGAGGCACTTCAGAATAATAAAATTAGTTGTTTTGTAACAGACTTTCCAACACCTGAGATGGTAAAAAGATCTAAAGAATTTTTAGATGTAATTTTATTGCCTCATCTTGGAGCTAGTACAAAAGAAGCAGAAATTAATTGCGCAATTATGGCTGCTGAACAAGCAACTAGATTTCTTAAAGATGGAGAAATAATTAATTCAGTAAACTTCCCAAAAGTTAAGCTTGGACGAACGACGAAATATAGGTTAGTAATAGTTCATAAAGATGAGCCCGGAGTCATCGGAAGCATTGCTGGGGAGATCGCTGCACATAACATAAATATTGCAGATATGATTAATAAAAGCAGAGACGAAATTGCCATAACTGTTATAGATTTAGATGAAAATCCCAGCCTAGAAATAATCGATAATTTAAAAAATATTTCAAATGTTTTAAATGTAAGAATGTGTAAATGATCGTTATTTTTTTTAAACATATGTCCAAAACTTAGCTTTATATAGCTTTATTTAAAAAAACACTTGTCAACAGAAAAAAATAGTGTTATTGGAGATTGCATTATTTGTAAAGAAATAAGACATACTTTATGGCTTATTTTACGTAAACTACTGATATGCTGTTATTTTATCTAAATTTGTATAAAATTTATACAACTACTTCAAAAGCCTTATTTAAAGCAGATTTATATGGTATAAATAAAGTTATCCATAACTTTATCCACAGTTTCTGTGGATAAAATTGATATTAAAAATGCAAAAATTAATAAAAAATATTTCGGTGCCAAATGATTGGTACGCACAACTTAAAAGAATTGGATATATCAATAGCATTGAGAAGCCAATTTCATTTTTAGAAAAAGAAATTCTAGATAACAAAAAAATATTACCTCCAATTAACGATATATTTAATGCATTCAAATATTGTAGTTTTTTGTCGACTAAAGTGGTTATATTTGGACAAGATCCATATTTCCAAAGTGGTCTTGCGAACGGCTTGGCTTTTTCAGTTGATAAGCATCAAAAAATTCCAGCTTCTTTAAAAAATATCTATAAAGAAATAGAAAACGATGTAGGCCCAACAAAGAACAAAGATGGTTGCTTAATGAGCTGGGCAAAACAGGGAGTACTTTTATTAAATACTTCTTTAACTGTAGAATTATCTAAGCCAGGATCTCATTCACACATTGGATGGAATAACTTTATCTGTGATGTCATAAAGCTAATCAATAAAAAACGCAATGTTGTATTTATTTTGTGGGGACAACATGCAAAAACTTATTCAAAATTTATCACCAATAAAGATCATTTAATTTTATGCGGATCTCATCCATCACCTCTCTCAGCATACCGAGGATTTTTTGGATCTAAGCATTTTTCAAAATGTAATAGTTATTTAAGAGAGAATAGCTTAGAAGAAATTGAATGGTAAGGTTCAGATAAGCTCTACAATATCTTTGCTTTTTTTAACTTGATCTATTTCATCTCTTTTAATTATCGCGTTAAATACCTTAAATCCATCTAAATTTATTATTTTTCCGATAATTTTAGTTTTTTCACTTAATTCGTAACTATTATTAACAACAAGAGTGCAAAATTTTCTTCGATCAATTCCAAGATACTTCATTCTTGCAACAATTTCTTGACCTCTGTAACAACCTTTGTCAAATGAAACTCTTAAATTATCATAGTTAATTTCTAGCGGTCTGTACTTTCCAACATCTTCAGGTTGCATAAAAAAATTACCTAAAATTTTGTTGGCTGCATGCCAGTTTTCGTAACTTATTGAATTTTTATTCTCATAATCTTTATTTTCAATAGAAATCGAAGCTTCAATATCTTTATTTGAAGAATATGAATATTTTAAATCGCCTTTTAACGAAATTTTACCAACCACAACTTTATTGCAATCATGCATTTCTACTCTGTGAAGTTGCGCAAATGGTTTTAATTCTTCAATAAGTGCATCCTTAAGAGAATCGTTGATGATCAATGTATACCCATTATTATTTTTATTGATTATAAAGTCGGACATGACTTGTCCTTTATGATTGCATATAGACGATAGCTGATACCCATTATTTGGTAATAGCGAATGATCAGATGTGACCTGACCTTGAAGAAATTCATCTACTTTCTTTATATCACCATTCAACTTGATAGCTTTATATTCTTTAATAATTAAAGAACCATATTTTATAAAGTTATTATGTGTATCTTTTTTCAAGTAAAATCATTGTTATAAAATTATATTTTAAACCAATGAGCAACGAAATAAACAAAATTCTATGGAAGTGCAGGCGAGGCATGAGAGAAATAGATCTTCTTTTGAGAGAGTTTTCAAAAACCAAATTGATAAAACTAAATAAAGAGGAATTGTTAATATTCGAAGAAGTATTAAGTTATGATGATCAAAAACTGTATGACTTTATCTTCAAGAATAATACTCTTGATAATGATATTCACGAAAATTTTATAAATAAATTTTTAAAAACATTTACTAAACAAGGAAACTTTTAGGTTTATTTATTGTCAGAAGGCATAGGAAGCATAATTATATGAAAAACAATTCACATGATATTGATTCCGATTTAATTGAAAAGGCAAAGAAAGGAAACAAAGGAGCGTTTAATTTTCTAGTGAATAAGTATTATCCAAGGGTGTATGCTTCATTATTTTCTTTTACAAAATCAAAAGAAGATTCCGAAGATTTAGCTCAGCAAACATTTTTCAAAGTTTGGCAACAAATCCAAACCTTTAGGGGTGATAGTGCATTTTTTACTTGGGTGTATAGAATCGCAATAAATCTTGCTAAAAATTATGTCGTGAGCTCTAATTATAAAAAACAAAGAGTTAATACTTCAATTGAACACGCTGCAATTGAGATTACTTCATATGAAAATATTGAATCTGTTTTAATGCATGATCAATCAATGCAAGAAATAAAGAGTTTTATAAAAACAATGCCAGAATCACTTAAAACAGCATTCACACTAAGAGAGTCAGAAGGCAAAAGTTATGAAGAAATCAGCATCATAACTGACACACCGATTGGAACAGTTAGATCAAGAATTTTTAGAGCTAGAGAATCTATAATTGAATTCATGCAACAGGAACTTATTGAGAATGAATGATATAAATGAAAAAATTTCAGCACTCTATGATGGCGAGCTTGATCGATCTGAGATAGATGGTTTATTAGAAATCAGTAGCAATGATTCGTTATCTCAAAAAAGGCTTTCACTCTACGGTTTAATAACATATGCGGTTAACGCTGAGTTAAATGAACCAGTGTCTATAAATTCTAATCATAATTCAAAGAAAAATATATTCTCAAATATATGGCTTTCCAACGCGCTGACTGCAGCTGCCTCTGTTTTACTAACTTTAACAATTGTAAACAATTCTGATTTTTCAAGGTTGGATATAAGCACTTCATCATCAGATCAAATATCATCGGCAATTAACAGTAAAGAAGCTAAAGAGATCGCAATAAAATCAGAGGAAAACTTAACTGATTATGTTATGAAAGTTGTCAATGATCCGAATTTTATGAATTCAAATGAGCCTGTAGATCTCAGAAATGTTGGGTTCGCAATAAATTCTCCAAAGGGATATATTTACTCAAAAGGAAAAGAAAATTTTAAGATACGTATTGAAAAAAATAATTTTGGTCTTAATAAAATAAGATATTGGAAACATGGCAACAAAAAGATATATCTTGTACCTATAACGAATGACAGAATTGTAACTATTTACGGTAACATATCAGATGCTACAGCCATTTCAATTGCTAAATCAATTAATTAAATATTAATATGTTAAAACTTAAATTTAAAAATTATTGCTTAATATTGCTGATATCTGTATCACCCTTTATTAACTCTGCATTGCCTGACAAAATATCAGAGCTCGTAAAGGAATCTGCTCCTGCAGTAGTAAATATAACTGCAAAAAGAGAAGTTACACAAAATTCTTACGGTTATAGATCCTTACCACCAGGCATTCCACCAGAATTAGAAAGATTCTTTGGAATTCCAAGAGAATTTGAGAATACGCCACAACAAAAGAGAGAAGCTCTTTCATATGGCTCTGGGTTTATTCTGAAAGATAACTTTATTATGACTAATTTTCATGTTGTAGAAAATGCAAGTGAAGTGATTGTCTCACTATCAGACAGGAGAGAGTTTGTTGCCGATATTGTAGGAGTTGATCCACTGTCAGATCTTGCTGTGCTTAAGGTTAATGGCAACAATTTACCATCAGTTAATGTTGGTAATAGTGATGTATTAAATGTAGGAGACTGGGTAATTGCTATCGGCACACCATTTAGGTTTGATTTTTCAGTTACTGCTGGAATTGTTAGTGCTAAAGGAAGAAGTATCCAAAATAATGATAGCATTGGAAACTATGTGCCTTTTCTTCAAACTGATGTTGCTATTAACCCAGGAAATTCTGGAGGACCCTTATTTAATTTAGATGGAGAGGTTGTAGGAATTAATTCTCAAATTTATACCAGAAGTGGAGGCTACCAAGGCCTCGCATTTGCAATACCTATAAATGTTGCTGTTGATGTAGCTGATCAAATCATATCTAGCGGTGAAGTTTTAAGAGGATACCTTGGTGTGAGAATGAGTGAAGTTGACAGTGATCTTGCTGATGCTTTGGGTATGAAGAAGCCATATGGTGCCTTAATCAATGATGTTGAAGAGGGTGAATCTGCAGATTTAGCTGGATTATTGCCTGGTGATGTAATTGTAGAGTTTGATAAAAAACAAATTAAATTTAGCTCAGATCTGCCACATGTTGTGGGGCAGATTAAACCTGATACCCGAGCTTATGCAAAAGTTATTAGAGACGGTAAAGAAATCATTCTTGATTTTGTATTAGGTGAACTGCCTGTAAACAACGAAACATTCATTCCTGCCAAAACTCAAACTTCATCAGACCCAATTGGATTTATGGTTGCTGATATTGACAGAGAAAATCCCTCTATGGCAAATATGCCTGATGGGGTGATCGTCTCAAGGGTTAACTCTAACTCTCCTGCTTCTGGAAAAGTAAATAGAGGGGATATTGTCACAATGATACAATTTAAAGGTATGAAATATCAAATCACTGATGTTGCTTCTTTTAATACAACAATGGAAAACTTCTCTTCAGGTGACAAAGTTGCCGTGCATCTTTTAAGAGGCGGAAATAGATTTATTCGTTCTATAACTCTTAATTAGAACATATTATTAGATACTTATTTCTTTGGTTTGCTTGTAAAATAGCAGCAAATTATGAAGAACATTAGAAATTTCTCAGTTATCGCCCATATCGATCATGGTAAATCAACTTTATCAGATAGATTGATTGAGTTTTGTGGAGGCTTATCCTCTCGTGAAATGGCAGATCAAATACTTGATTCAATGGACATTGAAAAAGAACGAGGAATAACAATTAAGGCGCAAGCAGTTTCGTTGAATTATAAAAAAAATGGTGAAAAATATCTTTTAAATTTTATCGATACTCCAGGTCATGTTGATTTTTCATATGAAGTCTCCAGATCTCTGTCAGCTTGTGAAGGGGCTTTATTGGTTGTTGATGGTTCACAAGGGGTTGAAGCACAAACTTTAGCAAATTGTTATACAGCTGTTGAAGAGGGGCTTGAAGTACTCCCAGTTATTAACAAAATTGATTTACCTCAAGCTGAACCTGAAAGAGTAAAATTAGAAATAGAAGAAATGGTTGGTATAAATGCTATTGAAGCCCCGCTTGTTAGTGCAAAAACTGGAGAGGGTATTGAAGATTTATTGGATAAATTGGTTTCAGAAATACCAAGTCCTCAAGGGGACCCAAAAGCAAGCCTTCAAGCATTAATCATAGATTCATGGTTTGACTCATATCTAGGCGTTGTATCACTTATTAGAATAAAGAACGGAACTATCAAATCAGGACAAAAATTCCAAATACATTCTACTGCTCAAACTCATATCGTTGATGATATTGGCATATTTTCTCCAAAAAAGATTTCTAAAAATGAGTTATCTGCAGGAGAGGTTGGATATTTAGTCGCAGGTATTAAAGACATTAAAGGTGCTCCTGTTGGCGATACTGTTATTGAATCAAATGATGATAAAACAAAAGCATTATCTGGTTTTAAAAAAGTTAATCCAAAGGTATTTGCATCAATATTTACACTTAATTCAGATGATTATGAAAAGTTTAGGGACGCGTTATCAAAACTTGTTTTAAATGATTCGTCTTTAATTTACGAGCCAGAAGTCTCTGATGCCCTTGGTTTTGGTTTTAGATGCGGTTTTTTGGGAACATTGCATATGGAAGTTGTCAGAGAAAGACTGGAAAGAGAATATGACTTAGATCTAATTTCAACTGCACCGTCTGTTGAATATGAAGTTTTAAAAACCGATGGGTCGTTAATAAAGTGTGACAATCCATCCCAATTACCTTTACCAAACGAGATAGATGAGATTAGAGAGCCAGTTGTTAGCACAACAATTATTTCTCCCAACGAGTACATAGGTAATATTATTACTTTATGTGCTTCAAAAAGGGGTGTTCAAAAAGACATGAAATACTTTGGCAATCAGGTATCAATAATTTTTGAAATGCCAATGTCTTCAGTAATTATAGATTTCTTTGATCAAATTAAATCTTCAACAAAAGGCTTCGCTTCTATAGAATATTCATTAATAGGATTTCAGAAGTCGGATTTAACTAAAATAGATGTACTTATAAACAATAATAAGATTGATGCCTTATCTATGATAGTTCACAAATCTTTTTCCACATCAAAAGCTAGAGAAATTGCAAAAAATCTTCAAAAATTAATACCAAGACAAATGTTTGATGTGCCTATACAGGTAGCACTTGGTGCTAAAATTATTTCTAGAGAAACCGTAAAGGCTTATAGAAAAAATGTTACGGCAAAATTGTATGGTGGTGATGTAACTAGAAAAATGAAATTATTAGAAAAACAAAAGAAAGGCAAAAAGAAAATGAAACAACTTGGCAGGGTTTCAATTCCTCAAGATGCCTTTTTAAACTATTTTAGCTCCGAGGAATAATATGATTAAAGATCCATTATTTATTATTGGAATAGTAGGCATGTTGGCATGCTTATTATCGTGGATTCGATTTAGTATAAGCGATCAAAAAACAGAACCTTTACTTATAAAATATCTATCAACTATAAGCTTTATATCAGCCATATCACTTTTGCTAAGTATTTTTTATAACTCTGGTGATTTGGGTATAGTTTTATTAGCAGGATCTGTCATTGCCTTTGTTGTTATGGTCTTGGGGTACTTTTTAAAAAACACTGAAATAGTATCAACCTCAAGAGGCTATTTAATCCCAATTTTGGTTATATTTATTTTAAGAACCTTCTTATATGAACCATATCAAATTCCATCAGGCTCAATGGAGCCGCAGTTAAAAAAAGGGGATTTCTTGTTAGTTAATAAATTTGCATATGGCATTAAGGTAAATAGAATTGGGATACCTAAATTTTTAAACAATGATCCAGAGTATGGAGATCCTGTAGTAATAATTCCTCCACATAACCCTGTGCCATATATTA
>CESF01031787.1_pt1 | contig 14653 bp, 29 predicted proteins | sample 356331 | NCBI WGS metagenome assembly CESF01 (sample SAMEA2621779, study PRJEB7988) | marine metagenome | biome: marine biome (ENVO:00000447); feature: surface water layer (ENVO:00002042); material: "saline water (ENVO:00002010), including plankton (ENVO:xxxxxxxx)" | depth 5 m
TCCAACCACCATTTTGGAACGTTTATTCAGCAATGCCTTATTGTGGTGATATTTGCGAGCCTATAGTATATGGATGTATTTACCCTACTAATTTATCTAATCCAGACATTGTAATGTTTAATTATGATCCTGAAGCTAACACATATGACCCAGATATTATAGCATGTGAACCAGTAGTGTATGGATGTACCGATCCTTCTCTTTATGGGTATAATTATATGAACCCAGCTAACACTGATGATGGTTCTTGTCAACCATGGATTATAGGCTGTACGGATGAAGAAGCATGGAATTACCAGCCATTAGCTAACTTAAATGATAATGAATCATGTTTATATTTTGGATGTATAGATGAATTGGCTTTAAATTTTGATCCTACAGCAAATGTAAATAATGATAATTGTATTTATCCTATTTATGGTTGTACAAATCCAATGGCATTTAATTATAATGTAGATGCAAATGTCGATGATGAATCATGTATACCTGAAGTTTATGGTTGTATGGATCCAACAATGTGGAATTATAATGAATTAGCTAATATGCCAAGTGATAACTGCATTCCTTATATATTTGGTTGTACTGACACAACAGCATTTAATTATGACCCAGTAGCTAATACAGATAACGAATCTTGCATTCCAGTATTATATGGCTGTACAGATCCTTCAGCATTTAATTTTGATCCTTTAGCTAACACAGAAGACTTTTCATGCGTTGATGTTGTTTTAGGTTGTACTGATCCATCGGCATTAAATTATGATTCAGAAGCAAACACAGAAGACTTTTCTTGTGTCGATGTATTAGAAGGTTGTATGGATAGTGAAGCTTATAACTATGATCCTATAGCAAATCAAGATAATGGTAGCTGTCTATATGATGCAGGTTGTGGTGGAGCAGGGATGGGACCAGGTGATCCATATTGGTTAAATGATTCTTGTTATGCATGGGTAATAAATGTCGATCCTTCTTGTTGTGATCTCGAATGGGATATCAAATGTGAAGGCTTATATGATTATTGCCAAGAGCAAAATGGATTAGATATTGATGAATTGTTAGAACAAGCTGATATTATTATATATCCTAATCCAACTAATGATATGATTACCATTGCAACAAATGTTCAAGCAAGTATAGATGTATATGATATAACTGGTAAACTTGTAATACGAGTTAAAGAAGATCAATTAAAATCAAAAATAAATCAATTAGATGTATCTCAATTGGCATCAGGTTTATATAATTTTGTTATAACATATGATGGCAAATCAATCAATAAAAAGGTAATTAAGCAATGAGAAAGTTATTAGTATTATTTTTATGTTTACCGTTACTAAGTAATGCGCAAGGCGTTAAGAATATATTTAAATATTCAACATTTTATGCAGCAGTTAATGGTGGTACATCATTAGGAGATGCTCAAGTATGGTCAGTTACGTCTGGAACATTAGAAGAGCAAGTTATTGAAACACCTTTCGATTACAGTATATCAATTGGTATCAGAAAGATAAAACGATTTGGATATGAGAATAGAGCGAATACATTCTATAATGGTACAGAAAGATCTTATTCAGATGCAGCAACATTAGGCCGGGTAGATGGTTTTGAATATTTGTTTGAAACTGATTTTGTGAGACGATTAGGTATAGATTATATCAATCAGCATCACTTTGTAAGGTATGTTGCAGATAAATGGGTGAGTAAGGTTGAGTACTTGGAAGATGGATTTGCCGATATAAAATACTTTGAAGCCTCTGAAAGATTCAGGTTTCAAATAGGCGAATTAGGTAAGTTATCGTTCAATATAGGGGCGGTGCAAAGACTTGCTGAACCATATGGATTTGACCCCCTGGTAGACTGGGTGTTGGCCAATGGAAGTTTACATTATACATATCTGGCACTTCAAGAGGGATACAATATAACATTAGATGGGACTTATTTAGATCCGGATGGTAATGTGGTTGCTAATAGTCAAGAAGTATGGGAAGAAGTTGTTGTACCAGAAGTGATTAACGATTACGTTGAAGATCAAAGAAATGCATTATCTAATACAGTAGAGTATTCTGCTGTGTTAGGTTTTGATTATTATCATTTTACAAAAGACTTCTGGTTTCATTCATGGGGTAACGTAATGCCTTATCATATTGATACAGATAGCGAATATTCATATCATAAATATAATAATGGTCAATGGTTAGATTATTCCGCAGGACTTATATTTGGGTATAGATTTAATAAGAGTTTAGGAGTATTTGTAGAAGGAAGATATAATAAATACTGGAACAGGGATTGGCACAACTTTAGCGTAGGTGTCAATTACGTAATATTTTAGGAGATAATCATGGCTAAAGAATTAAATGAAGATACGTCGTTTCAAATAAGTATAAAGACGTTAGCAGGTATTGCAGTAGGTATTGCAACTGTAGTTGGTATGTGGTTTGCATTACAGGCAGATATTGAAGAAGCCAAAGCCCTTCCATTACCATCTGCTCCAGAAATTACTCGTATGGAATATGATATGAAAGATCAATTGATACGACAAACTATCATGACCACCCAAGAGGATGTGAAGGAGATCAAAGAGCAGATGATTCGAATGGAAGATAAAATTGATAATTTAAAATAGGAATCATTATGAAAAAGTTATTACTAATAATATTGCTATTCGTGTCCACGTTTGCATTGAGCCAAGACTTTCCAGAAGGTATGGTAGTAGTAGAATTTAACGCTAGTTTCAATAAAACAAATGATGTCACATGGCTAAGCAAACTAACGGATTGTGAAACTCAAAGAGTGGATATAACTGCGGATTCAAGATGGGCTAGTGAATATAAAATAGTAGTCGTGCCTACATTAGTTATCTTCAATAACAATGAGGAAGCTAAGCGATTCCAGGCCAATATTATGATGACTATGGAAGCTACAAGAAAAGAAGTTCAAGATGCAATTGACGAGATTGTTATGGAAGCATTCTAATATTTATATAAAAGGAAAATGAAATGGCACAATTTGATTCACATAAATGGACTCGAGAATTTAAAGAGGCTCAATATGCCCAAGCTTCGAGAGAAGTAGACCAATCTAACCTAGGTGAAGATTATTCAACTATGCGATTACAATCAAACATTGACCAGAAATGGTCTGACTCAGATGATATGAAAAATGATTTGAGACAATGGGTTGAAGCATCAATGCAATCAGGTGGGTATGATTTATTAGATGATATTGTAAGTGCGTTAGAAGTAGAAGTTAGATTGTATAAGATATATCGAAAAAAGATGCAAAGATAATGGCACATAAAGTATTCATACGACATACATACATTTACAAATGTTCTGATAAAGGATGTGGAGAAGAATGGAAAATAAATGAAGCATCTAGATTAGATAAACTTAGATGTCCTCATTGTGGCGCGTATGATGCTGTTGAGTATGTGGATAAGGATCAAAGAACAAAGTATAACCGAAGAGGTATGGGACTATGAAATTAAAAGATATTCTTAAAGAAGATAGATATGGACATCCTATAACAGCTCAAGGAAACCAAACATTTATACAGTTAAACAAATTAATAAAAATGCTTTCCGGTAAGGAGAAACGTGATGCAGAGAAAGTATTCAGTAAGATGTGGCCACTTATAAAAACGGCTATGGAAGCAGAGGAGTCTAAGTAATGTGGAATATATTTAAAGACAATAACGATTGGAATGAAAAGAATGTGGTAGGTTTTATTGCATTCCTAGTAATGGTAGTATTCGCCGTGTTAGACTTAGTTACCGGGTACGTAGGTAAAGATCTAATTATCAATGAATTCATATATGATTCATTCACACTTGTAGTGTTAGGATGTTTTGGTATAGCTGGCCTAGAAAAATTTGCAGGAGCTAAAAAATGAAACTAAAAGATATATTAGGTGAAAAAGTAAAAGGCGCTGATGGTAAAGCATGTTGGAAAGGATACCGATATGCAGGTACCGAAGATGGTAAAGACAAATGTGTTAAAGTATCAGAGACTGTGTTATTTAGAAATGAAGCATTAGGATTAGAAATATTAGAACATGATGAACCTGTAATATTCCAAGAAGCAGAGTACCAAGGACGTAAAGTTAAGTTAGGTAAACCTATGCAAGGCGATGTTAAAAAGTTTAAGGTATATGTTAAAGATCCTAAGACAGGTAACGTTAAAAAAGTTAACTTTGGCCAGAAAGGTATGGTTATCAAAAAAGATAATCCAGGTGCCAGAAAATCATTTAGAGCACGACATAAGTGTGACCAGAAAAAAGATCGTACAACTGCAGGATATTGGTCTTGTAGAAAGTGGTAACAAATCATATTAAACATTTGGTAACGTGACATATATTTCTTATATTAAGATAAAATAAGCAAATATGGAAACAATGACAATGACAGAAAACTATTTAGATCTTACAATCGACGAAGTCTATGATGTTATTACTAGCATTAATATATGGCCTCAGACATTTGATACATCTAAAAAAATTGCTTTTATGAATCATATGATAACGTATTTTGAAAAGAAAGAAGAATATGAAAAATGTGCTAAATTACAAAGGCTCATCCATGTCATGGAAGATAGTGAGTAAGATTACAGATACTTACGATTTCCAGGATGGGGCTCAAAACTCGTATATAGTATATGTACAAGATGATGCAGGAGTTAATATTGCAGCAAAAGAAGCGTATGGTATAGCGGATCGGACAAAGGTTACAAAAGAGCTCATCAACGAATATCAGGAATATGGTATAGTTAAAATAGAACATCAGGAGCATTAACATGGATTGGGTTACATCAACAACATATGGAGACATCAGGATCATTTGGGAGTACACGCAGGAAGCGTAGAAAGCGATTATATTTGTATTTAATAGACGATGATTTCAATTCATTTGATAATGTAATGTATGCGCTGCAATCTGTATTACCAGACTGTAATTCATTACTAGCAGAGCAGATGGCTATGATAACACATAACGCCGGCGAAGCAGAACTTTATTCTGGATTTGGAAATGATGTGTACATTAAATATGCTCAGTTACAAAAATTAGGTTTAAACGTAGATATTAGAACAAAATGAAAAAGTTACCTTGCGAGATTAAAATTTGTATGATCACAATATTATTAGCATGCCCAGCAGCATTAGGATTAATAAGTTATGAAGATCAAATACTTGATTTAGAAAATCAAATTATACGAGATAAGATATATTATCAATATCAAATGGATAGTTTAAAATCAATCATAAATGATTTAGAACGTCCTAGATATCATTTTAACCAAGAACCAGATGATAGAATTATTAATGCATTAATACAAATAGAAAGTGGAGGAAATGACGATGCTTACTGTGTTGAAGAAGATGCTGTTGGGGCTTTACAAATACGACGCACAATGGTACGAGATGTTAATAGGATCCTTAAACGTCAAGGTTCCGAAAAAAGATATGAATACAAAGACCGATGGTGTAGACAAAGATCTATAGAAATGTTTAACATTTATCGAGATTACTATAATTTAGTAACACCTGAAGAAATTGCAAGATGTTGGAATGGTGGACCAAAAGGTATCTACAAACCAGCAACAGTTGCATATTGGAATAAAGTTAAAAATCATTTGGATTCATGAAATAAATTTTATATATTGATAGTATGAGTGTATTTAAAACAAACGTAATAGCAAAATTAGAGTTAGAAGGTCTACATAATTGGCCAGCTGCTCAAGGAGTATTTCCAGAAGTAGGATTCTTATCAAATATGCATCGACATAAATGGTATATCACTGCAAAGAAACGTGTGCATCATGATGACCGCGATGTAGAGTTTATAATGTTTAAACGAGATATTCTAGAATATTTAGGTAATCAATATTATAACGCAGATTCAAGAACTCATGAATTTGGAGCCAAGTCATGTGAAATGTTAGCTAGAGAAATCTTACTAGAATTTGACTGTGTATACGTATCAGTATTCGAAGATGATGAGAATGGCGCAGAAGTATATTTATAAAAATAAAGGAATAAGTTATGGACAAGAAAGATTATGTAGCACAGATAATGGATGAATGGTATGAATCGATGGCAACTAACAATGTATCAGTTCAACCAAAGGCATCTACATTGTTAGGAATGGTATTAGCAAATTATGAATTTAAACCAAATTATGAACCACGTAATCTATGGGACGAATTTTTAACTATTCCTGGTGGTCGATTCGCAAGTTGGTACGATTCGTTATCAGAAGTACAGAAGAAGGAGTTTGATGGACAACGACAAAAAAATGCATCTGCTCGAAACCAATCGATAGATACTAAAGCTCTTTTAAAAGGATAATATGCCTTACAAAGCAGGAGAAGGCCGGCCACCAATGAACATATCAGAATCTGAGATTCGGTATGCAATGGAGAACACTCAATCCTGTGCAGGGGCAGCTCGCTTCCTTAAAGTATCATATGAAGCATTTCGTAAGTATGCAAAGCTTTATAAAGATGAAGAATCTGGTAAAACATTATTTGAACTACATAAGAATAAAGCTGGTAAAGGAATATCACGTGCTCATAAGCCACGCATGCGTGGCCATTATGGTTTACTAGATATACTAGACGGTAAATATCCTAACTATCCTTACAGTAAATTGAAACCACGTCTACTTAAAAATGCTGTTATGGAAGAGCAATGCGACTCTTGCGGATACTGTGAAAGACGTGTAAATGATTATACAGTACCTTTATTGCTAGATTGGATAGATGGGGATCGTACTAATCATAAAAGAGAAAACTTAAGACTACTATGTTACAATTGTTACTACCAAGAGGTAGGCAATCCATTAGGCGGTCGAATGAGGAACAATTATTAATGGTACCAAATATACAATTTGAATCAGAACAAGAATTTATTGAACAAATGTATGAACATGCGCATGCAATCAATATAAGCACGATGGAAGCAATTGAAATGGCCATGTTAACATATGAACCAGATCCAGTCATTGCACATCTTAACGATGATTATGAACTACGTATAGAATCAAAAGAATGGCTTACCAATTTAGACCGCGTCCGCGAATACTTCGAAGCTACAGAAGAGTATGACATGTGTAAAAAAGTAGTAACATTGACAAACAAAGTTAAAACTTTCCTAGGAAAAGATTTGGTTAATTGAAATATATTCCTTATCTTTAATTATATTAATTAATTAAAAGATAGAGAGATATGCTTAAAGCTAAGAACCAAAAACCAAAAACATTTATTTACGGAATTGAGATTACTAAGCCTTGGTCAAAGGAAATGTATGATCATAATGAACGTACCGAAGAACACCTTAAAGATCAAATATTAGCAGCATTCCAGAAGACATATGCAAATATGGCAATACCAATGGATGAAGATGGCCTCCGTGATATGGCCCATGAGATAGCTGGTTACAGATATGGTGAAGGGTTTTCTATAGATGATATTAAAGAAGAAACCATTAAAGCAATAGTAAATATGCCTGGATTCCAATTACATGAGTCTATGTATTATTTACACCATAAAGGATATGTTAAGACTCAGGCAATGGGGTTAATAGGATACCAACCAGATCCTCATTTAGTACCATATTGGGAAGTAAAATAGTTGAAAAAAAGCTACCAAAAGATTTGGTAGCGTGACTTATTTTACTTATTTTTATATAGAAGATAAAAAGATTATTAATTAAATACCAAAGATGAAAAAAGAATTTGTTTACCTTAAGCCAGTTAAAAACTCTAACGGATTTACAGAGTTAAGAGATGTTGAAGATTCAGTTAGAACAGATATTTATGTTAGAGAGGACATGGTTGATTTAGCATTAGCTAATGGTCAATGTCTTAAGTATGATACCGAAACTGGTCGATGTATGAGAAAACCATTAAGTGAATTTTCAGATGTGAATCCTACTCCATCTGAACCAGAAGTTAAAGCTTCTGAAATGATCAATGCTGATCCAGTATTGAATTTTATCCATAATGAGTCTGTAGACCTTCGTCCTAAGACATTGGTAATGCCAGACCTTAAATGGAAGTATTTGATTCGATCAGCTATGCGTGGTAAGAACATTATGATGACTGGAGCCGCCGGTTGTGGTAAGACGATGGCCGCTAAGAAATTGGTAGAGGCTTTGGATCGTCCGCATTTCTATTTCAATTTAGGTGCTACTCAAGATCCAAGAGGTACATTGATTGGTAATACGCATTTCAAGAAAGATGAAGGTACAACCTTTAGTGAATCGTTATTTGTTAAAGCGATCCAGACTAAGGATTCTATTATATTGTTAGATGAGATATCTAGAGCGCATCCAGAAGCTTGGAATATATTGATGACCGTATTAGATCAAGGTCAAAGATATTTGAGACTAGATGAACATGAAGATGCACCAACCATTGATGTGGCCGAAGGTGTAACGTTTGTTGCCACTGCTAATATTGGTAATGAGTATACAGCGACTAGAGCAATGGATAGAGCATTAGTTGATCGTTTCATTATTGTTGAAATGGATACATTGAATAAAGACCAAGAGGCAGCATTGCTTAAGGATCTTCATCCAGGTGTAACGCAAGAGCAGGTAGATGCAATTGCAGAGATAGCTTCCATGACCAGATCAGAAGTTAAGAATGATGCACCTAGAGTATCAAATGCAATTAGTACTCGTATCAGTGTAGAGTTAGCCGGATTGTTAGAAGATGGTTTTACATTAGCTGAAGCAGCCGAAGTTTGTATCTATCCATTCTTTGATGAAGATGGTGGCGTTGATTCTGAAAGAACCTTTATGAAGCAAGTGGTACAAAAGTTTGTTGGTAGTACCGAATCAGAAGACCAATTCAATACAGAAGGTGTTGATGTAGATGAAATGGCATAATAATATTCTTTGGTAGAGTTTAGGGAGGCGTTCATGACCGGATTTTAATTAAACCGCATGCAATAGATATAAGTCCTCCGTAAACTTTTTTAAAAAAAGCTGCCAAAAGATTTGGTAGAATGAGATTTTTTACTTATTTTTAATTATAATTAAAAAGTTAGATATGAAGCATAATAATTCGAGTTATTGGTTAGGAGAAGATTTTTACGATGATGATCGTGATATCCTAACGGGTTTGTTACCTTTTAAACCTAAAGGTAAAGATCCAATGAAGTTAGCAGGTTACCGTAGAGCTATTGGTAACTTTGTAAGAATTGTAACTGGTAAAGACATTCCAGTTCGTTACACCCAATCCGGTGATAGTTATACGGATGGTGATGTAGTTACTATATCAGCCAGCCTTAAGGATAAAGATTTTGATCCAGCTGTAGGATTAGCATTACATGAAGGATCGCATGTTAAGTTAACTGATTTTGAAGTGTTGCACCAATTAGATAATTGGATTCAACGACATGACCAGGTAATGGAGACATTGGCTGAGAAGCATGAGACCATCGAATCTAGATGGCAAGCAAGTGATTATGTTAAGCCTATCTTAAAAGATCTTTTGAATGTGATAGAGGATCGTAGAATAGATGCTTGGGTATATAAAAATGCTCCAGGTTACCAAGGTTATTATGCATCATTGTATGATAAGTATTTCAATGCTAAAGTTATTGATAAAGGTTTGAAGTCTGATGAGTATACTTCATATGATTGGGATTCATATATGTTCCGTATTGTTAACTTAACTAATCCAAATCGTAGATTAGATGTAATGAATATGGCTTTCATATGGAAGTTAATCGATCTTAAGAATATTAGTCGTCTTAAAAGTACTCAAGACGCCTTAGAATTAGCTTGGGATTTATTTAATTGTTGCGAGCAACATATTCCGGCTATGAAGAAGCCAGAAGTTAATGAACCTAAAGCAGAAGATGGTGAAGGATCTCCAGAAGATATTGTTTCTAAAAACAAGCGTGAGAAGAAAGGTGAGAAGTTTGATGATGGCGGTAGCATGCAAGAAGATGATGGATCTATAGCAGAAGGAGATGAGGCTATGAAAGGCCAAGGTGATGAAGAAGGTAACAATGAAATGCCTCAGGACTTAGATTTGTTAAGCGATCGTTTAAAGTCTCAATTAGAAAAGGCTATTGAGAAGCAAAAGAAGTTCCAGAAAGGAGAAGTTAAGAAGACAGGTGTTAGTAGAAAGTTGTTAGAACAGATCCAGGCCATGGAAGAGAGTGGTGTTGAAGTTAAAGATGTTGAGTATGAACAAGAAAGATATGCAGGTACATATTATCGTAAGACAGCTAGTGTAACTGTTATTAAGAATCTTACTAAAAGATTAATGGAAACAGTTGAAAGTGGAATGTGGTCATCTTGGAAAGATAATAGCAAAGCCGTTAAGGATGGTATGCGTAAAGGTATCATGTTAGGTAAGAAGCTTAAAGTTAGATCTGAAGAGCGTAATACAAAGTTCAATCGTCTTCGATCTGGTAGAATTGATAAACGAATGATTGCCAATGCAGGTTTTGGTGCAGAAGCTATATTTGAAAAGATAGAATCATTTGCTTATAATCCTGGTATCATTCATATATCAATTGACAATAGTGGATCCATGAGCGGAGGTAATTTCCAGAATGCAATGACGACCGCAATTGCAATTGCGAAGGCATGTGATATGATTGAGAATATGGATTGTGTGATTAGCTTGAGAGCCGGATCATCATTTGGTGATACTAGAGGATATGGTAAGGCAGTTATGTTAGTTGCATATGATAGTAGAAAGCATGGTATGACGCAAATCAAAACATGTTTTCCAATGTTATGCGTATCAGGTAGTACTCCAGAAGGATTATGTTTTGATGCTATCATGAAAGATATATTAGATGCCAGCCGTGGTAAGGATGCATATTTTGTAAACATGAGTGATGGTTGTCCATACTTTGAAGGTTACTATGGAGAAGGAGCTTATAATCATACAAGAGCGCAAGTGAAGAAAATGGTTAGAGAAGGTATCAAAGTTATATCATACTTCATTTGTTCCGGTTCTCCATATGGTAGTGATAAAGAAAACTTCCAGAAGATGTATGGTAAAGAAGCTCAATTTATTGATACTTCGAAGATTGCGGAAGTGGCTAAGACAATGAATAGTAAATTTTTAGAAGTAGCATAATATGTTTGTAACTAAGGAAGGTAAAAAAGTAAATACAGATAATCCTAAAATGATATACGATGTGTATAGTGATAAAGGATGGTGGACCGGTACAGTAGAGTATCTCAGCTTATACGAGTACTTGGATGGAAAGCCGGCTACAATGAAAGTATCTAAACATGTTTACAATGAAGCTAGGCGTCATGGAGTACAAGTAAAGAGATATATTCATCCTCCGGGACACAATTCGGATTGGCATGCCAAAGGAAATAGTGGTGGTGGGACTTGTAGATATCCTAGGCCATGGCTTGATATGATATTCGATGTTATGTTATTTGAATCAGAAGACAGAATAAGTAGTTAATTAAATAAAGATAAAGAGTATGTATAGACTTACAGTACATGTAACAGATGTGCCTCGTGCAGAGGTAAGAACCGGTAGAAAGATTAAGAACGCTAGCGGTAAATGGGTTGAAGAAGTAAAGCAAAAGATACACAATGTGATATCTTATAACTGCAAAGACCGTACGGAGGTAGCAAAACGTTTAGGAGAGATCCGGACTAAGTATACAATCCTTAAAGGTATTGCAGGACAGCATAAAGTATCTAAAGTTGATAAAGAATTTATTCAAGTAAGTAATATAAAATAAGTAGTTATGGCAAGATGGAAACCAGACAATCCAGCTCGTAGAGAAGAGCGTCGTAAGGAAGCAGTCCTTCGACAAGAGTATTATCAAAACTTAATCAGTACCGCTGATGGTATAGATGAGTATTTTAAAATGAAAGGAGATGTGATCGGTGCTAAACAAACGGCACAGTTATCTGGATTACATCTTAAATATACTAAAAATAATAAGAAGAGTTAGTTATGAATATGGAAATAATATTTGCAGTAGCAGTACCATTGGTTGTAATAGCCTATGTTATGGTAGAAGCGATAAGGTATGAGCATAAGAAAAATAACCAGTAGATCATTTGGTAAATTGATATATTTTTCTTAAATTTAAGTATATTAATTAAAGCTTGAAGTTATGAAAAAGTTGTTGTTTATAAGTTGTATCATATTAGCGTCATGCTCTGAGGAGCAGATCATACCTATAGGACATGAGTTCGAGTTAGATGCTCAACTACCAGCTGATGAGAATGGTTATTATCATTTGGAGTTAGGATATGATTGGCAAACATTACATCGTATATCAGGTCAAGTATCTGCAGTAGAAAATGAATATGAGTTGGCTAAGATTGAATGGTCAAGTTCTCATTACTGGTTGATAGGTGATACATTAGGTTATATCGTTCACCAGAACTGGACATTGAATGATAACGGATATTTATATATGAATAACGATACTAGTTATGTTACCTGGTTCAATGGAGCTGAAGTACCGACAGTGAATGGTGCAAGTTATAGTACAATGGATGGTGAGATTAATACAATGTTTGCTCCAGTACAAAGTATGGAAGGCGATACTGTTACCGTTTCAGCTCTAGCTAGATTTGTAGATGGCCATGTTAGTGAAGTAAAAACTTTAAAATTTATTATTGAATAGTATGAGTAAATGCCCTTATACAAATTTCAAAGAAAAGGTTTTAAAGTACATTGATTTTATAAGAATGCCTAGAGAAGAATATGGAGGCATGCCAGCATGTCCATTTGCTGGATCTGAATTAGATAAAGGTAAGTTGATGATTGATAAGTTTGATCCTAATGCAGATACATTACTAGACAAGGTGAAGGCCTATGATGAATCAGAATATGATAGCGCATTATTTGTACAGGTATCTAATGACCAATTATCAAAATTTGATACAGTAGGCTATCAAGATTATATTAATAAGACAATGAAAGAACATGGATATCCGCATTTGAAATGTATTTGTTTCAATCCTAATGATGAATTAGATATAAACGGATTCAATGCTAGAAGTCATGCTCCTTACTTCTTAATTAATATAGCTACTAGAGAGGCATTAAATACAGCACATAAAGTATTAGCAAAGACTAAGTACTATGATAATATGAATAAACGTTACTTAAAGTATTTGCATATGGAGGATAAGAAATGATCATAACAGAAAAAAAAGAATACAAAGATCATAGAACACATTATGTATGTTGTGAAGTAATATACGATAGTGAAATGTATCTAGTTATGTACAGTAATAATTCAAAAAAGATTGCAGTTGAATTTGCCGATAATGGATATAAAAATTGGCGTAAATGTAATCAAAGTAATGCTATTGAAAAAAAGATAAGCAAATTAATTAAGGAGAAGTTTTCATGAAAGTAATGGTATGGGTAACGCAGACTAATGTAGAGTTACTTGAACGAGGAGAAATTATTCAGTACTGGTTAAGAGAACCAGCTAATGCATTAGATGTAGTGCAAATACAAATATCATATGATAACTTCATACGATTAAGGGATAATCAGCCTGAACATTACGTTACAAGAGACCATATGAGGTTTATTAACTACTCCGGAATGCAAGATGATAATTATTACACTAGTGATACGCCAAAATCATATGACGAAGGTTATGGAGTAGAGGATTAGCATGGAAAAAATTACAACAGCAAGCAAAAGCCAATTAAGGCTCAGATTTATAGCATGTATTTATCCAATAGCATATGTGCTAATATGGCCATTAGTATACGGTATACTTCCTGCCTATAGTAATTACTATGTGTTTGGAGGAATATATTTCACATTAGCAACATCAATGATGGCCTGGGCAATGTGGTTGCATAGAGATATTAAATGGAGTGTACCTGCATATGCATTGGTAGGTGTAGCATTATTTGATTGTGTAGACTATTGGATGCTGCATAATATATTGGCAATCATATTCTTCTTATCATCTACGTATCTAATGCGTACGGATAAAAGGTTTGATTGGTTAGGAGATATATCAGTGACATGGTACATATTATTAGTAATACCAGGAGGAGTGTTCTGGTTTGAAGCGATCCAGGCCGTATTGATTAGTGTGTTCCATTTGAGTTACGTGAGGCGGTTATGGAGAGTGAGGCGGTTATAAGTGTGGCCTCCGGTTTGAGCTCGCGAAAAGCTCGCATGAAGAGATTATGAAGAAAGTTAAGATAGAACAACAAGACATATGGGATGCCTCGCGTCCTACCATTGAACGGAACAGAAAAAAGTATACACGCAAAAGCAAACATAAACAAAAAAAGGTTACAGATGAGTAAATTCGAAGTAGGCGATAAAGCCATTAAACCGAAAGGTTATGCATTTCCATGCACCATAGTAGGAGTATTTGAAACACTTGCCGGCAATACGCGAGTGGTAGGTGAAATGACGGAGTATGGGTTGTTACATATATTTAATGAAACACAATTAGAAAAGGTCGAAGATGAGTAAAGAGAAATCAGCAGCATGGAGAAGTATGCGAGAAGTAAGTGATAAAGATGCGCGCACAATGCAAGAAATGCATGCGAGCCAGTTTCTTTTGCGAAACGAAGTAGCTCCACGCGTAACGGATGCACCGGAAGAACAGCCACTACCACCATCGTTCCGTAGTGAACATGAGAAGAAGTGGGCAACCCC
>CESF01036923.1_pt1 | contig 14591 bp, 8 predicted proteins | sample 356331 | NCBI WGS metagenome assembly CESF01 (sample SAMEA2621779, study PRJEB7988) | marine metagenome | biome: marine biome (ENVO:00000447); feature: surface water layer (ENVO:00002042); material: "saline water (ENVO:00002010), including plankton (ENVO:xxxxxxxx)" | depth 5 m
CGTGAGCTTGCTAAGCAAGTTGCCGATAGCGTTAAGTCTTACGCAGTGCATTTCAACGGTGCAATTAAAACCGTTTGTGTATTCGGTGGTGTGTCGGTGAACACTCAGATGCAAGCGCTACGTGGTGGTACAGATATCTTGGTGGCAACACCAGGCCGATTGCTTGACCTGATCTCAAGCAACGCTATCAAACTCGATAAAGCAAAAACGTTAGTACTTGATGAAGCTGACCGAATGTTAAGCCTTGGTTTTACAGAAGAACTAGACGCGATCTTGAAACTTCTGCCAAGCAAAAAACAAACCTTGTTGTTCTCTGCGACTTTCCCCGAGCAAGTTAAAACGCTGACTCACGAACTACTGAATGATCCAATTGAAGTTCAACTTCAAAGTGCTAATGCGAGCACATTGGTTCAGCGTGTATTCGAAGTAGAAAAAGGTCGTAAGACAGCATTGTTAGCGCACCTGATTCAACAGCACGAATGGCGCCAAGCTCTTATCTTCGTAAACGCGAAAAACAGCTGTGAGCACCTTGCAGACAAGCTATACAAGCGCGGTATCATCGCAGAAGTATTCCACGGCGATAAAGGGCAGGGTTCACGTACTCGTATTCTTGAAGATTTTAAATCTGGCGAGATTGACGTTCTTATCGCGACAGACATCGCGGCACGTGGTCTGGATATCGAAAAGCTACCAGTAGTAATCAACTTTGATTTACCGCGTAGCCCATCAGACTACATGCATCGTATTGGCCGAAGTGGTCGTGCGGGTGAGGTTGGTCTAGCGCTATCTTTGATCGACCACGAAGATTACCATCACTTCACAATCATTGAGAAGAAGAACAAAATCCGTCTTGAGCGTGAGCAAATCGAAGGCTTTGAAGTAGATTCCGAAGCGGTTGCTGAGCTGGTTGCAGCGCTCAAACCTGTTGCGCCACCTGCTGGCACAGGCAAGAAGAAAAAGAAGAAAGCACCTAAAAACCAAGATGTTTGGTTGAGAAACAACTAATATAGAGTCAGTAAAAAATAAAATTTATAAAGGCGCTTAATTGCGCCTTTTTTGTACTTACATTTTGGCTCTGGTAATAACCTAATCTTAGCAAAAAGCCCGGTCGCTAGTTCGTAGGGTCAGATCCTCCATAAGAGATTCAGCGATTTAACGCTTTGCTCATAACCTGTTCGGGTTTTGAGCAAATTGGGTAACCGCGTGAAGACCTCGATTAAACAATTAGTGCTGGTAGCTTCATTTTTCCTGTTTACCCAACACTCTTCGAGAGCTGCTGAATTTGAGACTAAAGGGGTTAATAAAACTCTCACCGAAAACGTAGAATTATACTTAGAACCTTTGGTTGATGTTCCTGCTTCACAGCTATCGAAAACTAAGCTATCTAAACGTATTCAAGATGCGCTCAATCCTTATGGTTATTATCACCCTCAGCTAGATATCGAATTCAATGATTCTGATAACGTGATCATTAACATCGATTCTGGCCCTGTCATGCGCATCGCAGAATCGATAGTAAAAGTCACAGGCGAAGCGAGTAAAGATGAAGAGTTCATCAACATACTCAATCATAGCAAGTTAGGCTCAGGTTTAACTTTGTCTCATCAAGAATACGACCATACTAAGCGTGCGATTTTTTCTTTAGCGAAGCGGAAAGGTTATTTTGACGGTAGGTTTATCGAGTCAAAGATTGAAGTTATTCCCAGCGAGAACATCGCCAACATTTACCTGCACTTTTCAAGTGGGCCACGATACAAGTTTGGTTCTATAAGTATTCCAGATGATGGCGTTGATCCTACCCGTATCGAGAAAATACCAACTTTCAAAAAAGGTGACGACTTTGACACCATCAAGTTAGGTGAACTGCAATCCGATTTGTCTGACACTCAATGGTTTCGAAGTGTCATCGTACATGGTGACTTTGATAAGCTTGATGACAACCTAGAAGTTCCAATTGATATCATTGCCGAGCCAAGTTCTCGTAATATTGTGCAGGTGGGTGGCGGTTATTCTACCGATCTCGGTTTACGAGCCTCGCTCAGTTGGTCAAAGCCTTGGTATAACCGAAGAGGCCATAGCTTTGAAACACAGACATATTTGTCTGAACAAGAGCAATCACTGCAGTTGGGGTACAAAATCCCAACGGAAAAGGTCACAACTGATTACTTTGGTATTCAGTTTGAATCGAAACGAATTGATCATCGAGACACCAATAGTCTTACAAACGATCTTAAGTTCGAACGTTACTGGCAATTAGATAGTGATTGGCAAAGCACCATTTACGTCAAGTACTTGCACGAACAGTACATTCAGGCGTCTGAGGAAGACCAATCGCAATTGTTGCTACCTGGCATCAGCTTCTCTCAGGTTGATCGTAAAAATGATCAATTGGAGATTAATCATCGACACATCTATTCTATTGAATATTCTGACCCTAATCTGTTCTCTGATTCAAGGCTGTTGCGGTTGGAAGGAAACAGTGTAGTTTCGTGGGATATTAGTGATAATCAGAAGCTCCATTTCCGTTCAAACGTTGGCATTAACATTGCGAAATCATTGTTGGACGTACCGTCTTCACTGCGTTATTTTGCTGGTGGTGATGGAAGCTTAAGAGGTTATGGTTATGAATCGATTTCTCCGAAAGACGATAACGGCGAACTAACCGGCGCGCGCTACATGTTAACGGCAGGCCTTGAATATCAGCATCAGGTGTATCAGTCAATTTGGATGGGCGCGTTTCTCGATGTTGGTGATGCGTTTGACGATGAAGCAGATTGGAAGCGTGGCACAGGCCTTAGCTTGATTTGGAAATCACAATTCATTCCTGTAAAACTCGATTTTGCATACGGTTTAGATGCCCCTGAAGGTGATGAGTTTCGTATTCACTTTTCTTTGGGTACTCAATTCTGATGCTCGTACTTTGTTTGAGCTCTCGCTAATGGGTATTCAAGCCAATTAAAGAGTCGAATCCAGAGTTGAAAGTCGGTATTTATCAACGGCAGGAGGATGTGGGCATACTTACGATGCGGACCTACTAAACTACGTTAGAATGGTCAATAACGTGGACAATAGAACCATTACACCAAGCATGTAAGATTAGTTTTTCTTCAGACAAAGAAACCGCGCATGTGACGCGGTTTCTTTGTTTTATGGTTCAGAGATTAGTTTACAGAGTTTTGCTCTAGCTAAGACAAGCATTCAGCCATTGGATTACAGCTCAAACTCGCCGTTCATTTTTCGAAACAACCAATCCGGAAATTTATTCAATGGACTGTAGTTTGGGCTCTTCGTGTGTGTTTGTTCGCCTGAAATCCAAATAGTCTCGCCTGATTGGGCTCGCGAAACAGCCCAGAACAAATCCTCTTTCTGACGCGTTAAGTAGTGTGTCACTTGCTTCGCAAACTCTTCACTCTCAATCAACACACCAAACTCAACGTTCAAAAAGTCTGATCTTGGATCGAAGTTAGAAGAGCCAATATAGGTCACTCGTTCATCTAAAATGACGGTCTTGTTATGGTAGTAGGTATCAACATGAAAGTAGTGATCATCATTGATAGCTTGGCTTTTGTACTCATAGATACTTACGCCTCTGTCGAGTAAAGTCTCACGGTGTTTTTCGTAATACGCTGGCACAAAGCCTGAATCATTGGAAGCAGATGAGTTGGTTAGTAAGGTTACTTCAGCTTGGTTCTCTCTAAGCGCACCGACAAACACAAACTGGTTATCGCTTGGCACCATATAAGGCGTAGAAATTATAGCCTTAGATGGGGTCGCTACTTTTTGCTTCATTAAGTACTCTGTACGTTGACGAAAGTAGGGTTTGTTGTCATCGAGCTTCTTTAACGAATCAAATAGAGGAGTAACCGATGCTTCAATAAAGTTTGGTTCACCTAGGTGATTTATCTGTTTCTCAACATCGAACGTGATCTGTTCTTTATTCTTTTCGCCATTGTTCATTGCTTTAATAAATGCTTTGTATTGACCTTTGACTTTAATTCGTTCTTGAATTGGCACAACATATTCGCTCTCCCAAAGTGCTTGGTAGTTGCGATCGAAAGACGCTATTACCGTACCTCGAAATAGAACGTCCATATCAAAGAAATTGGCATTTTCGCTATAACCAAAGTAATCATTACCGATGTTTCTTCCGCCCAAAATCATCGATTGATGGTCAACATTGAAGTACTTCTCGTGAAGTCGATTATCCAGTCGCTTTTGGTGAGTCGAGAAGTTGAACGCACGGCCAACCCAGCCAGCTTTACGTGACTCAAAAGGGTTAAACAGTCGAATCTCAATATTGGGGTGTGAGTCCAATTCCGCTAACCATTTATCATTAAAAACCAGTAGGTCATCTAAGGTCAGTCGGATGTGAACCTCACGATCCGCTGCTTGCTTTAGCTCGTTTAGAAGCATCAAACCTAGCGTGTCACGTTCCCAAGAGAAGTAAGTCATATCTATCGAATGTTGTGCTCGGCGAACGAGGTCGATACGACGAGCGAAGGCTTCTGGCGCAGAAGGAATCAAATACACTTCTGCTTGGTGTTCGGTGCTTTGCCAGTTTGCTTCGAAGTCTGTTTCAACATCGGGGTAAGGTTGGGCACATCCTGTGACCAAAGCAATTAACATCATTGTGCATGCTGTTTTTAGTTTGCTAAGTGTCATAACTAACCTGCGTTTGAGCGTAAAATTGGATATAAAAACGGCCAGCGAGCTGGCCGTTAAAGTAGGAGGGGGGGAATATGTTTAGTTTAGGTACCAGTCCCAAGGCATAAGACCTTGCTCTGTTAGACCCGTTAAGCGACCTTCACGAAGCTTAGGATCAACACCTGGGTTTGTGACATAGTCCCAGTCATAGGTTGTGTTATCGCTAAAGCCTTGAGATTCGATAACTAATACATTGTCGGCAGAATCGCTGTACTGGTAGTTAGTGAATAGTTCTTCGCTAAACCATAGGCGTGACATTTCGTTCATCAATGCCTTCTCATTACTTGTTGGGTGAATCTCACTACCGTCAAAACGTACAGCTTTGTTGAACATAAATGGTAGTTCTGAACCGTTACATGCACCGCTGATGCAACCAATCGTTTTGAATAGATCAATGATTGACAGTTGGTCGTATTCGCCCGTTTCTTCATTTAGAGCTGTTTTAAAGTTCCACATGTTAAAACTTGGTTTGTGCTCAAAGTAGTATAACGTTGCTTGTACTTCGCTGTTTGCTGCCATATAACGAGCAGGGCCATTGAATAGTGTGTCATTTAGCAAGGTTTTAAATTGCTTCATGTTCGCTGTTGCGTCGCCCAGAGTTGCTTCTGAGTTAGGGTAAAAATCAGTTAGAGCCAGAATGTCTTGGGTTTGTTGGTGGCTAGTGATATCAACAATGTCGACCAAGCAACCTAAGGTACCCGCAATATCACTGGTATCAATGCATCCAGTCATTTCAAGTAGATCTCCTTCTAGCTTGGCACCATAAAATAAACTCGTTACAGCGCTGTAAGCGCTGCTTGGCAATACAAGCTCTGCTGAAACTTCATCACTTGCTCGCTCAGATAGTTTTTGCTGAAGAAGAACGATGTTGTTTTGATCTTCTAACCAGTTAACCATTGCAAGTGCAAGCTGTGCTGGCTCTTCGTTAGTAAGCAGTTCAGGCTCATCATTTGCTAGTAGTTCAATGACTGTCGGAATCAAGAACGTTGTAGTAAAGAGCATGCCAAAGCTGTTCGCTTCATGTGCATTTTCACCGAGGACAGTAGGTACTGAGAAGCCTGCTTGTATTGGTGATTCTGCTGATTCGCTACAGCTACCAAGTAAGCTAGTTTTTTCACACAAGATGTAGGGAGCAAAAGGCATCAGGTTTGACATTGGAGTTTCATCTGCTGCTGGGCTCAGAATTGGGATTTGCAAAGAACCTAACAACCAATTTTTTAGCTGTTCAATACCATTCAAAGCTGTTTCTTGCGACGCCATGATCTCGTCGATCGAAGTGTTTGCATCAAAATCATTGTTGCGGTCCTTAGCCACGTCATAGCTAGCGTACTCAAAACCATACGGGTTGCTCTGCATGATGGAACGTTGGAAATATTGACCTGCGATATCGTCATCTTGCTGCAAGAAACCAATAGACATAGCACCTGAGCCTTGCCCAATAACGGTTACATTTTGAGCATTACCACCGAAATCGGTAATATTATTGTGTACCCACTCTAAGGCGCGCTTTTGGTCACCTAGGCCATAGTTGCCATCTTCGTTTGCGCCTTTAATCCATTGAGTACCTAACTGACCAAGACGGTAGTTCAAGCTTACATAGATGAAAGGCTTACCATCGTCGCTTCCTTGAGCAACCACGGTATCACCGTGCACAAGTGCTTCAGAACCTGAGCCATATTCAAAGTCACCGCCGTGGATGAATACATAAACCGGTAGATCTGCATCAGCATCTAAGTCTACTGGACGCCAAATGTTAAGGTTCAAACAGTCTTCAGATTGTGTCTGTGAAACGGTCTTCAATTGAGGGCAAGCATCACCAAACGCAGTCGCATCAATGTCAGTCCCAAGATCGATAAGTTCACTGTGCTCAAAGCGCTCTGCCTCAGCAAATTTAATACCTTTAAAAGACTCAACAGAAGTCAGTTTGTTGTCTTCGGTATTTGAAGTAATAACCAGTTCTTCTTTGGTCGCTTTAATCGTTACGTCACCGATTTGAGCGGTAAAAGGTTCAACAGGTGCCGGAACTAGCGGTTCTGGTTTGTCTGGCAATGGAACTGTAGGGGCAGTATCAGTATCGCAACCTGCTAACGCAGCAGCAATAGTAAGGGCGATCATAGAGCGGTATGCAATAGTCATAAAATGAGTTTCCACAATAGTATTCGGCGTAGTCTGTTTAATCGTCATCTACGTAGATAACAGAGCTACAAAACTTCTTATCAAGAACAACTTAGTTTTAAGGTTAGGCTGGTATCCCAAGCTCAGTGACTAGAATCGGTAGCCAAGATTCAGCGTTACAGCCGAACGAGTTTCACCTTTGTTGTACAACACGGTCATGTTGTAATGCTTGCCGATCTGTTTGTTAACCCCTGTTAGGAATGCCCACTGATCGATGTCGACACCAACGTCATAATCAAATTCGATGTCATCAGTTTTTACAGTGCCTTGCATACGAGAATTTAAACCTTGGTATTCAGCGCCAACGAAAAACTGAGCTCGATAATCGACTAATTGATAACCCAACATAGGTTGAACCGTAACAATGCCATCGCCCCAATCATCCATTCCTTTCAGGCGTGTTTGTGAATAGGTACCTGTGACTGAGGCAAAGAACTCTTTGTAACCAACAGATAATGTGGTGCCCGCACCGCGTAAGTCATATTCAAGATGAAGTGGTACATTCAAACGGCCACTGTTACATAAGGCAGAGACACCTTCGCAAAGTGCGTTACCTAGCCCAGGTAATTTGTCATTGAGTTTGTCTTTTAGGTATTCACCTGCTGCGCCGGTATAAGCCGCATCCACATTCGCATCAACGTTTACCTTTCCTACATATCCGAATACATTCCAGAATGGCAGGATATTAACGTCACCACGTATAGAAAGACTCTCAGCCTTAACCGTCGCAACGCTATCTTCAGGATCAAATAAGTCGTTCAAGCGAACACCACCAATCACGTAATCAGTCATTGGAATGTCCATGTCTTGGTTGCGATAAGCCACTGATACGCCGAATGGAAGAGGTAAATCAATGCCTTGACGTCGTACCATGTCACCCATTAACGGAAAAACTCGGTCTAGCTTGACGCTCGCTTCTAACATTCTTGGGTCTGATACTTCTTGAAGCCTCGCTTCGTTGACCACTTGTACGCCGTTATCCTCTTCATAAAACGCGACTGGTTCGATGATGCTCGTCATCTTCATTGGCTTGTTCTTGGTTGTACCAACCACTTCAGTTGTTTTATTTGCGATGACTAACTTATCCGTCGGTAAAGTGTGAAACTCAATCTCTTGCTTATAGCTTTCTACCTTGTAGGTATGGTGTTTGAACGGCTTGTCATTGCTGATCAGCATTCGTTTTGGTTCACCGTCGACTAACTCAATGTCGACATTCAAAAAACGGAAATATGCGATATCTTGAGGGAGTCCATACTTCGAATAATCGAAGCTGATGATTACTTTGTTATCGTCGATTTCTTTTACTCGAACCGAAGATGAATCAAAGCTTTCTGCATAGTGACGTAAGCGATATTCGGTACGTGTGAAGGCTTCTATTTCATCGAGTAGGTTTTCGTTATCATCCAGCTCATCTGGGTTATATTTGATACGAAGGTCGATGTTGCCTTTAGTGTCGGTGTTCTTGACGAGGTAGACGCTTGAGTCACGAACATCATCACCAACTTGCAGTGTACGATGTGCGTGTTCAACTAGGTGCTGACCTTGTACTAGTGAGCTTATTGCTAGCTTTGGCAAGTCATGACTTATGCCATATTTGTCAAACAGTACTCGACCTTGCTCTTTGACTTCGGTGTAAGTCTTGGTTTTTGCTGCTGACGCAAAAGTGGGAGTAATAAGTAATAGGGCGCTCGCTAACACAGAAAGAGTATGGGTCTTACAGGCGCTGGTGCGTATTTCAAAAAAACTCATGACGGTTTCCACGCTGAGTGGCCTCAAACCTTCGAGACTCAAACAGTCGATGTAATACTGAACGTCGTGTTCAGTTGTTATGTATTTATCCGTTAGGATTGCTAGTGTGAATGTCGCGACTAAAAATGCATTGCGTCAATCAATGAGAGGATTTTAAGAGGAGGTGGCAGATCGCGTTAATCGCGTTTGATGGACGCTATCCTACTTTAATGAATAACTACTCTAACATTCTGATTTATATGATTTATATAAGATAAAAAACGGCCTGCTAAGTAAAATACTGGGCAGGCCGTATTGTTGAAGTGGTTTATGTATTGAGCTTTAAGCGGTGACCTTCACCCTAAATAGATCAGTAAACAGCTTGGCTATCATTAAAATGATTAAGATATTAACCAACATTAATAGCGGTGTTTCAATTTGGTAAACGGGCGTAAGGTTGAGAGCTCCAGATGTCAGTACGACTAACAAATTAACACCTAGTATTCGATGCACCATGAGTTTAGGCGTGGCGAACACTTTCCATATCACCATAATGTTAAGGAAGTAGAATAGACCGAGCGCCCATAACTCCGTCATTGAGGGCATCACAAAGATGTACTGCAACAGAATCACCGATCCTGTGCCCAAAACACCATAGAAGGCATCCTTAATAACGCTTGGTGGCATTGTCGGCACCATAGAAGAGAATACACCGGCTAACATAGGAAAGATAAACCCGCCCGGCACTGGAAGATAAATCCAAATCAATAGTGATGTGATAAACATCGACACGCCTTGCAGCACTTTGCGCCCATCTTCATTCAAATGTTCAACAAACGTGCGATGAGCATGATGCCAAGAAACTTCTTTATGATCGCCCATTACATTGAGTTCGCCTTCAACAAGAGATTGTTCTGGTGTTAAGACATCGAACGTCTTCAAGTTCTTAATAATAACCGACCACTGGATACCCAAGTTAGGTTCACTGTTACTTTGTTTGATTAATGCATCTTGGAGATGCGCCATTTCATCGATACGCAAACGCCATGTTTGGATGTTCTCTTTAAGATGATAACTTCCGGTCAGTGGTAAATCTAAAAGTTGATACAGCTTATCAATATTTGCGGTGTTGCTTTCAAGTGCGGCAATATCGATGTCGTCTGATTTTTCCATTGCATCTAACAACGCTTGTTTACTTGTTTCGAAACGTTGTACAAAGTTGAGCTCAGTATTCACAGGCCACACGATGCGATACACAAAAGAGAAGACCACAACTCCTAGTAGTGTCTCTTGAAGCCTAAGAACAGCAAAGTGAAAGGTGGTTTGGCTATCAAACCCGCCCATGCATGAAACAATTGAACACACGGCAAATCCAATTGAAAAGATATAACCGTACTTCTCGTCGCTCGACATGAAGATACACACCCCAAGGAACAGCGTAAAAAATGCTAGAAACAAGAAACGATCTTGAGAAAACATGGCGATAAGGAAAAAGGCATAACCGGTCCCTAACAAGGTTCCCATTAACCGGTTATGGCCTTTGTTTATTGAATGGGCGAAGCTTTCGTTCAATGTCATCACTGCAACGGCTATCGCAGCCCAATAGGGTTTTTCCCAGCCAAACCACAACGCTAGGCAGATTGCAATAACGATAGACAGTGCGGCTTTAATCGCGTCTTTAGTCGATGCAGTGAACATTAGAACCACCTAGCTATTTTTGATTATTTTAATCGAGGCAGTCATACCAACACGCAGTTGTACGTCCTCAGGTATTTTGTCTAACTTAACTTTGATAGGAATGCGTTGAGCGAGACGTATCCATTGGAAATTTGGATTCACATTTGGCAATAAATCATTACCAGTGCTGCCGTCTTGCTTGGCAATACCAAAGCCAATACTTTTGATATGTCCTTCTAGTTGAACATTGTTGTGCATCATTAAGGTCACATAGGCAGTGTCCTGAACGTCGACGCCGACTAAATCAGTCTCTTTGAAATAACCTTCAATCCAAAAGCTATCTTCATCAATTAGCGCAACCACAGGTGAATTTGCGACGACTTGAGAACCCACGCGTAGGGTCAGGTTAGTAATATAGCCGTTAGTAGGTGCATATACCTTGGTGTACTCAAGGTTAAGATGTGCTTCTTCTACGTTAGCTTTTGCCAGTTCGACATTCGCGGCGCTTGTTTCTACCGCGTTGTTTAAGTTGTTTAGAGTAAGCACGGGCACGGCACCGGGCGTTCTTTTCTCTAAATTCAAGGCGCGTTGTTCTTCATTTTTGGCTTTGGCGAGTAGGGCAAACGCTTGTTTTTGTGTGGCAAGTGCTTTTCTGTAGGTCGCCTTGTAAATACTCGGATCGATTTCAAAAAGAAGATCGCCTTTTTTCACTTTAGAGTTGTCTTCGACATGTACTTCAATCACTTGACCCGTTACTCGAGGTGTAATCGAGACAATATAAGCACTCACTTGCCCGTCTCTGGTCCACGGGTTACTTGAGTACGACTGGTAATAGCTATAAACCACAGTTCCCGCAGCAGCCAATAATAAAAGTGTGATGAGATAACGTTTGATCAAAGTAAGTGCCTCAAAAAATGGTAATAAAATGGCCGATAGCGCCAGTAAAAATCACGATCAAGCTCAGTTCTGCTATTGCAGGAAAGGCGACGTACTTATGAAGGCCAAACCTGGTAGCGATTGACCCTGTTAGCATTGTCAATATGTAAGCCAGTGCGATAACCAATAACAGCGGTGGGAAGTAGACTTCACCCCACACAAGTTCATGTGGCATTGTGTTCATGGTTCTTTTCTCTATTTGTTTGATGAATACAAAGATAACGGAATTCGATTTATTGTGATAATCGCGTATAGAGGACCGGATCCATCAAAAAATCGACTTTACTAGGTAGCTATGCCAGCCATGTCTTTCTTTAGTATCGCAAGCCATTAGAACAAGGCCAGGTAGGTTACCGTTCAGGGTTTAAAAACAATTAATCGCAATTTATTTCGAAAATAACTCATTTCTGCTGGTGCCAGATGAATGCAGTTAAAACAACGACTTTAGAAGTAAATTACGCTTTAAGAGTTATCCAAATAGTCAAAGTGATGATCTGATCCATCAAATGAGATTACATATTAAAACCTTTTGTTCTTAATATTCGGTTCGAAGCAACGAGATGCTTTATTTATTTTGAATAATCCAACAAATATCATTATTAAGTTATTCGTTAGATTATTTACTCCTTATATTTAGTAACAAGAGTAAATTTGTCATGGACATTATTTCTAATCTGTTTGACATGGCACCATTTGTCGCACTATTTATTACACTCTCATTGGGTTATATGGTTGGTAAAATTACTATCGGCCGATTTGTTTTAGGCGGGGTAGCCGGAACATTATTAATGGGTGTAATTATTGGGCAATTTGGTGTTCAGATTGATCCCGGCGTAAAAAGTATTTTCTTTGCGCTCTTTATTTATGCTGTGGGTTATCAAGGCGGCGCGCAATTTTTTAAAGCCCTTAACTTCAGAACCATTAACATTCTGCTCTCTGCGGTTGTTATGACGGTTTCAGGCTTATTGTGTGTGCTTGCTGCCGCGTGGTTATTTGATCTAGATAGAGGTACAGCTGCAGGTCTAGCGGCTGGTGGCTTAACTCAATCCGCGATCATTGGTACTGCAGGCGATGCGATTGCACGTTTAGGCGGCGTATCTGAAGAAGCCAAGCACCTGATGCAAACAAACGTAGCGGTTGGTTACGCGGTAACATACATCTTTGGTTCTTTAGGACCAATCTTGATGGTGACTTGGGTATTCCCAACACTGATGAAATGGGACATTCGAGCTGAAGCGATAGCCCTAGAAGAGAAAAACTCTAACGGCAAACGCGATTTAGCAGAAGGCGAATTTAACGCAGTCACCGCTCTAGTGACACGTGCTTTTAAAGTAACTCACGACGATAAATTGGTTGGGAAAACGCTAGCACAACTGAATCAATCATCACTTGCTGCGTGTATCGAACTTATTGAGCGCGATGGAAAAGAGCTAAGTGCAGACAAGTTCACTGCGCTTAAAGCCGGCGACCTTGTTGTGGTTACCGGCCGTAGAAATGCGGTTCATGAGCTACAGAGCAAGGCACAAAGCAATGAAGTAGCATTACCGGAAAGCTATGAAGTTATTGAAGAAAATCGTCAACTTATCGCTGATAACCGCAAGCTAATAGGTCGCTCGCTAAAAGAAATCAAAGACAGCTCAAACGAACGCTCATTCCGTGGCGTGTATGTGACAGACTACATGCGTGCAGGTACTTCAGTGGCGATTACTGAAGACCTTATTGTTGAGAAGAACGATGTTATCCAGCTAACGGGTACCGCTCAAGACATTAACCGAGTTGAAAAATACATCGGTAAGCGCATGGGTTCTGCGACTATGACTGACTTCATCGTACTGGGTTTCGGTATGGTGTTGGGCCTTCTTATTGGCTTAATTAGCTTCAAGATTGCAGGCATTCCCGTCACGATTGGTTCTGGTGCAGGTTGTTTGATCTCTGGTTTACTTGTTGGTTGGTTACGTAGCCGAAACCCACATGTGGCTCAGTTCCCAGTGGGTGCAGCAAACTTCATTCGTGACTTTGGTCTAGCGGCATTTGTAGGTATTGTTGGCCTACAAGCAGGCCCTCAAGCGGTTGATACCATCAAAGAACACGGAATGTCACTTCTGTTCTTGGGTATGGCAGTCACCATCATTCCACAGATTATTTCATTCTTCTTCTCGTACTTTGTGTTGAAGATCAAGAACCCAGTAGAAGCTTTAGGTTGTGTGACTGGTGGTCGAAGTGCAAACCCAGCATTCGCAGCATTGATGGAGAAAACAGGCAATGCAACGCCAGTATTTTCGTTCACCGTGACTTACGCTGTAGCCAACGTGTTACTGACTCTATGGGGACCAATTATCGTCGGCATTATTACCGTTAATGCGGGTATGTAATTGAACCTAAGAATTCATTACAGATTTAAAAGAGACTAAAAAATTATCACCTTATTAAAAGACCTGCCCAATAACGAAATAGGGTAGGCCTGAATAATCACACTTAAGTAAAACACTTCATTCTAATTGAAAGTGTTTAAGATTAAATTATTAGGTAAATATCATGACTACACAAAATACAACTATCGACTTTTCTAAATTCGCTGATTTAAGCCCGTTTGAATTAAAAGACAAATTAATTGAAGTTGCGCAAACAGTGCCAGACCGTACTTTATTAGATGCAGGTCGTGGTAATCCAAACTTCCTAGCAACATTGCCACGTAAAGCATTTATTCGCTTGGGTGAATTCGCAGTAATGGAAGCGGAGCGCACATACTCTTACTTAGACGGAAGTTTTGGCGGCATTCCAGATGGTGTTGGTATTGTTGAGCGCTTTGATTCTTACGCAAACAACAATCAACAGAACCCAGGTGTTCAATTCATTGAAAAAGCTCTGAGCTACGCAAAAGATCGCTTAGGTATCGAGAAGCAAGTGTTCTTAAATGAGCTAGTGAATGCGTATTTAGCGTGTAACTACCCAGTACCACCACGAATGCTGACGAATATCGAAAGCGTTGTAAAACAATACATTGCAGAAGAGATGTACGGTCCTATGCCAATGACGACAGATTTCGATCTGTTTGCAACGGAAGGTGGTACGGCATCAATGACGTACACATTCCAAACCATGTTTCACAACGGTCTACTAAAGAAAGGCGATAAGGTTGCGTTAATCACACCAATCTTCACACCTTACCTAGAAATCCCTGAGCTTTCAGAATACGAACTTGAGATTGTAGAACTTCGTTTAGATGAGACAACATGGCAGCTACCTATGTCTGAAATCGAGAAGCTTGAAGACAAAGACATCAAACTGCTATGTGTGGTAAACCCAGCAAACCCTGCATCAGTGAAGTTCTCTGATGAGACTCTGAATAACCTTTCAGACTTCGTTAACAC
>CESF01049080.1_pt1 | contig 14554 bp, 9 predicted proteins | sample 356331 | NCBI WGS metagenome assembly CESF01 (sample SAMEA2621779, study PRJEB7988) | marine metagenome | biome: marine biome (ENVO:00000447); feature: surface water layer (ENVO:00002042); material: "saline water (ENVO:00002010), including plankton (ENVO:xxxxxxxx)" | depth 5 m
TAGGAAGCGCGGAGGTTCCAATTACCAAGCGGAGCTTCTTGGAGGAACAACTCATTGTTAACGCCCTTGTTTGAGGCGGTCTCATCAAGCCATCGAACCCGAAATCCATCTCGAGAGAAAGGGTGAGGAGGATTTCCTGCATCGACATGATCACCAGGACCGCTCAACTGGTGAACAATGCCCTCAGTTCCAGTAGGCCACTCCAGCGGAAACTCATCTCCTCCTCCGGCCTGCAAAGACACACTGGCATACACTAGCGCTGGCTCATTCCGGAAACTTGCAATTGTAGGATTGGGATTATTTTGCAAATACTTGAGCATGAACATGTAGTTATCTGCGCCGTGTTCCTTATAGCTCAATGGGCGCTCCCGATATGAAGTTGGAGGAGTTGGCATTAACTCGGATCGCTTGTCATCCTCGTCACGGGCGTATTGGGAGCGAGAGGTATTTACCTGAAGATAGTCCTTAAAAAGATAGCTGTCCGATGAGGGCGCCTCTCGGGCTTGAAGAATATTGGCTCCGAACTGATTAATATTAAGTTCACGGGGAGCACCACCCATCGAGAAAATGAAAGTTTCACCAGGAGGAATGGTGACCGCCGGAAGCTTAAAGTAAACCTGACCGCCATACTGGCCATCAAAGGTATTGCGGCGTCCCCCGTAATATATCTCGCGGGTGAAACCCACATTACCGTTGAATTCCACTGTTTTCTTACCATTCAAAAAGAGTTGAAGAAGCATCGGCTTATCAAGACGCATCTCGACGTTATAAGGATTCCAGAGTCCAATCCGCGGATACAGACAGAGCCGAAGAGCGTGCTCTTGCTCCGAACCACTCCCTCGTGGGTAGGTTGCGAGATTGTAATAAACACAAGCCTCAACGATTACGGGGGTGATTTTGATCGTGGAAAGGTTACGGGGGTCCGCGGGGCGGAGATTTTCCTGATCATAAACGTTGGCACCACCATTACGGGAAGGCGCTCCCCGCCAAATTTTCTGCTCGCGAATTCCAGTGGAGGCGTAACCAAAACTAAATTCATTTGCAAGATTCGCCCAGTTCCACAGAAGCTCGAAAGTCGGGGCAATATCCTGCAACTGGGTGTCATTAAAATCGACATCGCGGATCGCAGCATGGCGCTCGTTCGGAGGTCCGATCAAGAAGTCATTGGGAGAAACTCCGATATAGCAAGGGCGGCTGGGATCATTCAGATCACGAATCTCAGGCGCTTGTCCGTTATCTGAATTGTGAAGAAAGGCAGAGAGGTTCTTCTTCAGTCCTCCATCCCGGACGTTACAGATAACGCTACTGGAGAAGCTCGTCATCGCATGAAAATTATTCAGCACTCCAATACGGTTAGACTCACTAATGATGGTGAAGGTCTTGGGTGTAAGCACCCGTGTGTCACGATTTTCCTGCCCCTGAGCAATTCCTTCAATAACAAAGGGCTCAGCATCCTGTGGATGGAGCATCCGCTGCATTCCTGTCCCATTGTTGTGGTCAATAGCGCTATTCCTGTGAGTGTCAGGGCGCCCGACGTGGGCCTTCTGGTTGTTGGACTGAACCCACCACGCATAACCACCATTTGGACGAATTTCGGTTCGTCCGTCAGGAGTCAATCTAGGCTTCTCAGTTACCACTTTGCGAACACGCACATAGTCTCGAGGATTACGAACCGACCCTCGCGACACAATTTCGACAACATCTTTCCCAAGGGGCAAATTCTCAGTCAGCGCATCCTGATACTGGCGGGCGCCTCGCATCTTGTCTCGGCCGCCCTCGTTACCGCTAACGAGATAGTTGGTAACCTGATCTCTCACTCGGAAATTCGTGCCATTCCGCGCATCCTGCAAACCCCCATCATCCATATCCCTCGTGAAGGGACTGCCATTCTGATTTTGGTCAAAACGTGAACTGACTACACCCGTCCACTTCTCATTATTAACACCCTCAATTGCCAAAGTGTCTGGGTTGCTGTCAAGAAGTGAGGCGCTAACCGCGATACGCTGGTCAGGGCCCAAGTCTCGCTGCAATTCACCAATTGCAATCATTAGCCCCAAGCGGGCATTTGCCCGTGCCTCTTCTTGTGCCCACTCAAATCGGCTTGTTTTCACCGTAAGAGCCGAAAGCGAGAGAAATGCAACAGCCACCATCGTGAGCAGGAGAAGAACAGATATCGTGGCAATCAGGGCGAATCCCTTGACCGCATGTCGAACATTGTGTGCTTTCATGATGAACACGATGTAAACACATTGTGAACTCGTGACAACTATGAAATGGGCCTAGTTCTCGAAAAAAACCTGGAAAAATACACAGTAAAATACTCACAAATAACTCCTCATGAGTCCCTTAAGACAAAACTGCCTAAATTTCTTAAATTGCGGAACTTTTTTCCTCCTTATTTAAGAACGCAGAACTATTTCCCAAAACCCCACAAAAGCCAAATCGGAGGTAATCGACACCTTCGCCCTTCGTAAAACCCTCAACCGAAAAAATTTATGGCTTCGCTCAATCCAGTGAGATCGGCCATTTATTCCTACATCGCCTCCAGCAAAACCCCCTCGAGTTGCAAGAGCTTCTTCTTGATTTCTAAACCTCCTCCAAAACCAGTCAACGCGCCGTCCTTTCCGATCACTCGATGGCACGGAACGATAATTGAGACCGGGTTTGCTCCATTTGCAGTGCCTACCGCACGAACCGCTTTGGGATTTTCCACCTTCTCCGCTATTTCTCCATACCCACGGGTTTCACCAAACGGAATGGCACTCAACTGACGCCAAACCAATCGCTGAAATTGACTCCCGCGAGCGTCGATCACCACCTCAAAAATTTCCCGATCACCTTCGAAATACTCACCGAGTTCCTTCTCAGCTTGATTCAAAAAGCGGTCCCTCGAATTATCTTTTGGCAGGGTCGACGGCTCGACGCGATGGCCGAAAAAGAGCGCACAAATCCCTCTCTTAGAACTCAAAATGTAAAGCGGCCCCACCCCACTCATGATCTTCCGGGCCGCCACGGCATGATTCGGAGCCGCTTCTTTCTTTTTGTCTTTTGATGATTTTGAACTCATCCCATTTCCATTTCTCCCTGCCCCAAAATACTTTTCGCTACGATAGCGCAACCAAACTCTCAAGACCTCCGGAAGCTCATTGCGCTCCTCTTTACTCAACTTTTCATAAGCTACGAGAGCACGATCTCTGGCCTGACGACACGATTGGTTCTTGTCATGCGCATTCCACCGCTTGCGCGCCTCACGAATCGACCGACTCGCTTCTTTGATTAATTCGCCCCGCGTGCTCATCGCCGTAAAGTAAAATAACCCAACTCGAAAAAAAACATCAAAAACACCTGAACGGTGAACCGCCCTGAAATTCATTTGTTCCCAAAACAAATTTTTTCCGTTTAGGCCCCAGATAGGTTGAACCGTAATTTTCCTAGGCTCCGCACCCAGGAAAACAAGGAAGACATGCTAAAACCCAACAGAGGTTCTCGCGGTTTTAGTTTTTATTAAATGTCCCCCAAGCCAACTGTCAGCTATGTCCCTGCGCGTCAATATGGCCCGCCCTGGGAAAATCATCGAAGCTGAGCAACGCTCCAGCATTCAAGAAGTCGACGGCATCCTCGCCGGACGGCTCGGTCGAATGTCGCTCGGGCAACAAGTTATCACTCTCGCCATTTGGCCGCTCCTTGAACAAATCCTAAGCTTCATGGTCAATACCGTGGACCTTATCCTCGCCACCCGCATGGCCGATGGCGAGACCCGCGTTGCCGTGATGGACGCCCTCGGCCTTGGTGGCTACGCGATGTGGCTCATGATGATATTGCAAGGAGCCGTCGCCACTGGAGTCCTCGCCATTGTCTCGCGCGCCGCTGGAGCACGTAAACCAGAAGAGGCACGCCAAGGCCTTGTCCAAGGCATTCTCGCTGGGCTCTTCATGGGGATACTTTCTGGACTCATCATCCGACTTAGTCTTCCGGAAATCATCAAGATTTTCGGTCTCTCGAACGCGGCCTCTGGATACGCCTTCAACTACCTTTCGATCCTCGCCTGGTCCTGCCCTTTCCTCGGAATATTCTACGCCTGCACTAACGCCCTGCGCGCCATCGGGGACACCCGTACCCCATTCTTCATCATGCTCTTCATCAATATGTGCAATATGATCTTGAGTGCCGCTTTCGTATTTCTAGATCCTCCTCTCGGCGGCATGGGTATCGCTGGACTCGCCTGGGGAAGTCTCCTCGCTTGGCTTCTCGGCACGCTTGTAGTGGTCGTTATACTCAGCCGAAAACACAAACCCAAATCAGAAGAAATCACCCTGACCCTCCGACAAGCAGACTGGACCCCACAGCGTGAGATGATGACGCGCATTGGCCGGGTTGGACTGCCACAGGGCGTCGAAATGCTCGGCATGTGGATGATCCACGCCTACGTCCTCCGCTTTATCACCGGGCTCGCTTTCGACGGCGCTCTTGGTGCTCACTTCATCGCTATCCGGGTCGAATCGCTTTCTTTCCTTCCCGGTTTCGCCATCGGCACTGCCACAGCCACCTTGGTCGGACAATATCTCGGAGCTAATAATCCGAAGATGGCTCTAAAAGCTCTTCGGACCGCCTGGCTCTTCGCTCTCGCTTTCATGAGTGCAATCGGTGTTTTCTTTCTCCTGGCACCAGAAATCATCGTGCGTCTTATCCTCCCCGAAACCGATATCCAAGCCACCCAACTCATCGCGGTCGCTGGACCTCTTGTCTTCATCTGCGGGATTTTTCAACCCGCACTCGCTACCACCATCGTCTTAAAAACCTGCCTGCGCGGCGCCGGAGCGACACGCATCGTAATGACATGCTCTTTTACCTGCCTGATCCTCATTCGAATCATCGGGATAACCGTCTACGACACCTTTTTCGAACTCACCCTGATCAAAATCTGGACCTTTATGAGCATCGATCTTTTCATCCAAGCCGGCCTATTCATCGCCATCGCATTCCGCGGACAATGGCTTGAGACCAAAGTCTGAACTTACTTTTTCCCTAGCGCAAAAAGGGTTCCATCTTCGCTTCCTATCAAGATTGTCCCCTTGGCGTAGCTTGCCGCTGCCACCAGCGATTCCCCGAGATCAATTTTCCAGACTTCGTCTCCGCTCTTCAAATCGATAGCGTACAAGCGACCGTCGCTTGAGCCACATACCACACCATCGGTAAAGAGAATTGGCGAACTTTCAACACGCCCACCCGTTTTGAATCTCCAGACCGCATCTCCACTCTCACGCGAGATTGCGTGGATTTTTTTGTCCCGCCCACCGATATAAACATTTTTCTTATCTACTGCCGGCGCTGCCATAAAGGGAAACCTTCGGTCACTATATTTCCACTCCAATTCGCCTGAAGCCAAATCAGCTCCCATCACTTTATTCGAGTGATCTCCCCACGCTACAAAACTCCCTTCCGTTCCCACCGTCGAGACGATGGGCGCTTCGCCTTCAACTTTAGTCAACGGTTTCCCATCCGCTAGATTCAGCGTGTAAAGAAAGTGATCACACCCCCCAAAAACAACCCACTTTCCATTAACGACAGCCGGAGTGCCATTAATCGGCTGTTCAGTCTCATGCTTCCAAATTTCTTTTCCCGATTTTGCATCTAAAGCACGACAAACCCCGTCGTAACCATTCATGACAATCCAGTGTGTCTTCCCGTCCGGACTTTTGGTCAGATTCACTCCCGCCGTAATTTTGTCATCAGTCTCGATTGACCATTTATCCTTACCTGTCTCCAGCTCCAGCGCGTAAAGCTTCATATCCTCACAACCAATAAAAATGGTATCATCTAAAATTGCTGGAGCTGCCTCAAAACTTTGCTCGAATTCTCGCTGCCATTTCTTCTTTCCCGATTTTAAATCTACCGCTGTTAAAAGCCCCGCGCTATTTCCAAAGACCACGATATCCTTGGAAACCACTGTCTCTCCTACAATTGCTCCTTCTGTCTGAACCATCCACTTAATATCCGGCTTTGAAGGTAACCCTACCCCGACTTGCCCCGACAACCCTGCTCCTCCACGCGCTACTGGCCAATCATCACGGTCCTTCTTCTGCGCTCCTTTTTCGTCAGCATGGCACCCTGCCAGTAACAGCGCGATCATTCCTAAGATCATCTTCTTCATGCCCCCAATCTGACACAAATTCCACCATGATCAATTCAGCTTTCTCCAAACGCACGTCGATAAAGTCCCTCAAAATCCATCACGGCCAACGGCCGGGGATTAAATTGCCCAGTCCATTGCTTTGCCGCCTCTGTCGCAAGCTGCGCGATCATTTCGGAGGGCACCTCAACCGGAGGTAACTCAGCAAGCTCATACAATGACTCAACCCAATCGATAAGACCGGGCTTTAATTCGTCATACACACACCCCACTACCCGAGCATTCCAGCGCATCACACTTGGAAGCATTGACATGACTGCGTGACCGTGGACGACATCAAAATGAGCTGTCAAGGGATTCGCCGCGGCATGAGCTGCACCCAACATACTCGCCTCTATGGCGCTCCCCGCGAATGCCGAACCAACTAGCATTCGATTGCGATCTTCTAGCGAACCCTCGCCTTTTAAAATCAATTCGATGACCGGCTCGATGCTTCCGAAAGCCTGAAACGAAAGCCCCCTTGATTTGTCGGTTCCATTATTAGAAACCGCACTTTCTAAGGAATGAGAAAGAGCATCAAGCGCGGTCAGTCTAGCTACTTGCAATGGCATTGACTCGGTCAGCTCAGGATCCAGAATCACAACCTTGGCCATTGCACGGGGATCACCACACGCCATTTTCTCATGGGAGCCATCCCGACACAAAACAGCATAACTTTGACATTCACTTCCCGTTCCCGCAGTCGTTGGGATCGCAATGAAGGGCAACATCGGACCCTTCGCTTTTCCATGCCCCTGATAATCCGACATCACTCCACCGCCGCTCAATAAAAATAAAGCACCTTTCGCGGTATCCATCGAACTACCACCGCCCAAACCCACAATGCAATCCGGGCTCGTGACTCGTGCAAATTGCGCGCATTGTGCGACATCAGATTCCGTTGGATTCTCCCTGACCTGATCAAAAACCACCACATCCTCCAAAAGCGCAGCAGCTCGGTCGACATGTCCTGCTTCCACGATCCCCGGATCAGTCACGATCAAAACTTTTCCCGAAACGTGCTTATGGAGTTCTCCTAAAGAGCCCGGGCGATGAATGATGATTTGAGAAGGTGATGTCACGAATTTTCTGGGCTGGACCCTAGCGGCTCTCCACCGCTTTTCAACGCGAGCTTTTAAATTTTCTATTCACTCGACCTCATGGCATCATCCCACGGCTAAAATGAAGCTTTTCCTCCTTATTCTCAGCACCCTCTCAGCTTGGTCCGATTGGTCCCAATGGCGTGGCCCCAAGGGCAATGGAAACTTTGATCACGAAACCCATTGGTCCCACAAATGGCCCACCTCAGGCCCCAATACACTCTGGGCAGCCAAGGTTCACACTGGCTATTCAGGCATCGCGGTGAGTGAGAATCGCGCCTACACACTGGGCAACTTTGAAGGCGACGACCTTATCCAATGCCTCAATGTCACCACCGGCCAACTAATCTGGAGCGAAAAATATCCACAGGACTTAATTCCAAAATACAATCCCGGTGGTCCCAATGCCCCACCGGTCATCGAGGACAAGTGGCTCTATACGTTCAGCAAACAAGGCCTCGTTTCCTCACGCGATAAAGCTACCGGGAAATCTCGCTGGACCACCAACATCGCAACTGCTGCAAGAGCGCCAATGCCAACTTGGGGCTTCTCCTCCGCTCCCGTTATCATCGGCGATCGTCTCTTTCTAAACGCTAACACCTTCGGCATCGCGCTCGATAAAAATACCGGCGAGGTGCTTTGGAATTCACCTCCATTCTCCGGTGGATATGCCGCCGCCGTTCCCCTTAATTGCCGAGATCAAGCAGCCATTGCTATTTTTGGAAATAAAATCATGCATGTTGTTTCGCAAGCTGATGGCAAAGTTCTCTGGCAGGTCGACTGGCCCACCCGCTTAGGCGAAAATTCCGCCGACCCTCTCGTCATTGGAAACAAGCTCTATCTCTCCTCGTGGTGGGGTGAGGGGGCGGCCCTCTTCGATCCCAACCTAGATTCCACCAAGCCCATCTGGACCAACAAGGAGTTTCAAAACCACATCAACCCCCCTGTTTTCCACGAGGGCCACCTTTATGGCTTCGACGGCCCCGTTCATAAAAAGAAAATCAAATCGTTCCTCCGCTGCCTCGATATCAAGACCGGCAAGACAATCTGGTCCCAACCCAACCTCCGTGGCTCACTCATTCTCTCGAATGGCAAGCTGATCATCCTTACCGGGAATGGCAGCTTGATCGTTGCCAAAGCAAGCCCAGAAGGCTTCGAGGAATTTGCCCGCCACGATGGCCTTGGCAAACGGACCTGGACACCTCCACTCCTTCACGAAAGCAAGCTATTCATCCGCGACGCTGACGGCACCGCAACGTGCCTCGAGCTTAGAAAGAATTCCCCCTGATCTCCTAAACGGCAGACCAAGAAATCACTCTCCTTCGATCGAAAGCTACCCTGCAACTGACAAATCCCCTTGGATCGCCCGACGCCGGTAGAGAAACTCGAAGAGATTCCCCTCGTGTGGCTGCTCCCACTGGACACGATTTGTCGGGAACGGTCCAATGTTGAGACGCTCGATATCCGGACTTAGCATGAGATCCTGGATCCAATCCTTGTTCTCGGTGAAAGCACTCACCACAAGAGTTTCACCAATATTGGCCAACATCTCCCCCTGGGGCATTTCCACAATACTTGCGTAGGGAAACATGAACTCGGTATTCGCCAACTGATGATCTTTATCATCACACGCAACCAAGGTTGGGCAAAGATAGGTCTGGTCGAAAGCCTCAACCCTTCGACTACCGCCACGATGGCCTGCCGTCGCATCACGGGCCCCCTCTTCTTTGAGAAGGTCATCAATCATTCCGTCAATTCCCTCTGCCAAGGAAGTATTTGCGAAGCCACAAAGAAGAGCGTCAGAATCATCGCGGGCCAGAGGCTTGATCTCTGCTAGCTTTGCCGCTAATGCCTCCGCGATTTCATCACAATGGGAAGGGACTAAAATTGCGGAAGTGTTGATACAGCTTCGACCTCCGTTAGCCGAAATCGAAGTCACAAGGACATCAAGAAACTCCTCCCAGCGATCGATATAGTCTTCGCCGATCAAAATCTTTGAACGCCCGGTTCCGTGAACCTGAATATTCTTGAACGGAGCATATTTTCGAACCGTGACATCCGAACCAAAGGAGATCCCAGCACCACAAGAAGTGAGCAATGTGTCACCTCCCTCGTGAGTCGTTGGATAGTAACCAAAGGCCTCCTTTGGGAACCCTGCCTCGATCATAGCCTGCACGATCCGGAGAGGAGTAAAGGGATCTTCACGACCCGGCTTCAAAAGAACAGGTATTTTCATCACTAGCGCAGGGAGCCAGAGTGAATTCACCGCCGGAGCATTACTCGGAAGCGACACTCCAAGTGAGCTTGTGGTCGGGTAGTAGTTGACCTCCAAGCCACCGACCGAAGTAATCCCTTTGTCAAAGATCTCCAGAGGCATTCCTCGGGTCAGCCCTCCGATAACAGTGCGGATTTGTGACATCGCTGCATGGATCTTTCCCATGTTCATCTTCACTAAAGTATGCGGAAGACGAGTCAGCGCAGAAAGTGATTCAACATAATCGTCAGGGCCCTGCACCGAGTCACCACAAGGCAATTCGGCATTCATGAAGAGCTCCGCTGCATTCTCGCAATAATCCGCAAGCGTATCCGCCGGAATGGCATCAAGGGCAGCTTTCGATTCGCTGATGCGCAAGAGATCACGCCGGATCAAACCCGGGTTCGCAGTGTGCGTCATCAGATTTTCGTTGAGCTCAACTAAATCAGCAGACTCGTAAGATTCGCCGAGGCGTAGGATGGGAATTTGCATGGCTTTAAGTCTTAGTAAACACCTTCAATCACTGCTTTCGTCCCGCTCTGGAAAGGTCGGACATCGCCGACTCCATCCCACGGAAATTCTTCGCACTCGGGACGACGGATCGCTTCGTCACGCTCTAGGAACCTTGGAACAAAAAACTCCTTCGTCATCGTTGTCAGCTCAACCCGACCGTATTCGCCATAGTCGACAACCTTTGTTGAATCGTCTGGATCAACAACTCGCAAAATCGCTCGTGGCTGCGGGGCATAGTAGGTCAGGGAGTACTCTCCTGGTCCCCGCTTCTTAGAAATCGCGAGACCCATCAGAGTATTTCCGTAAGTCGGGGCATAGTTTATTTTCCCCTCAAGAACCTCTTCTTGGATGAATTTTACATATTGTGGAGTCATTGTTGTCCCCCCAGCAAAAACACCGCGGATTCCTGCATCAGCGAGCGACATCCGTAACGAAAGGCTCTCGAGCAAGCGAGGGGTAGTAAAAATACATTTGATATCACGATGGCGGATAATTGTCACAGCCTGATCAATGACATGCTCTTGGTAAGCCTTAGCCATCTGCATTTCGCCCATCCCGATCAGCCGCTTTACCCAGCGGGGATCGAGATCGATGAAGTAACATGCACCACCACGAATATTGGCAAGGTGCTCGATCGCCATACGCAAACGACGTGGGCCGGTCGGCCCTACCATCAGCCAGTTAGCACCTTGCGGGAAAAAATCCGGGCCGTAGTGCTCGGAAAACTCAGTGTAGTCAGTTTTGTAGTCTTCCCAACCGATCCGCTGCTTCGGCATGCCGGTGGTTCCCCCCGTCTCAAAAACGTTGTAGGGGCGGCCTTCATAGGCTTTCGGAATAAACTTAGCCGGATCCTCTTTTCGCAGGACCTCATCATCAAAATTATCAAAGTAAAGCATATCCGCGAAGGTTTGCACCTTCTCGCGAGGATCCCAGCCAGCACTCTTTGCCCAGTCCAACCAGTAGGGGCAACCGGTCTCAGGTGAAAAGTGCCAGTTGATCAATTCTTTGGTATTGGAATCAACTTGCGCGCGGGCTTCTTCTACGGTTAGGGAGGAACTCATGGTCAATAACTGAAAAACTTACTCCCTGAGAAGTAACCTAACAGTGAAAAGCCGCAAGAAGGAGTTTTTGTAAATACCTCGTTACCTCAAATTCGGACCCGAGGTCATCTTCCACGCCCGTGACCCCAAAAGAGAGGCCGCCATAATCAATCCAACACTCAGACCCCACCAAACTCCCGCCGTTCCCACTCCGCAAAAGAAGGCCAAATAAATTCCAAAAGGCACCCCGAACAACCAGTGCGAAGCAAACATGATAAGAGCCGGTATTTTGACATCATCCATCCCCCGCAGAACACCAGACGATAAAATCTGGGAATGATCCGAAACCTGGAAAATAGCCGCGATCCAAAGCAAACCTACGACAATTTTCATCGGCTCCACTTCGCTCACAAAACTTGACGCTAGATTTTCGTCGAAAATCAAAAAGACGCCTACAAAAAACAACGAAACCACCAAACCCATCAACCACCCGCTCAATACGATCGGCCTCATCCGCTCAAATTTCCGTGCTCCCTTCGCTTCACCAATCTGCACCGTTAAGGCCATCGATAGCCCTAAGGGAACCATAAAGGTCGTCGCCACACACATAATAGCGACTTGGTGAGCCGCCAAAGCCGCCGCCCCAAAACTCCCGACCAGAAGAGCCGCCATCACAAAAGCACTGATCTCGGCCGAGACCTGAAGGCTCGCTGGCCACGCAATTTTCCAAAACGAAACCAACTCTTTACGGTCTGATTTTAAAAACCACCGATGAGGTGCCCAAGCTTTCAAATCCGAGCTGAAACGACACCAGAGCATAACCCCAATCATCGTCGCCAGCCTTGCCAGTAAGGTTGCTAAGCCTGCTCCTTCCAGCTCCATCCTTGGTGCTCCCCAATTTCCATCAATGAACAACCAGTTCAAAAAAACATTCAAAAAGACTCCCGCTAGAACGATCCAGAACACAGGCCAAGGCTTCGCCATCCCGTCCGAATGATTGCGCACTGCCATCGTGATGATGGCTGGAGTCATCGAAGCACTTACCAAAAGATAAAATCCGGGTAATCGATCTACAACCTCTGGATCCTGGCCCAAAAAAGAAATCAACGGCAGACTCAACCAACTGACAATAAATGTAGCTACCCCCAGCACCAAACTGAGCAAGAATCCATCACGCAAAGCAGCCTTCGCCTGCTGTGGATCTTCCGCGCCACGCGCCTGTGAAACCTTTACAGATACCGCGATCGCAATTCCAATTCCCAACATGAGTGGAAGATGTAAAATTGAATGCGCTAGCGTCGAGGCGGCCAGCTCAACTGTCCCAATTTTACCGATCATATAGGTATCAACCAGACCCATGAGCATTTGGCTGACCTGCCCAGCCATCAAAGGAAGCGCAAGGACTAAGGTCGCCCGCCCCTCGCGAACGATAGAAGTCATAACGCGGTCATATCCCAAGACACCGAAAGCTCAAGATTGAACCGAGGCTTGAGAGCACAACTGCTTTCGGCTTCTCCAAAGCAGCCAAGATAGCCAAAATGGAATCGCCCAATGTGCAGTTCGAACCATCGCCTCGGCAAACCAAGGGTCCATTCCGTTGTAAGGAAGAGTCTCATTATAATTAGCCAGAATGCGAGCTAGAGCGGTCGCTCCACCCCAACAGAACATATAGAAAAGACCGGCCCAACGAGTCCGTCGGAATAAAACAAAAGGGACGACCAAAAAATCAAGCCACCCAAAGATTTTCAAAAACCGGAGACTTCCACCCTCCGAAAGCGATAAAATATCGGTTGTCATCATCTGAAAATGCAGGGGGACGCTGTAATAACCAACGGCATAAAGTCCGTGTCCCATGAAGGTCACCGCCGTCGCAATCATTAGTAACCATCTCACAATAGCCCCGCGTTTTGGCGCATTGGGAGACTTCCGGCCGAGGGAAATTAATAATGCCAACGGGACAAAGATTTGGAGGATATGCTCCATAGCCATGCCCACCTGCATGTCTTTCGCCACCCAACGGGAAAAACCATCAAGAATCAGAATCAAAGTTGCTGGAATAAGAAACCAACGTAGCCAGCGCAGACGAGAAAATCCCGCAATCCAAGGAATGAGAGAAGAAACGATAAGGAAAATCCCGAGTCGTTCGAGCGTAGGAGTAATCCATTGATCCGAGGTTCGAGCAAAATGGCTCCACGTCACATCATAATTTTTGAGAACCGGTGCCCACCACTTCTCCTCCCAAATCAGCTCACGAATTGGACTGTCCCAGCGCCACGTTAACCAGCCACGGGCTAGAAAAGTAACACTCACGATAAATTGCAGGATTCCCAGAGAGAACCGATCAAGCCATGTCACCGTTTCCTTCCCCTCTGAATCATCCATTGCCTCGCTTAGTCCGCCGGAATTTTCAGGACCTCATCCCCTCCGTTCGGAGCCCAAAGTTTGAGGCCTTTTGGGTTGCGATAGGGGTTTTTAGGATCCACTTGGCCGACTTGAGCCACGTTTCCCACCTTGACTGTCTTATCAAAGATTGCCCCGGGTGTAACATGAATCCAATCGAAGCCGTTAAAAGCCGCCGTGCCAACCGTCCAAGAGTAATTAACATCAGCCTTACGAAGCGGGGCTCCCCAGCATCCCTCACCAAGATAAACGGTCGCATTAGGATCGTTTGGCGCCGCCTTGAAATCCTCCCCACCTCCAGTGAAAGGTTTGAGCGGAAGAGTCCTTTTCATGACATGGGAGTCAGATTCCATAACGAGGTCAAAGCCTGCTCTATAAAATGTTTCGGCCCACTTATAGGAATTCCGGCCAAGCGCCTTTCCGCTTGTGTGGGGACGCATCGGCTTGTGGTAACCAGCCACCAAATGAGTTATCCCTTGGGCATTCTTTTCCAAATCAGATCTCAGCCAATTTCCCTGACTCCCATCTGCCGGAATCTCGCTATTCAAAATATAATAGCGAAAGAGGCCACTCCCGATATTGAAAGCTCCATAGGAATCCTTGGACGTCCCAAAATGAGAAGGAATACTCTCAGGCCTCGACTCGTGATTTCCGCGATGCGGTACGATGGGTAGAAGCTGACCCGAATCACTCATCGTAAGCTGCCAGTCATCAAGCCAGTCGTTCCACCCTTCGGCATTGTCGCTACTAATCATGTCACCAGTGAAGGCCACAAAAAGCGGCGAAAGCTTTCGACACATCGTATTGGCAGCCTGACGGATATCTCTAAAATTTCGCGAGTCTCCTCCGCAAATAAAAGTAAATGACTTTGGCAGCTTGGGAGCTGTTCGAAAGTAGAAAAGACGACTCACCCCCGCACCATCGCCAAGACACATATAATACCAACTGTCGGGCTTAAGATTTCCCAAGGTTACCATGCAGTTCCTCATCCCGTCGTATTCCACCACACGGTCCACTTCCTTCCGCTCGGTATATTTTGACTTATTGCGGCCCTCATTTTTAAGGCCGTAATAGAGAG
>CESF01022565.1_pt1 | contig 14553 bp, 7 predicted proteins | sample 356331 | NCBI WGS metagenome assembly CESF01 (sample SAMEA2621779, study PRJEB7988) | marine metagenome | biome: marine biome (ENVO:00000447); feature: surface water layer (ENVO:00002042); material: "saline water (ENVO:00002010), including plankton (ENVO:xxxxxxxx)" | depth 5 m
TCGCCCATAATCCATTTCTTTTTGATAGGCATCCATTACTTTTCGGTACTTTTCAGCCACAGTAACGTCTGAACGACCCATTAAATCTTTTAGCATCTCAACTCTAGCCATTCGCTCTGTTTTCTGGAATGGAATATCGGCTGAAACAAAACGATCTAACGCATCAATCATACGTAGCATTAAAGGTGTGATTTGACGTTCAATTAAAGTGACTTGGCGAATGCTGTTTTCAATATCTGTTTTTTCAGACTCTTGAGCGGCTAGCTGCTTATTCAATTGTTTGATATAAACTTCAAGACCTTCTACCTCTTTGCTAACACCTCGATATTCACGCTCAGCACCACGAATATCAGCATCGATAGAGTCTATTTTAAGTTGTGATTTAACCGCTTTATCGGCACGTTGTTCACCCTTTTCTAATACAGATGTTAACGCTGTATCGGATGACCAGGCGGAAGGGGCTGTGAATAAGGCTCCCGAAGTAAGAAGAATAGCTGCGATGCTACTCTTTAAAAATTTTGTTTTTACAGATGTATGTTGAGTACGCATTGCATAATCACCGTTTCGAATCTAAAAATACAAGCCACTCATTCATAAGTGACCCACTGTTAATTTAATAGAAACAAGATATATCAGGAATATGACAAGAAGGTTACAGCATTTAAAAGATTACAATTTAGTTGCTAAATAATGTCAGAATGGTTTCAGAAAAATGACAGTTCAATACATTTCTACACGCAATAAAAAAGCCCGCTATCTGAAAAGATAGCGGGCTCTTAAGATCTACCAATTAATTGGTAGATTAGTTTGCTGAACCATCAACTTCTTCTGAAGCAATTGTTGGAGCAGTCAGTGCTGGCACGTTAGTTTCAGCTGTTTCAGCATCAACACCATTGTAAGCAGCATCAAAATTTACGTCATTCAATGTGAATTCAGTAGGAATTGATGATGTATTCATGCAGTCACCATACACATTAACGAATGATGCATTTGCATTTTCAGTAGTCGTGTAGTTAGTAGTATCTTCGATACTTACACAGTTATTGAAGTCACCCAACAATAGAATGTTGTAGAAACGACCTTCAGAACCTTTTTTCAAGTGAATTGCATCACCCGCTAAAGTATCAACGCCATCTGTTACTTCTGCATCTTCAAGCAAAGCTAAAGCTGTTACGTTAGCAACCGTTGGGTTAGATTCTTGGTATGCACTTTCAGCAGCATCACCCGCTGTATCCAATTCAAATGCATGACGAGTGCCTGAGCTTGAAGATGTTTTTACAATAACACCATATTGAATATTACCAACATAGCCTTCATCCCAATCGATATCATCATCTTTGTTAGAAGTTAACACTAAGTGCTTAGCATCAACTGCTCCACCAAAGAACTCAACACCATCATCATCATTCTGGTGAACTTGAACATAATCGATCGTAGTGCCGTAACCAACACCCATGAAGCCAACACCGTTAAGCTCATCACCACTAGAAAGCTCAGAACCAGCTTCAGCAACAATTACATACTGTAAAGTACCCGAGCTATCTGAGTTATCAAAACCACCGAAGTAACCAGAAGCACCTTCACCACTTATGTTGCAGTAAGTTTGGTTAGTTGGGTCGCCACAATTATTGTTGTATGCGTAGCCCTGCAAAACTAAACCACCCCAAGCACCACGATCATTGAAATCGTCATCGCCTTCAGCCCACATAATAATTGGCTGAGTTTCAGTACCGATCGCCTGAATGTTAGAACCACGAGTAACAACCAAAGAAGAACCACTTTCACTACGGAAAACTGTACCTGCTTCAACGGTTAACGTTACGTCATAAACCACATTATCACTAGCAGTCAGCTCACGGTTACCATTACCAACGTTTACACGACCATCAAATGACCAAACAATATCATTCGAGAAAGTTTCATCTTTGTAGATAGAACCTGTAACACTACAAACTTTGAATGTTTTACCATCCATCACATAAGTTTCACTAGAATCTACGATGCTGTAGTTAGAGTCTTCTGCAGCAGGACATTCAGTCGCAGGAGTAATTGCTGCTGCACTGTAGGAAACATCAGTGAAATCAACATCTGATTCAAAACCAGTTGAACCAGCACCAGATGCGGTAGCATAAGGCGTTGTTTCAGGAGTTGTTGGAACTGTTCCAGCAATCGCGAAATCCCACCAGTTACTTGAACCTGATTCTACTGCACCAGCGTAATCTGTATTATCAAAAGCAAATGCTGGATTTGAACTTAAGTTAGCTGAGGTAGCTGCTGTAGTCGTATCATCACTACTGCTGCTACTGCTACTTCCACCACATGCCGCTAGGCCTGCTGCTATGATGGCTACTGAAAGATTCTTAAGTAAAAATTTGTTATTCATAATTCTCTCTCTATTTATTTAGAAAAGGTCACTGTTTTTTATGACTGAACTTAGTTTATGGTTTAATAATTACAATTATGTGACAAACAAAATTTATTATTAAAAATTGTATGTCAAACCCAATTTAAATTCTGAACCTGGTTTATATTTTTTAATCATACGACCACCCTGCTCAATTAATACTTCGCTATTCGTAATATTCTTTATCGTTGCTTTAACTTCTAGCTCATCATAAATAATCGGTTGTTTAAAACTCACATCCAATACAGTACGACTGGCCTTCATGAAATCTGGTAGAGCTTCACTCGCAGAAACGCTATCTAAACTTTCACCGGTATAATTTAAAACCAGGGTGTACTCTCGACCAGACTCCAGCTCATCAGCTTCTAATTGAAGGTTGGCCAACATATCAGGCTGACCTTGCATCTGGCGTGTCGCCGAAACATTGCCAGAAGCATTTAACTCTTCTACTTCTGAATCAATAAATGACGTATTACCTGATACTTTTAAACCGACAAAATCATTATCAAACGAAATATCTTTTGCAAAACTAAGTTCAATACCTTGGGCAAATGCATCTCCACCATTATCATAACGGTAGATGGTACTATTGCTGCTTCCCGATACAATACTGACTGTTCTTTCAATAATATCGGTAAAATCTTTTCTAAAAACAGCTGCAGTAATACTTTCGTTATCCGACATATAATATTCAAATCGAACATCTAAATTATCTATCGTAGAAGACTCTAAAACTGGGTTACCCTGATATAAATCACCTGACACGGGATCAGTAAATTGAGCAGGAGCCACTTCCCTAAAATCAGGACGATTAATAGAGTTGTAGTAAGCAAATCGAGCTTGTACATCTTCAAGCATGTGATAAGTAACGTTCAATGATGTATACGCATCATTGTCAGTCACATCAGCAGTAACATTACTTCCTGTGCTAGGGTTTTCTTTTGTTTCTAAAGACATATCAGAATCTTCTAAACGCAGTCCAACTTCTGCACTAATTAAGTCATAAATTTCAAATTTAGGCTGAATAAAGAAAGCGGTGTAATCCCAAGTTCCTTCATATGAATTTTCATAATTTGTATTTGATTTTGCGTTATAAATACCATTTAAAAATGCATCTTCAGTCAAGATATCTGAAATTATCTGAATATCGTTAAGCGCAGTAGGTAACTCGTCATTAGCGGTTGCAAGCTCATATTGATACGTATAATTATCGGCTACACGTTTACGACTGAATGTTGAAAGTCCAAATTTTGTTCTTATTTCATAATCATCCGCAGATACAAGTAAGGTATTTCCTTTTAGATAAAAATCTGTTGAGTCATCAGTTAACTCTGAAAATTCACGCGTTGGGTCATTTTCTTCTGACAAATCACTCACACTGGTATAGTCAACGGCTAATGGATTAAACGTTTCATCAGTCGCAATACCTGAAGGACCCACAAATTCATAAGAACGGCTATCTGGTGAATCCAAAGATGCTTGCGAAACAGTTAAGGCCCAATCTAAATCAGTTTCTAACCCGAAAAATGATTCCATAGAGAAATAATGTTCACCAACAAATTGCTGCATTAAGAACTCACGCTCTCTCCAGGAATAATCTTTTTCAATTATAAAATCTCTGTTCTCTCCTCGAATACCTTTAGTCAAAACATTATCATTTTGAGTTTGGCGCAGCATCATGCTATTAGAATATAAATTGGTATCTTCACCCTGATAAGATAAACTTAAACCTGTTGCCAGAGTAATGTCATTGGTAACCCTTTCGTAGATATATTCATCTGCTTCTTGAATATCGCCATTACCTACAGCCTCATAAGTTGCTCTATCTGACTCCTCAAGATTCCATTCATTTGAATATTTACCAGTCCATTTATAGGTAAAGAACCCAGAATCCGTTTCAGCAATCATATCGCCAATAGAAAGCTCTAAGCTCATATCAGGGCGAATGTTTTGCTTCTCAGTTTCTAATTGAGATAAGTCTACTAAATTTGCTGCATCGCTACCTGTGGCTACTTTATTATCAGCATTTGACAATGATTTTGCTTGCGAAGATAGCGCTCGATCATCAGATCCGAAGCCTAATATTTCAGTTCCAGAAGTTGTCTGTAGGTCCCGAGAAGTTCCCGTTAAGCCATCAACAAATCCGATACTCGCTTTTAATTTTCCACTAAATGCATCAGGTGCTTCTTTAGATAAAATATCAATATTTGCTCCAGCAGAATCTGAAAATCTATCTGCTGTGGCACTTTTTTGAACATTTATTCCAGAGATCAAACCTGATGGAAAGATATCCAACGGAACAACACGACGACTTGGGTCAGGAGATGGTAAATTAGCACCATTAAATGTCACGGTCGTATACCGTTCGTTCAAACCACGAACAACGGCATACTTACCGTCAGCAATAGTGACACCCGATACTCGCTTTAATGCAGAGGCAGCATTTGAATCACCAAAACGTGAAAACTGTTCATTACCAATTGCATCTAAAACTGCACTTGAATCTCGCTCTTGCGCAGTAACCGTATCAGCTACGTATGTGCCAATAGCAACCACTTCTTCAATAACGCCATCACCCGACATACTCAAGTCAACATTCACTTCTGTCGCAACGTTGGCAAGCACTCTAAGGTTTCTAATTTTCTTCTGACCATATTCCTTATGGTCAATCATCACTTCATAAGACCCGCGAGGAACTTCAAATTCAAAATACCCTTGCTGATTGGTTAAAACAGTTAACTCTTTAGATAGACTAACAGTCGCACCAACAATACCAGAGCCGGTTTCTTCTGAAATTAAATATCCAGATAATGTTCCTGCAGCAATTTCATCTTCAGCAAAAACATTTACTTCTGCTAAAGCTTCTCCACCAACTAATTCGACCTGAATTTCAGCATTTTGGTTATCTGTCGTTGTGAACTCAGCATCACCAGCCCATTCACCTAATTGACTAAACTCAACTTGGTGGGTACCCGCTTTAACATCAAAGCTGATAAAGCCATTGCTGCGAACTAATTTTTTGTTGCCATCGACTGTAATGGCTAAATCACTGACAGGATTTCCGTCTTCGGTAACATAGAAAACTGTTTCACCTGCATTCACTTGCATAACAGATAAACCAGCAGTTAGAACGGATACAAACGAGATAGCACCGAATAAGGATGGTGCGAATTTGGATTTCATAACTTACCCCAAAGAAATTTCACTTCAAATTTATTTGAGAGCAAGTTACTACAGTTTTATGACATCTTTGTTACAGATGTGCGAGGCTTAAGGATTGGATGCTTGGTCAATGCTCGATTAATTTTTTATAGGCAAGTAATACTTTTTCATTTTCATTCTTAGGTAAAGTATCAAGTGACAGCTTCAGCTCTTCAATTTCAGCGACCAAAAAGTCTATAAAACAACGTACTTTGAGCGATAAATATTGGCGACTGGGGTAAACCACTGATAACGATTGCGGCCGAAATGACCAATCATTCATAATCGATACCATACGTCCAGATAGCAAGTACTCACTTGCCATAAACATCGGCAATACGCCAACACCTGCCCCGTGAATAATTGAACTCATAGCAGCCGCAATATGATTCGTAACGATATTAGGTTTTAGCTTAACTGTTGAAACAGTACCACTCATGTGAGTCATCTCAAAAGATTCATCCTGCATCCCTTCACCGATTTTAACAAGGTCCATATTCTGTAGTTCTTCAATAGAACTTGGCGTGCCATTTCTCTGTATATATTCAGGAGATGCACATAGCATCAAATCAGTTTCTGCAACGGTTCGGGCAATCAAAGAGGATTCTGGTAATTCACCCACAAGAAGGGCTAAATCGAACTTTTCCTCAATCAAATTAACCTGTCTATCTGTATGACAAAGTTCAACCCGAACATCTGGATAAACTTGTTGGAACTGAGCCACAAAACGCCCAAGAATTCCACTCCCTACAACCATAGGTACGGCAATACGAAGTACACCATGAGGCCTATCTTGACGATCGGAAATTTCAGCGTGAACATCCATCACCTCAGCCACTAAGTGCTTACAATTATTATAATAATCTGCTCCCACCTGAGTTAAACTCACCTGTCTAGTTGAACGCTGCAATAAGCGTACACCTAAAGTACTCTCAAGATCAGCAACCATACGGCTTATACGCGATTTAGGGATATTTAACGCTTTACCCGCTGCGGTGAAACTGCCTTCATCAACAACACGTATAAATACTGATAATTGGTTTATATCTAACATAGTTGGTCAATACCACAATGACGATTGTCTTATAAATAGGACAATATAATATATTACAATACGCCTCATTGACCAGTTTTAAAGGAAATAAATCAACTTACGACCTGAGCTCTTTCACAACAAAATAATTTGATAGTTTTATGTAAAGATATCACTCATACCTATTGGGACTACGAGTATGAAATGGTACCATCTTGGTATAAACCTAAATAATAAATAAAAAAATATATAAATAGGTAAAGATATGAATGCATTAAACAGACTAGGAGCAGCAATAGCAGTCGGCTCACTAAGTCTTGCTATGCTTGGTTGCGGTGGTAGTGGTTCATCTAATAAATCATCTACTCCTGATAATACAGCAGAAATACAAGCTCTTACGGCTACGGCGACACAAACTTCTACTCCGCTTAGATCGTTGAGTATTTCTGATTATGCATTGAACAAGTGCATACAAGATACTGGTCGAGAGTACGCTGAAGATATCACAACCCTTGTTTGCAATAATAAAGGCATTGTAATACTTGAAGGCATTGAAGCTTTATCTGAATTAAAATCTCTGCATTTAAACTTTAATGAAATCAATGACATCACACCATTAGTGGAGCTTAAAAAGCTTAATACCTTATACTTAAGCGGTAATCAAATTGATAGCCTAGATGCTTTAACTGAACTTACTGAATTAAACGAACTCGGTATCCAGAAAAACTACGTTCAAGATCTAAGCCCTCTGCAATCTATATCTTCACTTAAATCTTTGCATACGCACAGCAATCAAATTCAAGACTTCACTATCTTAAGCGCTTTAGAGTTAGATAAATTATCAGGTCAAAATAGACAAGAAAGCTAACGCCCAATCTATTCAGTTTGAACACTAACCCTAACTAAGAACTCATAAAGAAATTCTGGTTAGGGTTTTTTTATTTCCAGATAAAATACTTCCCCCTAGAAATCTGCAACCATTCCTACCCTAAAAACAATAAACACAAAAAAGGCCCTTTCAAAATTATTGAAAGAGCCTTTGTCTTGCCCAGTGCAGCTAAATACTAAACAAGCTCAATAGTAGTTATTAACTTGTGGGTATTTAGTATTGTTTGGATGCGCACTAAAATAGTTATCAGGGTGTAACGGCTTAGCTGTTTTGCCTTGAATACCCGACAACACATTGAACTCTTGCAAGCTTGCGCTGGTATAGTTTGAAGACCCGTCGACCTGCTGTAAAACATTAGTACCATTCTTGGACAAGCCCAACGCACCTAAGTTAAACCAAAAACCTGCTTTGGCCGTTTCATAATCAAACTTAATAGAATCGGTGCCGCCTGCACCATTATCAACTTCTTGGGTATCTGAAGGATAAGAAACATCTTTACTCTGAACAGATAACCAGACCGCAGGTGAATCGTCTAACACTAAATTCTGCATAGGAAATAACTGAGCCTGAGGTGAAGCCTCGGATACTTTGGCCGCATCTTCGACACTTCCGCAAACAATCCCCGACCCACTGCAAGGGGATACTAACGTTTTATTAGGGTCAGTATCAATAAAGCCAACAGTACGAACACCACCTAAATAAGGTGCAAATGTAAACTCAGCCTGACCCACTAGGTTACCCGCGTCAACCGACACATCAATCACAGGACGAACAAAACCAGAAACCGCATCGATAACCTGGCCTTGAACCCCCGTAGAAGAACCAAAACCAAGACGTAAACCTGCAATTTTTCTAACAGTCTCACTACCTACAGTTACATCCTCATGAGCAAACTGAATAAAGGGTTTTTGAATAATAAAGTCTTCTAATGTTTGAGTTCCGTCTTGGTTTTCTATAACACGCCCAAAGCTCATATCGCGTAATCGAATATCTGTATCAGACGTACGTTCGAATCCTGATGGGAAAATATCCGATCGAGTAAAAGGTGCACTATTCGCGTAGTGATCGTCATTAATAACCGAAGCTAAAGCAGCGCCTAACTTCTCTGCGCCCGATAAACCAATTAAATCACCATATACCAAGGCTGAGGCACTTAAAGGGTTATTGCCATCATAATTATCTATACCACCACACTTGTTTTCAGTACAGTTCCATGAGTTGAAAGGATCAGTCGCGAGTGTATTATCACAGAAACGCCCCTTCTGCCCAGCCATACAGGTGTTACCACCCTGACGATAATAGCGACCGACATTCAACTCATCGATATTAACGTTCATGGCTATTTCTAAGCCTAAGGTTAGCTTAGTAAAGGTTATACCTTCTGAATTAGGAACCGTATCTTCTTCGATTTTAAACAAAGCCTGCCCTGTCACTTGACCAAGCGCCTCATCACTTAAGGCATTGTCGCTTAAAGCCGTTAAATCGGCTGAGCTTTGCAAAGAAACAGACAGGAAAAGTAATACAGAAACTGCTTGTAGATTTTTAATTATAAAATTTTTCATAGTCATATTAATCCACAATAAACAAAGAGATTTGGGTATTAGCAGGCATGCTTAACTCGCCATTCATCTCTAAGCCCATTAAAAACGTACTTGTTCCTGGGTTGACGTCTTCTGTACTGGAAATATAAATCCCAGTCGTTTTAAGATTGGTTGCGGTCACTTTCTTAGGTAAGGTCCACTGCAACGCAGACTTGCCAGAATTTTTAAGATCGGATACTAAATCAAAGCCTAAACCTTCAAATTCAATAGCGCCTTGCAACTCATCAATAATTAAATAGCCCGTTTCAGCAGGAGTCGCATCGGCTTTTTTCTTACCGGAAGTATTGGCAAAAACAATGCTACTTTCATCACCTAATATAACCTTTGCGTTTAAAGTGATACCACTTTGCCCAGAGACTTCATTTAAAACCTCATCGCTCATCGGTAGTAACTCAGCTTGACTAGTTAATACTAAAGAGCAAGAAGAAATCATTGTTAATATTATTTTTTTTATCATGATTATTTCCCTTTAGATATCCATAGTGGTAATGCGCAGGTGCTGAACTTGGATACCTTTAATTTCTATAGTATTACCAACATCTGGTTGAAAAGCGTAATGATAATTTTCAGGAGTGCCATCATCAGCCATACCATCTCTTAAACCGGTTCTAAGCTCTGGATTATATTTTTCACCAAAATAAATGCTTTTAACATAGACATTACTTTTAGGTGCTACGCCAACAGAAGCAGGTAATGGTGAAATCTCCATTTGTAACTGATTATTACCATTCTCATCCGTGACATTATCAAAGGTTAACGGTTGATTGCGAGTACCGAGTGTTGTGTAAACATCTATCCCATTAAATATCAGTCGGCTATCAATTGGCGTTGTTACATAATCATCAGTATTGCTTGCATTCTGCTTGCTATCTGCTGTTGGCAGAGATGTAGATACAGTTACTTGATCAATATAAAGTCCGGTCGCACCCGCGAGAGAAATACCTTTACCTTGGGTGGCAAAGACATCGGTGTAAGTCCCATAAAAGCGAAGACCTTCTATATCAATCATTGCTCGGAAGTTATCTTGTAGCCCCGGTGGATTCGCGGCAATAAAGTCATCAAAACGAACATGAGCAGTAAACTTATCGGTGACTGCACTTAAATTAGACTCAAATTGAGCCGCCGCCGCAGCGTAAGCTGCTGGATTATTTTGCTGCACACTGGTTGAACGATCCACCTGGGTTAAAGAAGAACCAGGAAACTCTGCACGCAAAGAAGTTGTGACCGATACCGTAGAATCACCTGGATCCGTTGCATTACCTGAGTACACATCAATAGCACGCAAGTCGCCTATATAAACCGGATTTTCAATGGTACCGAAGTTACCACCAGAATCTGCAGACCCAGAGACTGTTCCTGTTTTATGAATTCTTAATTCACTGAAGATAAACTGTTCTTGCCCAGGGTTTTCATTTAAATCAAGAGTGATTTCAAATGCACCAGCTTCACCCTTATCAGCACTATGAATAGAAAGATTATCAACAATCACACCCAAGCCTTCGCCCGTAGTTGTTGACAGTTCATCATCATCCATAGCTTCAAGCGCATAGCTAGGAACACTTAATGCACAAAGCAACAAAGGAAGGTTGATGTTGCGTAATACGAGTTTATTCATAGAATCACTCTTACTCTGAAAATATTATTATTTTTATAGTTCTTATACTAGTTCTAAGCTTTTACTTAAAGCTGTTAATTCTAAATCTATCTCTATGATTAGATAGTATAAAGATGCTGTAGTCATGTACAACATCTTTACCCTGTCTTTGCGTTAACAGTGATTAAGGCCTTAAGGAGTCCCAACCCAATCCCAGTCACGACTCGCACAAAGGGATAGGCCCTGATTATTGTCAAGGACTAGATTACCAAAATATTCGCGATAAATGGCGTTATTACTAATTTGCTGTAATTGAGTTTCATCAGTGCAATCATTAGTAAAGCCTTTGCCATATCTAAATTTTTGGGTATTGCTTGAAGAGCAAGCAGCATAACCCTCCCCATCCCAACATGCATATTTACCACCTACCAAAGGTTTACCTACAATTTGTTGAGTCGTTTTACTGTAAGTGAAATCACGATCTGGTCCAGCACTACAATCGCCTGTTTCATTAATTGTGCCGTTCGAGCCGTTTGCCCAGATACACTCGTCAGTACCACCATAATTCTTCAGACGCATCCAGTATGCACCAATAGCAACTGAATCATTGATAACCACAGGTGCCTTTTCAGGATGCGTAACTTTTAAAGTATAATTAAGAGCTGTGTCATCAATCACAAATGGTAAAGTAAATACCTCTGATGCTGCTAGTGTACCTAGATTGCTAACCGGCGGGAGGGAAAAACTACCAGGTAAGTCAGCAGCTGAGTTACCAACACCAGCCTCAGGAAGAGCAGGAGTAGCTCCTGTATAAGTCCACTCATAGACCAAAGGACATCCATCACCCGTATTATTTGTTGAGGTAAGCTTTAATTTCCGCAAATCAAACCCATCATTATTATCTCCACCAGCACTAGTGACTCTGTAACGTGAATTTATTAACTCAGATGCATCAGTTACTCCCGTATTATCAACACCCGTTGTTACCTGTAAAGGTGGTGATGCATCAGTTATAGCCAATCCACTCGAAGCACTCGATACGTCAATCAAACTGGCAGGAAGCGCATTTGTTCCCGGTACAGCTAAACCAAAGCCAACAGACAAACTCGGTGTGCCTACACAGTTATCAACAATAGGCACAGTAATTGTTTTTTCAGTTTCTCCGGGAGCAAAAGTTAATAGTTCCTGGGAAGTCAAATCACCAAAGTGAATCCCTTCAATTGCACTTGTTTCAACTCGAGTTAGGTTAACCGTAAAGCCATTATTATTAACACGGTTAGTAAAATCACCTTCGGTTTCATTACCAGCCTGACGTGACTGAGTTGCCTGAATAGTAATGGTTTTAGTAGGAGTCAGCTCGGAAACCGAATAATTAGTTTCAGTAAACTTAAGCTTGACCGGCGTCGTATAGTCGTTGATGGTAATTTGAGTACTGGCATTATCCGTCACTTCTGGTGCATAGGGCGTCTCCGTCACTGCGCCATTACAATTGGCCTTACGAGCCCACGACAATTCAATGATTTCATTTGGATCATAAACTTCATCATTAACCGCAGTTACTTGTACAATTTTAATACCACCTTCTTGGTCAGCCCAGTAAACATCATTTTGACCAGAAGCTGATGAGCTTAAGTAACTAATTGTGTAATCATTGGGGCTAGCTGTTGAGCTGGCTTCAAGATTTAACGTGACACACATTGCACCATCGTTACCCCCTAAACGCTCTAGTGAAACCGTCACTGCATTACTGCCATTACCGTCATCAACTTCATCAACCAAAGCACTCGCTTGACTAAAGCTCACTCGTCCTGGTGAGATATCATTAATCACTTGTGAATATTGATTATTAGTCCCCAGTATTGCACTGTTATTGGGATCCGCTAACGCTGAAGAGCCGGGGTCTGTTACCGCTAACAAACGGACAACAAAGCGTTCATCAAATTCAAGCTCAGTATCTGTTATTGCATCAAAGCTAATGGTTTGCACTTGTCGTGCAACAGGCGTTCCTGAAGCATTATCAGGAAAACTCAAGCGTCCACCACCTATAACAACGTTTGTGCCTGAGTTGCCAGAAGGCGTGAAACCTGCCTGAGTGATGGTGAAATCAGAAGTACTATCTGCCGTTAAGGCTTCAATTTCATAAGTCACATCAAACGCGCCCAAACTATCACTACCAACACGCTCAACAGTAACAACACCGGCCTGCCCTTCATCGACCGCAATATTTTCAAGTGCAGTTGTCGGTGCAATACCAATTGCTCCATAAGGATTAGGCGTTTTATCAACGATATTCACATCAATGATAGTATTACTACCTAGCTCAGGCTCAGTTGCTAACTGCTCAAGTTCGACAGTAAAACTCTCAGTTCCTTCACGCAGAGTATCTCCAATTAACTCAACAGTGATATTCTTATCGACTGCATCGTGAATACTCCAAGTCAAAGTGCCTGTACCGCGATCAGATCCTGTAGAAGTATCACCTTTTAATCTAAAGTCTGTGTCCAATATCGCTGAGCCAGTCACTAGTTTATAGCCAACCGAGACCTCGCCATCATCCCCAGTTACACGACTTACAGGAATATTAATTTCATTAACTGCTGCCGGTGTTACATTCTCTTCACCGACTTCTTGCGTATTAGAAAATTGGAACTTACCTCGAGGCTGGTCAGGGAAAATAGTTGCTAGCTCTGCCGCTGTTAATGCACGATTATAGATTCTAATATCATCCAAACCACCGGTAATCCCTTCAGAAGTAAAAGGACTATTACCAAAGTGCCAATCACCCGCTTCAAAATCTACACTGGTGCCATTTAAGACAAGGCTACTATCAGGAACAGTATTCCAAGGAGCCGGATCAAGATTAGTCTCCGCCTTATCAATATAGAAGATCATTTCAGTAGGCGTTTTAACATAAGCAACTGTCATCCACTGATCTAATCTAACCTCTTCATTACTCACTGCGCTTGATGCATTCTGGCCACTCGTTGTGGAGTTGGTGTAATTTATATTGTTGCCCGCTTTATTAAAGAAGATCCCTGGCTGTCTAGAACCAGCTGCGCCTTTTTGCAAGAAGGTCGCGAAAGCATCGGCCGGTAATTCATCCATTTTAAAACGGAATATAACCGTATATTCATCATTGGTATCACCCACGATTAAACCATTTGGGGCTGTTCCAACAATAGAGAATGAGTCGTCACTACCTAGCTTGGCAAAGTAATCGTTTGAACCGGTTGCATGGGCTTGAATGCCTACCTGGGCTGGATCTAAAACTAGGTCATGCCCATTACCACTAATATCCAGTGCAGGATTAGTGAAATTATTAAAGTCATAAGCCGCACGTAACGGTGAAACAACTTTAATGGTTATTACTTTGGTGGTCGTTGCAGGGGAATCTGTATCAGCGTCTGTGATTTGCAATTGCAGGTCTAGATAATAATCATCGTTGATTAAATCTACCGCAGGAATCGTCACCGTTGGGGTATTCGCATTAACTAGAACAGGGGTAATTACAGTATCCGTTCCGGTATTATTTTGCCCTACTCGCCCAGCGATGATAGACCATTGATAGGTTAACCCTACATTATTACCGGATTCTGGATCCACTGCCGTAACCGATAAGTTAAGCGCTTGTTTTTCAGCAACTTCTCTCTGAGGTGTCAACGAAGTGATAACGGGGGAAAGATTAACAACGGGACCATTAGCAACCCAATTACCTTCTGACTTAGCATCATTAATATTCATCCAAGCACGAGTATTACCCGAAAGTCTTAACGCTAAAGCCAAGCGGGAATTTTGATCCGCATCGTAGGGCGCAGCAAATTCATAATCTTT
>CESF01048069.1_pt1 | contig 14547 bp, 13 predicted proteins | sample 356331 | NCBI WGS metagenome assembly CESF01 (sample SAMEA2621779, study PRJEB7988) | marine metagenome | biome: marine biome (ENVO:00000447); feature: surface water layer (ENVO:00002042); material: "saline water (ENVO:00002010), including plankton (ENVO:xxxxxxxx)" | depth 5 m
GCCACTTAAATGATACTCGCCATCGAATCCTCCTGCGACGAGACCGCGGTTGCTATCATCCGGCGGGAAGGGCAGACGACTAAACTCCTGACCTCACTGATCTCATCACAAATCGAGATCCACCGCCAATACGGTGGCGTTGTCCCAGAAGTAGCCTGCCGTAATCATGCCCAACGAATTCGCCCCCTTGTCCAACAAGCTCTCGATGATGCGGGAGTCAGTCTTGATGACATCGCCGCTTTCGCTGCCACTCGCGGCCCCGGACTCGCCTCATCTCTTCTCGTCGGCCTCGCCTACGCGAAAGGCCTCGCGGTCGCTTCGGACAAACCCTTTTTCGGGATTAATCATATGGAAGGCCATCTTCTCTCACCTTTCCTTAAAGAAGGCACAATCCCGCCCCACCTCAGCCTCATCGTCTCCGGGGGGCATACCATGCTCATTTCAGTTCAAGCACACGGACAATATCAACTCATCGGTCGCACCATCGATGATGCCGGTGGCGAAGCCTTCGACAAAGTCGGCCGCATGCTCAAGCTCCCCTACCCCGGCGGCCCCGAAATCGAAAAACACGCCCGCGAGGGAAACCCAAAATCCTTTATCTTTCCCCGTGCCCATCTCAAAGACGCTCCCTTTGACTTCTCTTTTTCTGGCCTTAAAACTGCGGTTCTTTACCAACTGCAAAAGCTCGAAGACCCCCAAGCTCACCTCGCTGATCTCTGCGCATCCTTTCAGGATGCCGTCATTGATGCCCTCGTCAAAAAAACGATTAAAGCTGCTCTTCAAACTGGCCACACTTTAATTGCCCTTTCTGGCGGCGTTGCCTGTAACCGAACTTTGCAAGAAGCCCTTACCTGTGCGGCACAAAACGCCGGCATGAAAGTCCAGCCCACTCCACCAGCACTCACCACCGATAACGCAGGTATGATTGCCCTCGCCGCCCTTCTCGCTTCCGAAAACCGCCCCAGCGACTCTCTCGAAATCGGCATTGACCCTAATCTCGTGCTCGCCACTCCGTAGCTCCGCTACCCGCTTGCCCTAATAAGATAGGATACAAATTAATGGTAACTACTTCGACCAAGCCACATGGATGTGAGTCGAATGGCCCCGGTCTCCCGGTCCAAAAGTTTCAGTAGCGCCGAGTTCACGGCAGCGCTTGAGAAATCCTCGCCAATAGCGATTACCATAACTCACTCGGCTGCCGTTGATGGTGTCGACATCAAAAGCAAGTCCAGCGTAATGACGTGAATTTCTGGCATGGCTCCCCCCTGCTAAGGCAACTACGCGAAAGGTATACCCCCGGCTTGCAAGGTCACAGATAGCCCAAAGCATCCTGTGATCGAGTCCCACGTAGCCACCCGGAGCAGTGCCGTAAGAACTACGCTTAACAGCATAACCTGCAGCAGCATGGTTGAGATTATCTAGTGCAGACGCGCCATCGTAACGACCACTGACCTGACGAGGAAGCCAACTAATCCTGTTACAATTCTTCAACCATTGCGCTGCCTTAGGGGTAGGGTTACTGATATAAAATGTGGGGGGCGTAAGAGTGCAACTTGAGAGTCCCAAACCAAAGCAGACTGCCACGGCAATCGCACGAAGAAAAAGGACGAAACGCTTCACTTCTCTAAAGATGCCCATTTTGCCCCCGATGGCAATGCCATGATCCCTCTCTTGTTTTCCAGAGAGCTCAGGGCTATAACTGTCCCCGTAATCATGCGCCTGTGGAGAGTTCTCGCCCGAACCAAGCGTCTCGTCTTCCGAGACGCGCTTGAGCGGCGTCATGAAAAAACAGCCCAAGCGCTCTCACAAGTCTTTGCATCCTTCATTAATCACGATGGTCACGCGTCGCGACGGGAGCTTGAGATCGTTTATGACTTTGTGCGTAATGTTTTCCCGGATATAGACCACGGCATTCTTGGGAAATCTCTAGAGTCTGCAGTTGCTTGGCCCCAGCCGATTGATGAAGCGCTAAAAAATCTCAAGAAAAACCTAAATACGGAACACAGGATTCCCTTAGCCCTCCAGCTCTACTCAGTCATCAGGGCAGGCGGGGACGACCCCGCGGAAAAAGAAAAATTCTCCGAAGTTATGCAAGCTGTCGGGAACGGCAAGATCACCGCAACCGTCTTACGTGAACTCGGGCAATTCGACGCACCAAAAGACAATCTCTTGGCAAGAGTAGACTTTGGCCCTGATCAATCATGTGACGTCCGGCTAAAAGAAGAAGGCGATACGCCTCGGTTTCGCTGTTACCAAGCGGGATCACTGATTCTTATTCGGAACCTCCGCGATCAACCTCTCTGGGTAAGAGGCTATCAGCTCGACTCAGATCGCCTCTTACTCATCCGACCTTCAGACGAAGTCATCGCGGGAGGATGGCGCTTAAATTATAACGATCTTATCTTCTTTTTACAGGCAGAGGAAAAAGGAATTCCTCCTGCACTCTTCCTCATCGAAGAAGGCAAAGAACTCACCCTGAGCCGAAACAAGTCACGCCTGGCCCTTGCCAAGATCGCTTTCGGACACCGCGTCCACGTTACTCCACTAAAAAACGGATATCTTACTGGTGGCTCACGAAACCCTCTTATTGCCGCAACCACCTATGAACTCGATTACCATGACGTAATACGTGTAGATGAAACGGAACCCCTGGCCCTCGAAGCCCTGAGGCGGCTCACACAACAAACTGGACAGCGATTTGTTCTTCCAGCAGGACGGCGAAGGGTTCGTGTTTCAAACGATCCCAACCGACTTTCAGGTGACAGCCTACTCCTCACCCCGGGTCTTGCTGGGCGTTTTGTTTTAGAGCTTGAATTCGACCCAAAAACAGGATTTGGCGAGCTGAAAGTCATCGAATCGACCGAGGCTATTCTTGTGAACGGCCAACAGGTCAAGGAAGAGCCCTTGCCGGATGGTTCGATAATTCGTCTCAGCAATCGTCAGGCCCTCCGTTGCCGCTTCTCGGATAACATTCTTGATGAAGAACGGAACCTCGTTCGTCATCTTGAAGTGGAGAATCTCAACCACAGTTTTTGGAAAGGCGGAAAGGCCATCGACAGCCTCTCTTTCCGGCTCGAGCGAAGTCAAATGATGTGTATCATTGGACCTAGTGGAAGCGGCAAAAGCACGCTTCTTGAAATCCTAGCTGGCCAACGAAAACCAAGGAATGGACAGGTTAAGCTGAATGGCATCTCACTCTACGACCGCCCAAAGAGACTCGCGCCCTTAATCTCCTTTATGCCGCAGGAAGATGCCCTGACCGAGCAGCTTACTGTTTACGAGCACCTCATCCATGCCGCTGCCATTCGCCGCCCCCACCTCTCGACCGAATCGATCGAGAAGCGCGTGAACTTCCTCGTCGGCGAGCTTGGACTGGAACGAATAGGGCACCGCCGGGTGGGTAGTGCGGAGTCCAAAAGCCTCAGCGGAGGTGAACGCTCCCGACTCAATGCGGGGCTCGACTTAGTTGGAGGCGGTGAAATTTTTCTCTTCGACGAGCCCATCTCGGGGCTTTCCTCGAAAGATGCCGAAAACGTCGTCGATGCCCTCCACAGTTTCGCACGAGACAAGATCGTGGTTGCCTCCCTTCACCGTCCCAGCGAAAAAGTCTTAGAAGCTTTTGATACGGTCCTCCTCCTCGATCGTGGTGGAAAAATGGCATATTTGGGACCCCCAAAAGATCTAGTAAGTTACTTCCAACAAGCCTCCAAAGATTTACAGATCGAGCGCCAATCCGATCTCACCCCTCAGGGAGCCGACTTTGTCTTCGATATTCTCGAAACCACAATGCTGAAGCTCCACGCCCCTGGTAAATCACGCAGACGTTTCCAGCCCGAGTTCTGGCAAGAGAGATTTGAGAACCACTGCGTGATGGACCATCTCTCACTGCCAAAGCCCAGCCCCATTGCCGGCGAACTGGATTTACCAACCGCCGATGACCAAGTCGCAGCGCCTGAACCTCCGATACACGGACGTCGGCAGAAATGGATGATTTTCAAAACCCACCTAGCACGAGCCGCTAAATCAAAATTCCGCCACCGGGGAACTTTTCACTCTATTTTGTTGGAAGCTCCGCTACTCGCGGGACTGATCGGCTTAACCTTGAGAGCTTCCCCTGATGGTAGCTACCAATTCCATTCAGCTCTTCATCTGCCCTCTTACCTCTTTCTGGCCGTTACGGTAGCGATGTTTTTCGGTCTCACCAACAGCGCAACCGAAGTCCTGCGAGATCGCCCGATTTTAAGACGCGAGCGTAATTGCCGACCACACCCCATTCTTTATCTTGGCTCAAAATTCTCAGTGCTAATTCTCACTGTAGCAGTTCAATCCGCGGTCTTCATCGCGGTTGCGCATCAGATTCTCGATCTTCATCACATGTTTTGGAATCACCTCGGTTGGATGATTCTCACGGGATCCTGTGGAACTGCGCTGGCCCTCGTGTTCTCAGTAATTTCGCGATCAGAGCGCACCGCTCTAGGATCAATTCCTTTGATTCTTGTCCCACAAATCCTACTCGCAGGCGCCCTCATTCCCTTCACCGAAATGAACCGCGGACTCTTTGTCGGTGGAGATGAAGGTCGCGATAATGGAGGTGAACCGGTTCCTTCAACTATCATGCCGCTGCGCTATGCCTTTGAAGGCAGCATTGTGACCCAAGCGACAGAGAATCGCTTTGAAGAAACACGACGCCCCGTCCAGAAAACGATCGATATACTCAAAGACAAGGAAAAGCTTAAACTGTCAGAAGAAGATGAACTCAAAAAGGCCGGGAATAAGATTGGAGTCTTCTTTGCGTCGGTTGCAAAAACTTCCTCTCAGGCTAACGAGATCCTAAGTGATCCGCTTAGACAATTAGAACAACTTCAAAAGGAGGAGATGGAAGGACTTGAAACTGAACTCGATCGCGAAACTCGCTCAGTTTCTCAATTCTTCGTGAACGAACGAGTCGAAAACATGGTAGATCTTGCTGAGACTTTAAGACTTGATGGCAGGAGAAATGATAAACCCAACATTTTCTTGGCAAAAGAAAAAACCTTCTTTGGTATTAATCTGAGCACCCAATGGTATTGCCGAATCTTTTTGATACTCCTTACCACTGCTTTCCTTCTCCCGGCCGCAAGCTTCCTTAAATACTCACTCACCCGGCGTTAAAGAACGCGAAAGTGCTGTTTTGAAGCTCCGGCGAATCAGCGTCAACGCTTCGGAGGTTAATGGCCGGGCGACTACCAACCCAGCAACAGAATGCCCTTCATTAGATTCGAGCGGGAGGATTTCTATCATTCGATCCTCAGCAATCACGACCTGCAGAAGACCACTGGGCTCACCTACACCTTTAGTGATTGAAGCATGCACAAGTGATCTCGCGACTTTGATCAGCTTCTCACTTCCTACTTCATCAAGCATAATCTGCCCCTTCGGATCACAGACAAATGCAGCCAGAATAGGAGTCTGTTTTTTAAGCCAATCTGAAAATGCGCTTAGAGCGCGAGGCAGTGACGGAAGCCCAGAAGAGCGCGCAGATTTTTTCCCAGAAGCAGCCGAAGCGACAGGAGATTTTTGTTCATAAAACGAATTAGGTTGAACCGGCTGCTTGTTCTCTTCAACAGCCGGGCGAGCTAACTTAGGCTTTGGCGCAGCCTGAGAAAACGGACTGGATGGCTCGGAGACAATCGATTGCAACGGCGGATCAGAAGGATTGGGTTCCCCGTCGAAACCCTCAAAATTCTCACCAAAAACTGATTCGTGAGAAGGGATTTGTGATACCGGAGTTTTGGCGAGCAAACCTTCGGCAAGCGACCGGACTTCGTCTGGGTCGAGCCACTGACTCACAACTTCATTCTCGTTCATAGTTTTAGGCTGGAATCGGAGGGTTGATGCGCTCCTCTAGCTCAAGACGGAGTTGTTCGAAAATCGCCAAAGTCTCTGCGCCTTCTGCCATCACTCCAACTGGAAGACCCCTCGCACTAGCTTGCACATAAAGATCATTTCTTGGGATTTCAGTCTGCATCACCATTTCCTCTGGAAGAAGTCCTCGAAGTGCTTGGGCAGATTCTAAGCTTTCAGAGAGCTCCTTTTTCACCATCGTCAAAACGACTCCAAGAACCTGAAGGCTAGGGTTGACAGCGCGCATCCGGGTTAAAGCTTCCAGCATCTTGGGAACCGAACGAACACCAAGTGGTTCGGATTGTTGGGGTACCATTACCCCATTCGAAACTCCAAGAACATCAGCAGTGACACCAAATAATCCTGCCGCCGTATCAAAAATACAAACATCGTATTTCATTGCGCGGATTTGTGAGACAAAGCCCCTAATTCGGTGGACGTTTCCCGAAACCGGACCACTTCCAAATTCGTATGCACTACTCTGACCAGCCGCAACAAGACTAAATGTTGGAAGACGGGTAGGCACAATAAGCTCCCCAACATTCATTACTGGGTTTTCGAGAAAATCGTAAAAGCCGGAGAGATGGCGCGATTGACGAGTCAGGGAAAGTCCCACTGAACCCTGAGGATCAGTATCAACAAGTAAAGTTTTGCGCCCACTGCGAGCGAAGGCATAGGCTAGATTAATGGAGAGAGTCGTTTTCCCGACGCCTCCTTTCTGACTGGTGATGGCTAGAGTGGTCACTGAAAAAAATCTAAAATGAGATTTGGGAAACCTATTCCCGATTGGCCCTGAGCAAGGGAATCATTTAGAAGCTCCTTTGTCTGGTCATTTTCTCTCTATTTCTTAAATTTAGGAAACCCCCACTAGGAAGAATCAATCATGCGAACATATTTTCCAATCCTGCCTCTTCTATACTTCTCCCTATTAACTTCATGTTCAGATGAAAAGACCACGGAAAAAAAAGATGTTAAGCAGAACTATTTTGCGGATGCCGAGATCCCGGATAGCGCCATTGATTTTAAAAATGAAATGGCCACAGGCGAGACTGATTTCCTCAGATCTTTATCCACTCACCAGATCGCCTGGCAAAAATGGAATCATGGAATCCTTAAGAAAGCGAAAGATGCTCAGCGCCCGATCTTTGCCCTCTTATGCTCGCCCCTCGGAAGCGCTTCACGCACCGTTGTTGACGAGCTAAACGAGAGCCAGGAACTTCGGGGAATAATCTCCAGCCAAGCGGTCTGCACCGTTATAGACTCAACAGTAAACCCTGAAATGGCTAATTTGGGATACCGTCTCTCTGCCGAAGACAAAAAAAGTGCCGCTTTCCCCATGATTATTTGGTTAAGCCATGAAGGCTCACCCATTGCTTCAGACCGCGTAGGGAATATCTCCGGGCGCGAGTTGGAAATCATCGTCTCGAACCTCGCGAATGTGGTCGAGGATCTCTGGAGCACATCATCGCGATACACGGTTGAAAACAGCCGCAGCGAAAATGAAAAAAGACAGCTACGCATAGAACCAAACATCGACGAGCTTAAACAACCGATAACACGCAATGAACTCTTTCAAAGAGAAGCTCGCGAACTCAGCTCTCTTTATAGCTTCGGAGATAAGAATCTGGATTTTATTGGAGGAATGATTCCCTCCAGTAGCATCGAACTTCTTGCTATCGGATCACGTTCAACAAGTTTAACCGGAGAAGTTCGCGGACAAAGCAGAGAAGCTGCTAAAGTAATGACCCTAGAGCTAACCTCGGGGGCTCTCAAGGATCACCTGACCGGTTCTTATTTCTACGCGCGGAGAACAGAAGATTGGACGCTTCCCTTTTTTGTTAAAGACCTCCTTTCCCAAGCCAAAGTCGCCGCAACTTTAATGAAGGTTGGTAATCTTCTCGGAGATGCAAAATTCACCAAGCAGGGTTTAGAATTACTTGAGCTCCTAGAAACCGAATGGCTGGCGAAAGAAATTTCTATTAAATCCCCAAATGGTAACGCTGATGTGGCTGGGGCATTTCTCTGGGATTATAGAACTCTTAAAAAAATCCTCAATCCAGATCAGCTAAAGGTAGCCACCATCGCATTTTCACTCGAACCAACCGGTAATATTCCACTCGAAACCGATCCTCTTGGAAACTATTTCAACCTCAATTCACTTCGAGGTAAAACTTCCTCCCAAGAAATCGCCGACGAACTCCAACTTTCGGCGGAAGAAGTTTCAAAGGCCGTGAAGACTATAAAATCTAATCTGCTGACATATCGCAGGGAGCAAATTAAAATTACAAGGGAAAGCACTTTAACTGTTAAAGATCTAGCCTTGGTTCTAAGAGCGCAAATCCTAAGAGCCAACCATACTGGGTCACCAGCTCATTTCGACACAGCGAAAGCAACCGCAAATAGAATCCTATCTAATTACTGGAAGCCTAAAAAAGGTTTGTTCCGCATTTCATCGGGTTCAACAATGGTCCCCGCACGGTGCCAAGACGCCATGGCCGTCGGTCGATCTTTGAACGAACTCTACCAAGCCACTCTCGACCAACAGTGGCTAAAAAGCGCAATTGAAATTGTAAACCATAACATTCAGCAATTCGGCTATTCAGGAAAGATTCTGACCGAAGTCACGAAAGAGGAACAGATTGTTCCTTTAAAGCAATTCAGTGTGAGTATGATTTTCGGTGAATCCACCCTAGGCATTTCTGATCAGACTTTGAGCCGAATTTACGCCCTGACGGGAAACGAGGCTTACGGTGACATCCTAGACGCTCACCGAAAATATATCGCTCGTCAGGCGAAAGGAAGAGTGGTGTATCATACCGACTATATTTCATCGTGTTCGCTCGGTGATTCTCCTCTAATCGCAATTCTTCAAGGGAATATATCCAGTGAACTTGGCAAACAATTCATTTCTATTCTAAACGCTCCAAAATATCTATCGTTCCTCACCATTCGCCCGGAATCCGCCAGCCCGCTTCTCACACCGCTTACCGGGCTCCCACCAGTTAAAGGAACGGCTTCGGTTGTCCTCACTCGTGCCGGCAAAGCCCTCGGACAGGTATCTACGATTGAGGAACTTACCGAACTTCTTGACTCAGTCATCTCCGGCGAGTGAGTGTCTTCCCGTCCCAAAAAAATTATCTCACTCTATTCCATGAGCAACCGCACCGCATCACAGGCACGCAACACCGCCGAAACTAAGATCAAGCTCAGCCTCAATCTTGATGGTTCCGGTAAATCCTCAATTGCCACTAGGATTCCATTCTTTGATCACATGTTAACCCTCTTCTCTCGTCACTCGCTTATCGACTTAAATGTTGAAGTCGATGGTGATGTTGAAGTCGATTTCCACCACACCGTAGAGGACACTGGTATTGTCCTCGGTGAATGCATCAAGAACGCTATGGGAGACAAAGATGGCATTCGACGCTACGGACACGCCTACGTGCCGATGGACGAGACCCTTTGCCGCAGCGTGATCGATCTGAGCAACCGCCCGCAACTCGAACTCCGGACGCCTAAACAAACTGCAGATGCTCAGAACTTCCCTTTTACCCTCGTGGAGGAATTCTGCCGCGCACTCTCTTCAAACCTTCGCTGCAACCTTCACATCGAGGTTCTTTATGGCCGAGACGGGCACCACGTTGCCGAGTCGGTTTTTAAATCCATGGCCGTCGCACTTCGGATCGCTTCGGAGAATGACCCACGCCGCGAAGGTATCCCATCCACGAAGGAAGTCCTCTAAATCGATATGAAACTCGGAATGATCGACTACGGTCGGGGCAATCTTCGAAGTGTCATCAACGCCTGCAAAGCATTGGGTCATGACCCCACCCTAATTACCAAGCCCGAAGAGCTAGAACAATTTACCCATCTCATCTTCCCTGGCCAAGGATCTTTCGGAGACTGTATGGAAAGCCTGCGCCGGCTGGGACTAGACACGCCTCTTCAGGAATGGATCGCGTCGGGAAAGCCCTACTTCGGGATTTGTGTTGGTTTTCAGCTTCTTTTCGAGGCTAGCGAAGAATCTCCCGGCACTGCTGGACTAGGAGTCGCCTCCGGAACCGTCAAACGATTTACCAGCAAGGACGTTAAAATTCCTCACATGGGATGGAATGCCACCCTCCACACGAAAGAGAACTCTCCTTACTGGACCGGCTTTAATGCTCCACCTTACTTCTATTTCGTCCACTCGTATTATCCAGACGGCGTGGACCCTAAAATTGTTTCAGCAACTTGTAACTACGGCGACGAAACCTTTTGTGCAGCCATTGAGAAGGGAAAACTGTTTGCCACGCAGTTTCACCCAGAAAAGAGCCAACATGCCGGCCTCAAACTACTCGGAAACTTCTTCAATGCCTAAATGTCATAGGCTAACACGAAAAAAGCTGGCCGTTTCCGCCCAGCTTTTGAAGGAATAGAATCTAGGAAGCGCCTTAGATCAGGCCAGCTTTTTTCAGAGTCGCATATGCACCATTCTTATTGATGGTCTTCAGCGCCTTCGCGCTCGCCTTCACACGGACATATTTACCGAGCTCCGGAACCCAAACTCGCTTGGTGTGAAGATTAGGAGAAACTTTGCGCTTCACCGTCTTGGTCACGTGACGGCCTATGCCGCCTTTCTTTTTGGCCAAACCAGAACGGTGGATTTTACGTCCAACACGAACTTTGGAACCGCGGATGCTGCATACTCTTGCCATAAATCTTGAAAATTGGTGGAGGGGTGAGATATGCGAAATTCAGAATGGGTCAAGCCGTTTCCGAAAATTCCTTAAGGTTTTTCATTCCTATTTTTTAGTAGGATGAACTGGAAATCCCCTTTCAGGTATGATTTTCTCGCTGTGTGGAAGCTCCGATTCTCCTTGATTACCTAAAACAGCTCGAAAAGCAGGGAATCGACCATGTAGAAATCGACGACCACGCACGGTCAGTTCTTCGCGAGCTCTACACCCGCGGAAGTGCGCGCCGCCCTGCGAAACCAAATATAGCTAGAACTAATAGGCAGTTACAGCCGAACTCAATCGTCGCGCAAGGTGACACCGCAGCCGAAAAAATAGCCTCTCTTGCCAACATCGCCAAAACCTGGCAACCGGCACGATCCCTTGGCAGTCTTCGGGATACTATGGTTTTTTCCGCCGGCAATCCCGAAGCTGATTTCATGCTCGTCGGTGAAGCCCCTGGATTTCAGGAAGAACAAAAACGCGAACCTTTCGTAGGCCCAGCCGGAGAAAAACTTAATCAAATCCTTAAGGCTATGGGGCTCGCACGCGAAAAGGTATATATTACCAATGTTTGCAAATTCCGGCCTGCCACCCGGAACCAAACCACCAACAACCGCAAGCCCTCTCGTGAAGAAATGGCAACCTCTCTTCCATTTGTGAAAGCCGAGATTGATATCGTAAAACCAAGCGTCATCGTTGCGCTCGGAGGAAGCGCGGCTCAAGGCCTTCTTGCCTCTGATAAACCAGTTGGCCAACTGCGCGAATCCTGGCACCAATTCCAAGGAATCCCTCTCCGGGTTACCTACCACCCTTCCTATCTTCTAAGGCAAGAAGACGGACTCGGCGAAAAACGCAAGGTCTGGGAGGATATGCTGGCCATCATGGACAAACTTGGACTTCCAATTTCCGAAAAACAGCGCAGCTACTTTAGTGAATAGTCAACTTTGGCTAAAATAAACCATTCCCGCTATTCCGACTACAAAACAGTAATAAGCAAAATACTCCAACTTTCCTCGCTTCACCGCCCCCATAACGACGTAAATTGCAAATAGGCCTACCAAAGCTGCCGTAATCGCCCCAGCAACATAGGGCGCATTAAAACAAGAATTGAGGGCTCTCGTAAGAGAGCCTGTCTGATCCATCTGGTCCTTTAGAGTCAGCACAAATCCGCCAACGATAGCCGGGATTGACATTAAGAAGGAAAACTCGGCAGCTTTCTCCGCCTTTACACCACTTACTAAGCCAGCCGCGATCGTCGAGCCAGAGCGAGAAATCCCGGGCAGAATAGCACAAGCCTGTCCGATCCCCATAATGAGAGAACTCTTAAGCCCCAGCTTGGCAGCTTTTCCTTTCAGTATTCTTGGAACAAATAGGATAAGTCCCGTCACAATCAAAAGACCTGAAACAAAAACCGGCTTTCCAGGCGCAGCGTCAAAAAAATCCTTAAAAAGCAATGCTGCGAACACAGCCGGAACGGTAGCTACCCCGAGCCAAATAATCATCATTCGTTCCTCCCTCATCTCATTATTGAAAAGTGACAGGATCAATCTCCACAGGCTCTTCTTAAAAAAGATTAGCACGCTAACTAGGGTTCCTAGATGGAGAATGATTTCAAAAGAAAGATCCGGCCGATGCTCTGCTCCCACATCGCGAATTCCCAGAAGATACTGGGTTAGCACGATATGTCCTGAAGAGGACACAGGAAGAAACTCCGCCAATCCTTGCACAATCCCCACGATGATGGCCTTCCAAATTTCCATTACTTCCAAAAGGATTAACCCCCCTCTCCTTACCCGGCAAGCACCACATCACCTCACTCAAAATTTTATTTCGCATTTCCCGATCTCTCAGGTATGCTGATGCTATGAAAGCAACACTTATATTGTTCGCCCTCGTTTCACTCCTTGCCTCCTGCAGCCAGAAAGGCAAACCCGTCGCTCCAGCAGCCAACACCGGCAATCAATATGGGGTTCCAAATGCTGGCGCTCCCGGAAGTTATAACCCTCCCTACCAGCCGATTGCCCCCATCAATCCTCCTGCAACTCCGTTGCCTGCCCCTTACGGAACTCCACCTGTTGCAATCGCCCCCTATACCCCTCCACCTGCTACTCCAGCTCCAACCCCCTCACCCGATCTGAACGGAAACGTTTACACGATCAAAGCTGGAGATTCTCTTTGGGGAATCGCACGTAAATTTGAAACATCCGTAAAGGCTGTTAAGGAAACAAACGGTATGACGAACGACACGATTATTGAAGGTCGTAGTCTCATCATCCCCGGACGATAAACAATCAGATTACGAATCCTTTCATTAATCGGTGGGCCAGACTATTCTTTGGCCCACCTTTTTTGTACCAATGAAACTCTTTCTGACGGCCCTTCTCTCTCTCATTCTTCCCGCCCTCAACCAAGAATTACCAAACGATAGAGAAAAGATTCTCGAAGCTCTCCTAAACGCACCTGATCAAGCTTCACTAGATCAGGCAATCAAAGACGGTAAAGCAGCGGGACTTCCGGACCAACTATTTCTTGAAGCTCGCTTCGTCTTTCTTGTAAACGAAGATAATCGTGCGGCGCTAGCTACTCTCTCAACGGATCTGGAAGCACATCTCCCAAAATTTTCTTCCGATGACACGATGCTCTTTGCCGTCAAAGAAGATTTCGCAAGCATCGTGCAATACACCAAGGCTCTCGCTGCCCTTCAAGACAACGACGTAAAACTTTTCAAAAAGCATATTACCGAAGCTTTTTGGCTAGCCCCTTCTCACGCCACGCAATTTGCACCCTTAATCGATGATATGCGTATCAATGAGGCGATGAAAAAAATCACCTTAGATCTCAGCCTGCAATTTGAAGACCAAAAGTTGCAGGGGGAATCAAAGTCTTTAGAAACCATCGCAGGGGGCTCCCCAGCATTCCTCATCCATTTCTGGAGCCCTTGGGCAAATCAAGCCATGGCAATAATGGATGAATTTCTAACCGTAAGCGACTCTCTCATCAAAAATAATATTCCCGTAGTTTCCTTTCTTTTAACTACCACAAATGAAGCCAGACAAGCTGGAGATGATTTTCTCGCTAAGGGAAAACAAGGAAATATAGCGCACTGGCTCGTCGATACTAAAAAGTCTTCGTTGGGCTCGTTGATGCGCGTTTCGTCTTTCCCTACCGTTGTTTTAGTATCAAACAAAGGGGAAATCCTTTTTAACGGAGACCCTTCCAATCGCCGTCTTTGGGGGATTCTGACCGCTATTAATCCAGAAATCACCGGACCTACGATAGATGCCGTACTTCTAAAAACGGATCCAAAGAGCACCTTGCGTGCAAAAAACGACGAATAAGGCCAGAAATATTTGATTGCAAGCATGTAAGATTAAACTTGAACTATGGTGCTGTATTCGGCTTTCTTCTTAAAACCAATCGATTAGACCACAGTGTCCACCTACGACGAACCATCTCCTCAAGAGCTTCATGCCCTCGCCATTCTATGGAATGAGGGTCCAAGTACAGTAGGGTTCGTACATGAAATAATGAATGTCGATGGTAGTGACCGCACATACACCACCGCCCTTGCCGTCATGCGCAACCTTGAGAAAAAGAGGCTTGCTGTTCGGAATACTCAGGGACGGGCGCATGTTTACAAAGCTCAGGTAGATCGTGGAAGCATCCTCAAGCCCCGCTTGCAGGAACTCGTTCAAAATAGTTTTGGAGGAAGCCTTGGACAGGCGATCCTCTCCCTAATCTCAGTTGGCGTCATGACGCCCGAAGAGAAAATCGCGGTAATCCGCGTAATTAAACAGCACAAAGCCATGGCTGCAAAAAAGAAGACCACAAAAAAGAAGGCCGCCAAAAAGGCCGCCAAAAAACCCGTGGCTACCAAGAAAAAGGTAGCCAAGAAGAAAGTAGCTAAAAAGCCCGCCAAGAAAAAGGTAGCTAAAAAAGCCGCTAA
>CESF01312522.1_pt1 | contig 14494 bp, 12 predicted proteins | sample 356331 | NCBI WGS metagenome assembly CESF01 (sample SAMEA2621779, study PRJEB7988) | marine metagenome | biome: marine biome (ENVO:00000447); feature: surface water layer (ENVO:00002042); material: "saline water (ENVO:00002010), including plankton (ENVO:xxxxxxxx)" | depth 5 m
CCATCTCCAAAATAACTAATTGAGAGGTTCTTAGATTCTTTTAATGAAATTGATAGTCCAGCGCCGGTAGCCATAGGTATGGTTGCGCCAACTATAGGGACTGAACCATAAAACCCATTACTCTTATCAATAATATGCATTGATCCTCCCATTCCCTTAGAACAACCATCTACTCTTCCGAGAACTTCTGCAAAAAGAGAAAAAGTATCATCGTTTAGAGCTAAAAAGTGAGCATGTGATCTATGAGCACCAAAAGCTTTGTCGTCTTTTATCATTGAAAGTGCAGCAGCTACAGCAATCGCCTCTTGTCCAATTGCAAGATGGCATGGGCACTTTATTACTCCATTTTCAACATTATCAGAAATTTTTTCTTCTGCTCTTCTTATTAAAATCATTTTGTAAAGCATTTTAATAAGTATTTCATTTGAAATATCTGAAATATCTATCTCAGAAAAATGAGTAAAACTGTTAATATCATTAAGATTTTCAAAATTACTCATAAAACGATTTTATTTTTTCACAAATATATAAGACTTCATCATCTTTTAGTGAAGTATTCATTGGAAGCATTAAACATTTTGTATACATTTCTTCTGTATAAGGAAGTCCTGAACCTTTGAAGCCTAAGGCAACAATTGAATGAACAGGCTGTCCGTTCCATTGAATCAATGTTCCTATTCCGCTTTCTTTTAAATACTCCTTGAGCTTATCTCTATTATCAGCTTCTATTTCATAATTTTGATAAACATCAAAATAGTCAGAGTCATTCTCTGGTGAAGGAGGGAGTAAGAGCTGTTTAATATCAGATAAATTATTTTGATAAAGCTTTGCTATATCTCTTCTTCTTCTAACTTCATCATCATAATAAGATAATTTATAATTAAGAATGGCTGCTTGAAGATTGTCAAGTCTTGAATTAAATCCCCAGTCAACAAAAATACCATCTTCATTTCTTCCATGATCTCTAAGAACTTTAACTTTTTCATACATTTCTTTATCGTTGGTTACAAATGCGCCACCATCTCCAAATGATCCAAGATTTTTCGCTGGATAGAAACTAATTGTAGCACCTTTATCAAAAGATCCAATACCTCTATTTTGAAATTTAGCTCCAAGTCCTTGAGCTGCATCCTCTATAATTATTAAATTGTTTTCTTTTGCAATTTTTAATAACTCTTCCATGTCACAACACCTTCCATTAAGCTGAGTTGGTACAATAGCTTTTGTTCTTGAAGTAATTAAAGATCTGACTGATCTTGGGTCTATCATATGATCAGGTTTACAATCAGCTGGGATAGGTTCTGCACCTACAAATTTTATGGCATTTGCAGTAGCAATATATGTATGAGAGGCAAAAATAACTTCATCACCTTTACCAATATCAGCAGCTAATAATGCCAGCCAAATGGCATCTGTTCCATTAGCCACTCCAAGGGCATATTCTACACCAATGTATTGTGCAAGATTTTCTTCAAATTCTTCCAGATCTTTCTGTAAAATATAAGCCCCTCTATTGCCAATATCTTTAATGATTTCAATGAATTTTTCTTCTCTTGATTTAAATAAATACTGATAATTAAAAAATGGGATTTTCATAAGACAAATTTAATTATATAAATAGAATGTACATAAGTTTTATTCATTTATGATTAATTGAAATATTAGTAATTATAAGTAAAATAAATGTACTAACATTTGCAATTAAAAATCCATAAACAGGTGTTAACATTGTAAAATTATCATTAATGACAAATAAATAGATAAGATTTAAACTTAAAGAGGTAAATATTATTGTTATTAAGATTACATACTTCCTTTTACTTAACAATGGAAACTGACAAAAGTTATTTATCATAAAAATGAAATTAGAAATAAAAATTATTGAAAATAAAGTTTTGTCTCTGTAGAATTCATTAATAGGAATAATAATTAAATCATATGCAAAAAATATTACTACGAAAAAGATCAAAAATAGTATTGATGTTAAAAGTATATCCTTAAACAAATTACTTGACATTATATTATCTGAGATTACTATCTTTTTTGAAAAATCTGGAAGTGAGTAAAAGGTTATGTAGCCTAATATAGTAATTGGAGCTGATGCAAGCATAAAATTAAAATTATAAATAGCAAGAGTGTTTATGTCAAATTCACCTACTATTATAAGATTAATAAGAATACTGCTAGTACTTGATAGGATATATATTAAAACAAATTGAAAACCATCTATCAATAATTTTTTTAACTGATTAAAATTTTTTTTAAAAACATTTATGTAGTTATTTATACTTAAGTCAAAATATAGGTATGATATTACTAGTGTGAAAGTAAAATATGATATTGAGGAGACTAAAAAAGAAATATAAAAATCATTGGTTAAAAAATATATAATCAATATAACAGAGACTTTAACTAAAGACCTGGATAATATGAAATTTGAGTGTAGTTTTAACTTATCCTGAACCCTATTTCTAACAATTATATACTCAGATAAAATATCTGAAATTATAACAATAAATAATATAATTAAATATTGAATAAATATAGGGTTACCAAAAATTACATTAGTAAAAAACTCATTAAATAAAAAAATAACTAGAAAACAAAAAATTGAGACAAAGATTGATAATGGTATAAAGAACTTAAAGAATACATTATGTAAATTTTTATCTCCAGCCACAGAAACTACAAAAGGAATAGCTACTCCAAACATTAAAATATTTTGGAAAAAAGCAGATATAAAATTTGTCTGGTTTAATATTCCATATGATTCACTTGAAAAATAATTTGCAATGAAAAAATGAAACATTAATATAAAAACCTTCTCAGTGGTTAAAATTGCAAAATATAAAACTTTCCTTCTTTCTAGGTTCAATAAAGAAAATAATGAATCGATCATGTCATTTCCTTTTTAAAAATTAATCTTTTTGCATATTTTTTCGCTGTTGAGGAGGGTAATGCAGAGTCTTTTGTCTCTATTAATTTGTAATTAAAATCGTTCAATATAATTTCATAATTTTTAGAAAAAATATATTTCTCTTTGTCCCATTCAGAATTTTTAGCATGAAAGTCATCTATAATTATGTACTTAAAATAATCAGAGTATTTGTGAAAAAAAAGTTTAATTTTTGCTTCACTTATCATATATAAAACTCTGTCAAAAATAGCAAGGTCAAATGTTTTTAAGTTGTTTATCTTTAAATAGTTAATGATCTCTATTTCTTTAAGTTTATGTGTAAAAAAATATCTTTGATTTTGGTTATCATATTTTACAAATTCTATAGCCTTTTTACTTATATCATATCCAAAAAAATAAATTTCGTTCGCGTGTTTTTTTATAGAAAAAAAATTTGGCCCACTAGCACATCCAAACTCAAATATCGACTTTAGTGAATGTTTATTTAAAAATTCACTATAGAACTCACGTCTTATGTTTTCAGAATCATTTTTATAACTCGTCCAAACATCTGGTTGTATAATATGTCTAAACCTCCAAAATATTTTTGTTTTAGCTATATTGTTTCTGATTAAATTATAAATCTTTCTAAACATAATCTTTAACAACTTTTTTAACGTGAGTTAAATAATTTTTTAAAACTGTTTCCTGATCAAAATTTTTATTATAATAATCTATAATCTTTGACTTTTGATTACCATTTGATTTAATTTTTGTGTAAAGCTCTGAAATTTTTCTAGAAAATGAATCTGAATCAAATGCATTATAATTTAAACCAAAGTTTTTATCCTCAACCATATTCCCAACAACTCCTTTTCCAAGAGTTGTGATAAGTTCTAGACCTTCTGACATATATTCAATAACTTTTCCTGGTATTGCTTCTAAGAACATTTTTTTTGGAAGGTAAGGACATAGTCCAATATGACTAATTGTTAATAACGACTTTATTTGAATTGCGTTAATATAACCAGGAAATATAATATTCGGATTGTTTTTAGCAAGTTTTTCGAGGCTAGCTTTTTTATGACCTGATCCACAAATTATTAGTCTAATATTTAGGTTTTGTAAATTAGAAAAACCTTTAATTACTGTTTCTAAGTCAAATTGATAACCTAGAGTACCAAAAAAACAGATATTTACAAAGTTTGAATTTGGATTAATTCCTAATTCTTTCCAAAAAGTTAATGAATCATTTATTTTTTCATGACTAATGTTCAACTTTTTATAAGTGTGTGGAAAATACGCGTCAAACTTATTTTTCTCTCTGTTAATTTTTCTTAATGCAATATTCAAAAAGCTTTCAGTTATTCCAATAATTCCAGTTGCATTTTTTAGCATCTTATTTGTAGAAAAATATAATGGACTTAGAAGCATTTTTCCAATAAAATTAATTTTACTTGGGAATAAATCACTAAATGCCTCGGGCCATAAGTCCCTATAATCAATAATTACTGGAATCTTATTTATATCTCCAAATTTTACTGATTCTTGACATAGGCCTAATGTTGGAAAAGAGGCTATTATAATATCAGGTTTTTTATTTTGGCTATATATTTTTTTTGAAAATGATTTTTTAATTTTTAAATGATCTATTATTCTTGAAATTGATGCATTTTTTTTGTACCCTGTTCCTTTTAATAGTTTTACTGTAAGGTTTTTGTTAGGGTAATATTCTTCATCATTAATCATCTCAAATTCTTTTGTAAAATGATTAAATTTTGATGTCCACCATATGACTTTATTTTCAGAGTTTTTTGAAATATACTCTGCAAGAAGTCCATGCCTGTGAAGTCTTAAATTATTTTTATTATTTATAATTGGCTCACCTATTGTAACTATCCAGATGATCATCTTTTATTAATTAAATTAAAAATTAACTCTTCTAATTGTTGTGATCGATATCTATAAGAAAACATTGAACTTTTTTGCTTATCAAAGGACATTCCTTTCTTCGTAATTTTATTTTCAAAAAAGTCTATAATCTGATCCTCTTTTTCAAGAATATATCCTCTAGATATTTGATTTAAAATTTTTTTAGATTCTGAATTTTTTTTACCACCAATACATATAATTGGTTTATTAGCGCCTATATACTCATAAAACTTCAAAGTTAATACTGCACTATCAGTAAAAAAATCAAAAAACATCAAATAATCATATTTTTTTTGAATAATTTGAGAATCTTTTCTGGAGTATTGTCCAATATGTTTAACATTATCACCTACCGAGAATCTATCAATTAAATTAGAGAGTTCATCATAATGCTTACCCATAAAATGAAATTCAATATTTTTAGATTTTAAATTACTAATTGACTCAAAAAATAAATTTACATCTTGACCCTTGAAATAGATAGCGCCAACATATAAAACATAAATTTTCTCTTCTTCAAGTTCAGGAAAGTTTTGTTGAATTAAATTACTTGTTGAAAATTCTTGATATCCATTGTAGATTACACCAACTTCTTTTTTTAAAAAATCTTGTTGTTTTTGAGCCCAAGGATTAGTAACTGTTAAAATTTTGTCAGGATATTTCATTATCTTTTTTTCAATCATACTATCTAGTATGTATCTTAACTTGATAAATGAGTATACTTGATTTTTGGACCACAGATCCCTGTAATCAGCAATCCAAACAACATTTTTATTTTTCTTTTTTATTTTATATGCTGCAATATGTGAGGTAGCATAAGGGAAACTGCTAAAAATAACTATGTTTTCATTTAAATTTTGAAAATTATCATCAAAAATTTTAATATAATTTTTTAAAGTAAAAATATACTGATCAGGAAATGATAGATTTAAAAAAATATTCAGAAAAATTTTTTTAATTAATAAAAAAAAAGAACTAAATCTAGGACGAGAATTTATTTTATTTATTGGTACAGATTTTTTAATTGATCTATAAAAATTTATCTTTCTTTTAAATGTCAGTAATTTAATTTTTTTATCAAAATTGATAGGCATATCATCTTGATTTAGGAAACCATCATAGTTTGAGCCAATAACAAATTTATCAAACAAATTATCATCTAAATAATATAGTAAATTAGATATCCTTGGAGCACTGTGTTCCAAATCGGTAATAGCTATTATTTTAATTTTTTTATTCGGCATTATAGATTTTCAACATTTTATTCATTTCATTCATATATGAATTGAACTCAATGATTTTCTTTCGCGAGTTTTTACTCATTTTTACCTTTACATCCAAAGGTAAATTATAAAATTCTATTATCTTTTCTGCTAGATCTTCAGGAGAAGATGTCTTAAATAAAAGTCCCTCATCTTTTGTAATCCAGAATTTATTTTCTGAATTATCAGCTGATATAGGTATAAGTCCTGTTGACATGGACTCTGAAGTTGAAGCAGCAACACCTGCGTCAGTTGTTGAAGTAGAAATGTAAAGATTATATTTTTCTAGAATTGAAGGTAGTTTATCATATTCAAATTTTCCTTTCAAAAAAACCGATTCATTTAAATTAAGAGATTTAATTAATGATTGAAGGTTATCTTTAAGTGATCCCATTCCATAAATGTCAATTTCAAAATCAGCATCATTATCTTTAAGGATTTTTGCAGCTTTTATTAGTGTACTTATGGAATAAATACTCTCAAGATTTCTGAGTGAAATTATTTTTAGCTTCGAAAATTGTCGGTATCTATCATAATAAGAAAAAACATCAGTATTAGTTCCAAAATTTATTCTATGTATATTTTTTTTCTTCTTAGTAAATCTTAAAATTTCTTTTTTCATAAAATCTGCGTCAACAGTTATAATATCAGCTTTATCAATAATTTTTTTAACTAAAGAAAACTTAAATGATCTTTTTTTGACAAGTTTTAAGTCACTACCCCAAGGGGATATAACAAGTTTTCTGAAATTAAACATTAATAGCAGATATGAGAATTTACCTATGTAGTGAAGATGTGCTAAATGGTAATTATTTTTTAAAATTTTTTTTAGTAGTAAGTAGTTTTTAAAAAAGGTTTTAAATGTCAATTCATGGTAATCAATATTCTTATCTATAAATAAATTTTGATTTTTTTTATAAAAGCTAATCCAGGTAATTTTATAATTGGAGTTATGTAGAAAAAAATTTATCCATTTAGATGAATGAACCGAATTTGCTGGTGATATAAATAAAATTTTTTTCAAATTTATTTTTTAGCAATTAGATAGTCCTCAATTGCTAAATATTGTAAACCACTTTTATCAAAAACCTCAAAAGCATCCTTTGGTCTATATACTAAAGGATAACCATGTAGGTTAAATGAGGTGTTTAAGACTGCTGGTATCCCAGTCAAATCTTCAAAACTTTTAATTAAGTTATGATATTTTAAATTTTCAGATTTTTTAACAATTTGAGCTCTCGCCGTTTTATCTCTTGGATGAATTGCAGCCTTTAAATTTTTTCTTGCTATTTCTTTTGAGTCAAATGCTAACATCATATATGGGGAGTGAATTTTTTTTGGATTGGAAATATATTCATTGTGTCTCTCATGCAAAATTGAGGGTGCGAATGGCATCCAGAAGTCTCTTTTTTTAATCATACTATTTATTAGTTCAATATTTTCCCAATCTGAGGGGTTAGCTAAAATACTCCTATTACCTAATGCTCTAGCTCCCCATTCCATATTACCAGAAAATCTTGCAACTACATTGTTTTCAGAAAGTTTTTTTGCAATTTCAGCTTCAATATTATCATATTTTTTAACAGATATTTCTTGTGAAAAACTAAAAGAATCTATTTCTAACTTGACTTTCTCATTTGTAAAACTACCCCCTAGGTATATATTATCAATTTTGATCTGTTCATTTGTATTTTCATAATGATGTAACCAACATGCACCAAATGACAATGATTCATCACCACAACTTGGAAAAGCAAATACTTTATCTACACAAGATAAATTATAGATTTTCTGATTTGCTTTTACATTCATAAACACACCTCCTCCAAGGGCAATTTTATTAATTTTAGTCTCTTCAACACAGTTTTTAACCCATTCTATTAGAATTTTCTCAGTAAATAACTGGATAGCCCTTGAAAGTTCATCAAATCTTGCTCTTTCAAACTTTTCCTTTAAAAATTTATATACATAATTAATTTCTAAATCACTTTTAATTGTAAATTCTAAGCCATTTTTATTATCAAGACCTAATAAATCCTCAAAAACTTTAACTAAACTATCAGACCTGTCTTTATCTCCATATGGTGCTAGTCCCATAACCTTATACTCATGCTCCCATGGTTTAAGACCTAATAGGTATGTGACTCTTGAGTATAATTTTCCTAGAGACGCCTTTCTATCTGTACTTGCAATTCTTTTAATATTCCCATTCTGAGCTATTGAAACTGTAGAGCAGAGACCATCCCCTGCACCATCTGCAGTTAAAACCAAGATTTTTTCATTAAAATTGAAATTAGATCCATAATAAGCAGCCGCAGCGTGACATGTATGGTGGTCATAAAATTTAATTTTTCTTTTATCAATTTTTAAATGATTTTCAATTTGTTCAATCCTCTCATTTCTTCTTTTATCAAAAATAGTTTTTAAATAATCATTTACTTGTAATTTATCTCTCAATTGATCTTCATGACCCACATCATACCAGTCCAACATATTTTTCAGATGTTCTTTGGTATGCATAAATTTTGTAGAGTATGCAACACAATCAATTTTATCAAAGCTTAAATTAGAGAGGCTGAAAATTTCATTAATTGAATTAATTGGATACCCTATTTCATTTTTAACTCTTGTAATTCTTTCTTCAAGAATAGAGTAAAGAATTTTTCCGTCCTTAATTAAAGTAGCGCCAGAATTATGCCCATCATGAATGCCAAGTGTAATCATATTGTTTAATTTAATTCTGGGGGGTAAGTTATACATTCTTCTCTAAAAGTATCTCGTATTTCCTGATTCTTTTCATCTATTAAGTGCATAAAGTTTTTTAAATTATTTTCTCCAAGCTTAGTCCAATTATCGGGATGTATAAGCAATTGCACCTTTTGGATGTTTTCAAATTTTAGATTAAATGGATCTCCATACTTCCATTGATGGTTTGAATCTGAGATATATCTGACTTTTGCATTTTCATAATCATCTGTTAGTTCAAAGAAAAGATCTTGATAAGTATTTAACAATCCCTCAATCTTTAAATTTTTTTCTAATATTTTTCTAATTGGTCTATGAAAGGAAAACGAGTTTATACTAATACCTAAAATATTAGATAAAATATTTATATCATTTATAATATAATCTTTAATATCTTGGTTTTCATTGCAAGATCCTAAATGAACATGAAGACCAACTTTATGGCCCATTTTTTTAATCGACAAAATCATGTCGATATTTTGTTTTGATAATAAATTGTATGAATTGCTTCTAATTTGAAAAAAGTAATTTGAACTAATGCCAAGCTTTTCCTCTATTAATGCCATGGCATGAGCTCTATTAATTGAGAATTCTACATCATGCCTTAGTATCAAAAATCTTGATGTGCTAGAATTAATTTCATCATAGGACATAATAGGCAAATAACCTGAAATTTGATTTAAGAGTTGTGCGTAATTATGATAGCTAAAATTTTTAAAAGTTGATTTGTTCATAAAATTTTATTGTTCTAGGTCATGATTGCCAAATTTGTTTACATCAAAGATTCTTTTTTTTTGATTATGATTATTTAAAACAAAACCTTTTTTAATTAATGTTTTACATTTATATTCATGAACAATTAATAAGCCTCCATTTGCAAAAATAAGAAACTTTTGGTTTGGGAAAATTTCAACAATCTCACCAAACTTTTTACTTTTTATTCCAAAAATACTTTTATCGAAAATATTAGCTCTGTAAATTATTAATTTTTGATTATTGTAGAACGTATATGCACCATTAAATGGTTTAGTAACTGCCTTTATAAATCTATCTATAGCATCTATTTTGTCATTCCAGTTGATTAGACTATCATTTTCATCTCTTTTTGGATAATAAGTAGGATTTTCTGTTGATTGCTCTTTTAACAGCATATCATTTTTTGATAATTTTTCTATATTTTTTTTAATTAAAAATTTCATCGAAAGGAAATTTTTAAAATGTAAAGTTTCTGAAGTGTCATGTTCATTTATTTCGAATTCATAAGTGTCCAAAATTTTACCATCATCTATTCCAGTTGAGTACCTAAATAAAGTATTAAAAAAATTCTTATGATTATCTATAATAGACCAATTTAGGGGTGAACGGCCCCTTCCACGAGGTAATCTCATTGCACTTCCATGCATTCCAAATACACCTAACCTGGTACTTTTTAGAATTATTTCTGGTATAATTCTTTGCCAACCAATCGCAAATCCTACATCAAATTTTTTTTTCAAAAAAAAAGATATATCATCTTTATCTGTGAGGCTGTAAGTATTTACAAATTTTATATTTTCAATTGAATTATTAAAATTAAAAAAATCAGCAACTTTATTTTTTTTAGCATTGTCTTCTGTTATGGTAACTAGCGTTACATTTTCAAAATTTTCAATTAAAAAATCAAAAATTTTTTTTGTTGAAGATTTACATCCAAATAAAACAAGATTTAGCTCTTTGTTGAGTTTATAATCTTCCATTTATTTCTGATTTTTTTAAAAAACCTTTAATATCGTATATAATAGAATTATCAGACTTTTTTAAGGATTTAAAATTAAGTTTTTTAAATTCATCATGCGCAACGGCTAATATTATTGAATCATATTTTTGGAGATTTTCAACCATTTCTATTTTAAATACTGACTTAACTTCTTCTTTATCTGCATGAGGATCATAAACATCAATTTTTAATCCATTTATATTTAATATATTATAAATATCAATAACTTTAGAATTTCTTATATCTGACATATTTTCTTTAAATGTAATCCCTAAAATAAGAGCATGAGAATTTTTAATTTCAATAGCATTGTCTTCCATTAATTTTAATACTTTTTCACCAACAAATGTCCCCATTTTATCATTTACTCTTCTACCAGACAATATAACTTCTGGCTCATAACCTAAAGTCTTTGCCTTGTGTACTAAATAATATGGATCAACACTAATACAATGACCTCCTACAATACCTGGTCTAAATTTTAAGAAATTCCATTTAGTAGATGCAGCATCAATTACTTCATTAGTGTCAATATCCATTAAATCAAATATTAATGCTAATTCATTCATAAATGATATATTCAAATCTCTCTGTGCATTTTCAATAGCCTTAGTAGCTTCTGCTATTTTTATTGAACTTGTTAAATGAGTTCCAGCATCAATTATTGACTTATATAAATTATCTACAATTACTGAAGTTTTCTTATCTGATCCAGATGTAACTTTTTTGATATTAGTTAAAGTATTTTTCTTATCTCCTGGATTTATTCTCTCAGGAGAATATCCACAATAAAAATCTTTATTATACTTAAGCTTGCTGTTTTCTTCTAAAATTGGTACACAGAATTCTTCAGTACATCCAGGATAGACGGTACTTTCGTATATCACAATGTCATCCTTTTTAAGATAGTTTGCTACAGTAGTTGAGGCTTGTTTTAAAAAATCTAGATTTGGTTCTTTTGACTCAGTCACTGGAGTAGGTACAGTGATAATATAAATATTAAATTGTACTAAAGAGTCAGGATTGTCTGTTATAATTAATCCATCTTGTAATCTTTCTTCTAAGATAGAATTAAAGATTTCACCAGTCCTTTCTATTCCATCAATAAGCTCTTTAACTCTATTTTTACTTGTGTCAAATCCTAAAGTGGTATATTTTTTTGAAAATTCAATTGCTAGAGGCAATCCAACATATCCAAGACCAACAACTGCAATTTTATGATTCATCAGCAAGTACTTAATGCAAATTTAATTTATTTATAATACAAAAAAATAAAAATTATTGTTTTGAAAGATTAATTGCTATTCATACAAAGCCAAATGATTACAAAAACTTAAATCCAAACATTAATTATTGATGTAAGGGATTAAAGCTAAGTTCAAATTATTTTAGTGGTAAAGGTAAAATTTTATTATTGTTTGTGTTTAATAGAGGGCAATAATGATTTTATTACCATTCTTCTTCCATTAACATTCCAATGTTCATCCATTTCACCAAAATCAATAAGTTTTAAATCATAATCTAATTTAATTATGTTTTTTATTTTTTTTTCTTCGAAAAAAATAAATGAATTATTGTCTCTAGGAATTACGAATAATTTTTTTTTATTAAGATAATTTTTATGATGGTTTTCAAGAATATCATTTTCTGAAACTCTAATGGTATTGGATTCACCGGAAATGAATTTTATTAAATTTCTTATAATATTATGATTTCGATTTAAAAAATTTAAAAAATGAAACTTGTTATAAATGTCCCGAAACCTTTCTTTATTATCATTAAACTTAATTCTATTGGGATCACTTTTTATATCATTTGTATCAAGAATTACAAATACATAATCGAACATATCTAAATTATAAATATCATATAACCAAATGTAATCTTCAATATTATATTCATGAAAACCAAAATCATATGATTGAATATCTTTAGATTCAGCCATTAAAATAGCCGACAAAGACTCGTAATAATTTACATGTAAAGATTCCACAAATGAATCACCTAGAAATGCCACATTAATTTTATTTTCATTGTAATCCTTAAAATCAAGCGGAGTATTGAACCCTAAATCATTATATCGAAATTTAGTTTTAAATAAACTAGGGGGCTTGCCGAATACAAAATTGCCCTCAGAATTAGATTGATTAGAGTAGTAATCTTCAATACCTTTAACTTGAAAATCCAGATTTTGACTTCTAAAGCCTAAGATTCTTGTAGTTAATTCTCCTAGTATATAGGTAAGAGAAAATATGATAAGTAAATTGTAAATAAATCTTTTCATTAAAATTGAAAATAGATAAATTCACCAGTTACATTAGCAGGCATAAAAAATAGAATAAGAAGAAGTAATGCTACTATCAAAATAATATTTTGAAAATTATTTAGTGTATTTTTTTTAGTCATCATATATTCTATAATTAAAAGTAAGATAGGATAAAATATATAATTTATTGATATTAAATTATTGTAAGGGTTAAAATGTATTTCATCATTAAAGTAAACAAGCTTACTTAAAAAAACAAAAGAGTTATTTAATGAATCGCTTCTAAAAAAAACCCATCCAATTGTCACAAATAAAAAAGTTGTTCCAACTTGCAAAAATTCTTTAATAGATGGTATTGAAGTTTTTTCTGCTATAATCGAAGTTGTATATTTTCTATTAGTTTTGAAAACAAAGGATGGAATAAACAAAATAGAATGGAATAGACCCCAAAAAATGAATGTCCAATTAGCCCCATGCCATAAACCACTTACAAGAAAAATGATGAAGATGTTTCTTATTGATTTCCATTTTCCTAATCTAGAGCCACCAAGTGGTATATACAAGTAATCTCTAAACCAAGTTGAAAGTGATATATGCCATCTTCTCCAGAACTCTCCTATATTCCTCGAAAAATATGGAAATTTAAAATTTGTCATTAATTCAAACCCAAATAGTTTTGCTGTTCCAATTGCTATATCTGAATATCCACTAAAATCACAATAAATTTGAAATGCAAAATAGATTGCTCCTAACAATAGTGTTCCACCACCATAATCTAAGTAATTACCAAAGATATCATCAACTATTGGAGCAAGAGAATCAGCAATAACAACTTTCTTAAAAAATCCCCAAAGAATTATCCTAAGTCCATCAACTCCTTGTTCATATTTAAACTCTCTTTTATTTAAAATTTGTGGTAAAAGATTACTAGCTCTTTCAATTGGTCCAGCAACCAATTGGGGAAAGAAGGAAACAAAAGAAGCAAATGAAATCAAATCTTTCGTTGGTTCTAATTTTTCCCTGTAAATATCTATAGTATAAGACATTGTTTGGAATGTATAAAAAGATATTCCTACTGGTAAAATAATGTTTAATGACCAAACACTTTTCATTTCATAACCTAAAACATTAAATAGTTCAATCCAAGAATCCACAAAGAAGTTGTAATATTTAAAGAACCCTAAAACACTAAGATTAAATAATATTGAAAACCCAAGGAGTAACTTTTTTGTTTTTTTTGAATCATATTTTGGAATAGTTAATCCAATTAAATAATCAACGATTGTTGAAAAGAAAATTAGAGATAAAAACCTATAATCCCAAAAGCCATAAAACACGTATGAACTTATAAGGATTAGTAAATTTTGAACCTTTATGTTTTTATTAAATACAAACCAATAAAGAATAAAAACTGTTGGTAAGAAAAGTAAAAATTCTATAGAATTGAATAACACTCTGTAAATATTATTGTTTAATATTTTTTAAAAAATATCGAAATTTCAATTAGTAAAAGTTTAATAAATCAAATTTAAGTTATTTTTAGCTTTACAGATTAAAATTTATTTTTTTGAAAATTCGACTGCAAGAGGTAGTCCAACATATCCCATTCCGATTACACATATTCTAATATTTTTAAG